>ENA-ORLW01002999-ORLW01002999.1-human-gut-metagenome-genome-assembly--contig:-NODE-2999-length-13859-cov-3.288782_pt1 | contig 13859 bp, 11 predicted proteins | sample MGYA00243017_ERZ508829 | MGnify/ENA primary metagenome ERZ508829 (study PRJEB26277, sample SAMN04329776) | human gut metagenome | biome: human-associated habitat | host: Homo sapiens | place: USA...
CTACAAAATTCTATAAGAAATTGCCAAAAATGTTGACGATGTTGAAAATATTTTATATAATAAGAAACATAATATTGGAATTAAATGGAATATGTTAATACTGATTACGAATTGATTTGTACCAATTACGAATTAGGTCTTGACTTTTATTGAAACTTCATTATTTAATGTGATTAGGCTGCAGCTAATTATGTTGATATTGGTCGAAATTTGGTTGAACTATTGATAGTTGTATATTATATACAGTTATGCATTTCTATTCTTAGGTTATTATTTCAGTTTGCTTATCACAATTGTATAGCATTGAACTGGTAAATTCCTAAATAGAGTTGAATTTTTGTAATTTATAATATGGTAAAAATAATAATGAGTAAATGTGAATTTTGTAAAGTATCGGCTAAGTCTATTAACATTATGACAAAGCAAGAAATTATGGTCCGTTATAGCTGAAATCAAGCAAATTTATATTTTTATGCTCTGAAAGTTCATAGAACTCGTGTTTCTCCAATGAGCGTGAAATTAGACCTATTTAGGTTTCATTATGAAGTGGTACGATTTAATATTGGTGAAGAAACAATATTTTTTATTCAATGTACTATGCCACATATATAAATTCGATTATAAAGATATAATTAAATTATAGTTTTAGATGATAAAAACTATAATTAAGAAAAAATAATAGTACTATGGGGATATAATAATGAATAAAAACTGGAAAAGACAACAGAAAAGAATTACTGAGATTTCTAAGAATCTTAGAATGCAGTATTATATGGAGCATAATAGTGAAAATTGTATTTTTAATGTACCACATGGTATAGCCGGAAATCTAACAGAATCAATTGGCTCGTGGCCTGAATTTATTTTTCGAGGAACATTTTGCAAACGTACATTCAATGGATTCTGCTCACCTTGTTTTTATTCACAGTTTCCTATTAGTGAAAAAGCAAATTGTGATATCTATGAGAATATGATAAGAAGTCAATTCGACTTTGTCATCGATAACTTTGAGAATATCGTTATTAAAAGACAATATGGAAAAACAGAAGATGGAATCGTAAAATTTGTATTAACACCAACAGGTTCATATTTTGACGAAAATGAGTTTCCACAAAGACTGCGTATAGAGATGCTTAATAAAATTAATCAGGTCGCTAATAAATACAGTGTTAAGGTTTTTTTACATGTAGAATGTCATTGTAAAGACTGGAATGCGTTGGACAAACAGACAGATGAATCAAAGGAAGAAATTTTATTGTTGCGTAAATTAAATGCGAAGCTTTTATTTGGATTTGAAAGCATAAATGATTATGTTCGTAATGTTTTATATAACAAAAATCTCAATATGGGTGAATTTATTTTTGCATACGAATCTGCATTGGTAGCAAACTTAAAAGTAGGAGTATTTATTTTTGCTGGATTATTTTCCATGAATGATGCTTTAACTATAAAAGACACTTGCTTGAGTATAGATTTTGCTTTAAATAAAGGAATTACACCCGTTTTAATGTTTCAAAATATACAACAGCATACCATTACAGAACTATTATATAGATCAAATAATATTTCATTACTTGAGCCTTTTACCGTTATGGAAATTGTTCTCCATTTGACTAAATGTGTTGAATCAATAAGTGGTTCAGACTGGCTTATTGCCGATCCAAAAGGTGGACCTCCTGTTCCAGAGTATAATATTTTTGATTGTGCAAAAATTACATCAAAAGAAAACTCTGATAAAATTTATAAAATGATTTGCGAACTAAGGCTATCACGAGATACCGAAACGTATATTAAACATGCGTTAGAATTGATGAGTACTGATAATTATAAAGATTACTGTAACTTTATAAACAAGTGCGGTAAATATAATACTCTGGAGCAGTATACTAATTCTCTAATTACTTGTGCAGAAAATCTTTACAGGCAACAATATGGGAGGGAATAATTTTATGAATTACACGGAGTTAATGCATTTAAAGGCAAATTTACTTTGTTATGGTGTAAAAGCAGATAATCATACAAAGCATTATATGGAACGAGTAAATCCTTATGTTCTTGACAAGGGATTTATGCATGCTGCTCATTTTGTGATTAATGATTTAATTGTTAATACATGTATTTCCGAGTCGTTCTGCAAAAAAAGTCCTTTTACTATTAAGGAGTCAAACGGAATATTTGAATTATTTGATAATGAACGCTTTATATCAAAAATCAATGTGTTACCGTTGCCAGAATGGTGCAAAGAATATATTGAAGGATATAGGATTGGTGACTTCCTACGCCCCCATTCTAAGCATTGCATAGCATGTTGGCCTTATTTAAAATGTAATTATTACGCCATTGGCAAACAGTGCCATTTCTGCAGTATGGGCGATTATCAAATTAAAACAATTTTGCCCGAATCAATTGTGGGTGAAATGATCAAAACTGCCATTGCTAATAATCCAAATTATGAAGTTGCCTTAAGTGGAGGCACCTGCCATGAACCTGATCATTCAATTGCTTATTTTTCAAAAGTGTGTGAAATAGTACGGAAAAACGATATAAAGTATATTTCTGTTGAGACTGCCCCACCTAACGAGTTATTTTATATAGACGAGTTGAAAAAGAGCGGTGCTACTGCAATTATCATGAATTTAGAGATTGCTGATGAAGAACGTAGAAAAATTATATGTCCAGGAAAGTCATCTATTTCACAGCAACATTACTTTTATGCATATGAAAGAGCTGTAAATGTATTTGGTGCAGGTAATGTTTCTTGTGTTTTAATCGCTGGCATTCAAAAAGCGGAAGATATTATAAATAAATCTGCTGAACTGATTGATATGGGTGTTGTGCCAACAATTATACCGTTCAAGCCATTAGACGGATGCAATATGCGAAAGCAACCTATAACTAATCCAGATGAATTGATTCTAATTGCAACTGAGATTGACAAATTGTTAAACCAACATAAATTAGCAGCATCTAATCAAAAGGGATGCACAAAATGCAATGGATGTTCCCTAGAAACAATAGTTGAACGGATATAGGAGGTATAATGATGTTTACAATTATACATGGAAGTCATCGACATGGCTACAGTTGGGAAATTGCCTGTGCTCTTCGCATACAACTAAACGTACATCATATTGAAGTTATGATGATAGATCTATCTGTTGCTAATATTGATTATTGCTGTGGTTCACAAGATTGTCAAGAAAATGAATGTGTGTATAAATATGATGATTTTTCAGTAAGTTTTAAAGACCAGATTATTAATACGGACGGAATTATTATTATTACACCGACGTATTTCAATATGCCCCCCGCAAAATTAAAAAACTTTATTGATCGGACAAACGCATTGTTGCCAATATTAGAAAATACTGAAAAGCATACATTCTTTGGTGCTTATGTTTGTGGTGAAGCAGATGAAGAAAGTATTAATTGCAATTTAAATTTTTTAAAGGAATATGCAGCTATTATGGGGTGGAAAAATGTTGAGCAGCTGAATGTGGTAGAATGCTTAACCGATTCAACAAAAATCAATTCTAAAATAATAAAATCCATTGCCGATTTAATATACAAGGAGCTCCAAACGAAAGGAGAGTAGTATATGACACAGTCAAGTGAAAAGATAAAGGACGCAAGCGATATATGGATTTGGGCTAAAACGCTTGCAAACCTTCGTGAATCAAATGATTATTCCAGAAAGCAAATGTCATTAATTAAAATGTGCAAGGAGGGTTTGCTATCAGATTTTTCTGCTGATGTGTATTATTTCCCGTCTAAAATGACAGAAAAATTTGCGAATGATTATATAAATTTTACGCCTGAAAGACCAGGTAAATTCAACCTAGTTACTCTTCTTAATAAAATATGGGCTAATCCAAGTTGCATTAATGAAGAAAGCGTTAATGCTTTATTGATTATGCTTACAGATGTTTCTTTGTATAGAGCATTTAGCATTGTTAAAGAACTGTCACACAGCAGATTTTTTTATCAACTTAATATGTGTGTAATTCTAGATGCAATGACTATTAAACCTGATAAAGATGTCGGCCCTGATGTGAATATTATTTCACTGTTAGGTGAAGTTAATGAAAAGGCAAAATTACGCATTAATAGCCTTAATACTAAAACTATTTGGACTTTGGCAATGTTGAACTATAAAGTGCATTTGTATGATTCTTCAATTACATTTTTTGAAAAATATATAACTGAGGGTTTAAAAAGTAAAGGGCAAAACAGTAAATTACATATTTACCATGCTAGGATTTATATTGGCTATTGTCATGAGAAATCTGAAAATTTTGATGAAGCAATTAATCTTTTTGAGAATACTTTGCTGGAACTTGCATCTAAGGATGAGATAAATGAAGAGCATAAAAACCTAATACGAGAGTTGAACCATGGCCTCGGTCATTTTTATAATGAACGCGCAGTTTTTGGCCATGCAGATAATGAGAGTAACGATATATTAGATGCGAGGTATCATATGGTTGATGCTCTCTCGCAAAAGGTGGATTATTACTCTTGTTACGGCTCCTTATTCCATGAATACGGAGATTATAAGTCTGCACAATATATTTTTAATGAAGCAAGTCAAAATAAAGAAATAATTGCAAGCAGCGAATTAATAAATGAGTTGCAATTTTACATTGCACAGACAGACGCTTCTTTGGCCACAAATGAAGATGAACAAATTAAGCAAGCTGAAGAAAATTTCAAGGAGTTTGAAGATTACTGTAAAAAGACATTTAATTACGATGGGATTGTACATGCAAGAATTTTTAAAATTCGCACGTTTTTGCGTAAAACTTATTTCAGTAGCAACAGTAGTATACCTCGAGAGCGAACAATTAAACAACTAGATGATTGGTATAAGGAATTAACGGAATATTCTTTGTCAAGTTATGCATCTGAATCTATAAAAATTGAATATAATAAGATGTTGTGCGTTTTAAGCATTTTTATGTCATTGTATGCGGATAATCGTTTTGAGTGGCATACCGAGGATTTGCGTTATAATTTATGTAAATTCATGAAATTAATGCCTAAAGATTCACTCATACTTGATTATTCTCCTATCACCGTTTCTGATAAAGAGTCAAATCTTTATCAAATGGCTTTAGGAGGTTTATGGGTTTGGTGTGTTGGTAGTGAATTATTATCAAACGAGCAGCTTAAAGAGTTGTTGGCTAGCTTTGGAACAAAAGTAAATAATTTAATTTCTGTGGAGGACAAGCAATCAGCTCATGTTAGCATTCAAGGAAATGGAAAACCAGATCTAGTAGTTTTAATTCCACCTGTTAAAAGGGATAATGGCTTTGAACTAGAACTGGCAACAATCAAAAACTATTTATCAGAGTTATATTTTGTGTATTGTGCGGATACCAAAGGATTTTATAATGGTGGATGGTTTGAAAAGAATATCAGAAGTCAAGGAAAAAAATATACATGTTATTCAGCGCATAGTGTTGCAGAAGCATTAAGTCATGCGTATTGCCTACGCACTTTTGAAATCTTAAGAAAAGAGTTACTACGACCTATTCCGTTATTTAGTCTAGCTCCTACACATTTTAGTGCATCTTATGATTTTCAATTAGGAGAACCTCTGGAAATTTGTTTTGATTACATAAATGAGCATAACGTTGATTCTAAAAATCTTAGAGAGTCGCTATCCTTTATTGATAATAAGTATTCAAAAAATTGGCTTAATAAGATGGTTCCTGGAGCTAAAATGTTTTCCAGCACAAATGATTGTACATCTGGCATTATGCATATCTGTTGCCCAGCCCCATTGTCACTGATTGGTGTCGACAACTACATAGGGTATTATATGGATGATCCATCAGCATTGGAAAAATTACGCATTTCACATAGTATTAAGCCTAGAGAGCACTACACAATTAAAGTTTTGCCTTCTTATCAAGATGTCTTTTGGGATTTAGAAGAGGCTTTAAGATATCAGGGAAATCCCTGTCAACATGATGAGGAGGATGTTTGCACTGTGTTTTGTGGTGATTCTCTATTATCAGTTGATGAATCTAGTAATATTCCTAATCTCTGTAGAAATGTTCTGTGCGTAATCTTCAATGAGAATATTGAACAGAATCCCGAACTTGACAGACCATTTAAATGTATTCTGAAAAAATCAGATGATGTGGACAATTCACGAGAATGTTTTATATACATTACTCTCTTGGAATGTTCAGATTCAGACAAGGTAGGTAAAGAGGCTAAATCTTGCTGTCCACTAAGGAGTGAAAACGATATGAAAAAAGACGTACCAACTACAGTTTTTGTTACTTATTCTTGGGAAAAGCCAAGTGATTTAAGTAATAAAAATGCTTATTTGATTGAGGTCAGAGACTTCGTAAAAAAATTGCGCGAAAATGGATACCCTGCAACATTTGATCTTGAAATGTATAAGAAGATACACAATTGGACGAACATCATGATTGAGGGCCTGCAAAAGGATAAAATAATAGTACTTCTGTCAAAAGAATATAAACGAAAGGCAGATGATTGGGAAAAACGTACTGGCGTCAAATTCGAAAGCAATGCACTTGTAGCTCGATTCAATCACGATCCAGAAAATATAATATTTGCTAAGCTTCCCTCTCAGCACGATATTAGTTACGATGAGTTGATACCGATATGTTTTGCTGGAGAGAATGTTATCGATTTATCTTCCACTGAACCAGGTGATGGCTATAATCAGCTATGGTTAACACTAAACAACGAATCCCTTACTGGCGATTTGCCATCAGTGAATCCTGTGGTCAATAAAGGGAGAACTATATAGTTATGTACGGAAAATATTCAGAAATGTATTCTCAATGGTGTGATTACTATGATTTCGAAAACATAGAACTGCAAACTATTGGTAAATATGTTGAAATTCATGGCAAAGATATTATCGATATTGGTTGCGGAACAGGACGGTTTTTGTTCCGTATACTGCCATATGTACATAGTGCTATTGGCGTTGATAATGATGATATCTCAATTACTGTTCTAAAAAATTTATTATCGCAACAATATAAAGGTTATGTTTCTCAAACTACGATTATTTGTTCCAATATTGAGGATGTGCTGCTTCCTTCAGAATCAATTGACATAGCTTTTTTCTCATGGTCTCTCTATGCCCTCAACAAGGAGCAAATGGCTAATTCTATAGAAAATGTTTTTGATATGCTTCGTACGAGTGGGAAACTTATTATTCTCCAGCCAATAGGCGGTGAATTTGAAACAGTTATGCGCCTGTTTTTTAAGGAACACGAAGATAAGGATGAATATCGAAATTGTTTAGATAATATGAACGAGATCATTTCTCCAAATTTTAACGCCATTGCTACTGATAAAATAGTGTCGCATTTTGTTGTACCTGACTTGAGCGAATTCTGCGATATGCTTAGGATGTTTGCCGTAACAGAAGGTGGATGTGACCCTGATGAGCTTAGTTATATTAGCATGGATGCATTATGTGAACTTATGTCATCTTTTAAAAGCGAGAAAGGGTTTTGCTTAGAGGATGAAGTTTCGCTATTTGTTTATAGTAAGAAAGGAGACACTGTCCAATGATTACTCCGCAATATTATACTATTGTATCTGGTAGAGGCGAAAGTAAATACAAACTTGTTGCGTTTGATAAAGCTCTGTTGGATGCTGGCATTGGGGATTATAACTTAGTAAAAGTAAGCAGTATTATTCCTCCAGGCTGTATATTTCGAGAGACGATAGATCTTTCCAAAGGAAGCATTCTATATGCAGCATATGCAGAAAAAATCGTTCAAGAAGGTCAGTCAGGATCAACTGCTGTAGCTATAGCAATTCCAACAGACTCAGATAAAAATGGAGTTATTTTCGAAGACTCGTCTGATAATAACGTTGAAAATATTGTTCGAGATATGTGTCAAGAAGCGATGTTTAATAGAGGAAAATCTATAGCTAATATAAAATGTTCATCGATAGCAATTAAGGGGATTCCAGATAAATATGTTTGTGGTATCTCAGCGGTTGTAATGTGGTAAGAATCAGGGAGCAAGAGATAAATTATTATTGAGCCTGGAGAGCAATGATGAATACAAATCAGCTAATAAATCGAATTGGTACTCTATTGCAAGAAGATTTCAGGATTTTGTGCCATCATATATTGAATAGCGAATATGGAGCACATTTAAAGAATGCTTTGATATAAAAGATTCTTTTTATACTCAAACAAAATCTGGATTGGTGTTTCTGTTGAGTTTTATTCTGGTTTTTAGTGGATTACTTGCCATATGAAATATTTGATGGATCAATGTTAATAAGTTGGACACAAAAAGGCGAAAAGAATGAACAGTAAAAAGTGAGAGGAGAATAACGATGATTGAACATAATGTACACGATGCTTCAGGTCAACTATCTGGTTATCTGTATCAAGTGCTTTCTGCCCTTCTCCTCCTATTAGGGAGCAGAAACCCTGACTCTCAACTTTGTATTGAGAAATTTGATGATGTTGCTTTTGTGGAAAAAGATAACCCGCAAATAATGATTCAGATAAAACACCAACTTTATCGACAAGGAAGTCTCAGCGATACTAGTACTGATTATTGGAGAACAATAAAAAGCTGGTGTGATCACATAAAAAATAACGGAAACTTTGAAGATACAACTGATTTTGCTATTATTACAACTGCTAAAGCGCAAGATAACTCAATAGCATTTTATTTGCAAAACATGTTCTCTCGTGATTGGAAAAAAGCACTTGAGATTATGCGCCAAGTAGCGCGTTCAAATACATCGAAAACCAACAAGAATTACTATGATGCTTTTAAGTCACTGGATGACAAGCAACAGGAAGATTTGGTTAAGCATATTTATGTATGTGATATGAGTCCTAATATAGGTGCAATAAAAGAAAGTATTATGCCGTATGTGCGTGTTATAACACTTCAGCCTTTTGAAGATCGTGTATACGAAAAAATAGTAGGTTGGTGGATTATTTCTGTAATCCAATGCTTGATTTCCGAAGAACCTGTATTTATCAGTTATCGACAATTGCAGAAAAAGATGAACGATATTGGTAGTGAATATAAGGCGGATTCACTCCCGATAGATGTTGATCCATATTATCAACCGACAGATTATGAATTAGATCAGTTGCCGCCTGAAAATAGAATATTTATCGAGCAATTAGGTTTGATAGCTATTTCTAATAGTCGCTTAAAGCGTTGCATTAGGGACTATTATAACGCGTACTGCCAAAGAAGTCAGTGGGTCAGAGAACAATTGCTATTTATCAATGATTTAGAAAAATATGAAAACAGGCTAGTTGATGAATGGAACAGATTGTTTCTAATAATGAAAGAAGACTTAGAAGATTATGGCGATCAACTTACTGAAAATCAAAAGCAAATTGCAGGTAGAAAGTTATTTGGTGAAATTGAGAATTTATCATTACCAATAAGGAGTAATGTTCCAGATCCATTTATTATGCGTGGTACATATCATGAACTTGCTAATCGACTTGTCGTTGGATGGCATGTTGACTTTATGGATCGTTTATGCATGCTATTAAGGGGGTGATGGTATGATACAATGGAGTAAACGTACACCGGAAATAGCAAATTTATTAAATCCGTCATTTTGCGCTATACTTTTATATTCAGCTACATTCGAATATCAAAAGAAAGCAAAAAGTGGTATGCCATTCACGTTACTTTATTTAGTTCTGCCTATTATATTACATAAAAACACAAGAATTAGAGTTAATTCAAGAACTAATATGGTTGTATGGTTGCAACGAAATCCGGATGTTTTAGTAGGGTTTGCTGAGCGTGCCAAGAGCCTAATTGGTTTTACAAATGAAGCTATAGAATTTTTATTATTTCAAGGTAACTGTGAAATTATTAATGGTGGTCTATCAATAATAAAAACAGTTTCAAAATCAAAGATTGTCCAATATGCCGCTAATGATCAAGAAATTGCAGAATGTATTCAAAAAGCGGAACATGTTGGGCGGTGGTTTTATAATATGCACGCTGTAGAAAATACATATACTGCTTGGGGGGTGAAACCATAATGCAAATCAGTGCGATAGTTCTATATGGTACAAATGGGAAAAGAAGAATTCTTCCATTTAATATCGGATCGGTAAATATTATTACCGGAAAATCAAAAACGGGAAAATCAGTGATTGGTGACATTATTGATTACTGCTTCGGCGGATCTTCCTGCAATATTGCAGAAGGCTTTGTAAGGGAGCATGTCGCATGGTATGCCCTTCAACTGGTTCATAATGACGAATATCTTCTAATTGCTAGAGAAAATCCGCCACATGGACAAGCTTCCACAAATAGCTGTTGTTACTTAATAGGTGCAAAAGATATTCCAAATGATTTGACGAGTGCTACACCTATAGATAACAGCGGTTTAGAAAAACTTCTTTCGTCAAAATTGGGAATATCTGAAAATCTCTTTAATCCTCCTGAAAACCAAAGCCGTCTACCACTTTCTGCAAATATACGCCATAGTCTATATTATTGTTTACAAAATCAAGACGAGATTGCATCACAAAAATTTTTATTTCATAGACAAGCGGAACCTTTTATGGCGCAAGCGATAAAAGATACATTGCCATATTTCTTAGGAATAGTCAGCGAGAATACTCTGGCTCTTGAATCGGAAAGAACGCTGCTTAAGCGAGAAGCTACGATTTTAAGAAAGAGTATTGATGAAGTAGAACAACTAAAAGGAAATGGCTTAGATAGAGCAACGGCTCTTATTTCTGAAGCAAAAGAAATCGGCATTCTTCCAGAAGATATTCAAATTGATCTATCAGACTATGAAAGTGTGCGAAATGCAATGAGCATTGCGTGTACTTGGGAGCCAAATGACATATCGACAACTGGTATGGATAGAATATCCTTGCTTCAAAGCCAATTATCGCACACTCAAAATGAAATAGATCAAATCAGTATCTATATTCGGAATACTGAAGAATTTCTGGGACAAGTAAGAGACTATGGCACCGAAGTTGAGCACCAAAAAAGTCGACTAGAATCTATTGGACTATTCGAGCAGATTGATTTTGATCCAAACCATTGCCCATTATGTTCAAAGACCATAGATTCACCTTTGCCAGGCGCACAAGATATTCGAGATTCTATAACAAGTTTATCACATCGATTAGAGTCTGTGTCCCACGAACGTCCAGCGCTTAGGGAACATTTAGATCAACTAAAAAATAGACGCCAAGATTTTATTAACCAATCACAAACTCTCCAAGTACAAATAAACGCTATATACGATGAAAATAAAGAGGCGTTGCACCTTAAGGATCTAAATGTAAGGCGAGGACGAGTAGTTGGCAGGATCAGTTTGTGGCTGGAAAGTGTTGTTATCTCAGATAATATGGCTAATCGTAGAGCTAAACTTTCAGAGATTGAGTCTAGAATAAGTGAAATCAACAGCATATTAGATATAAATGAGATTGAGGAAAGAAAACAATCTATAATTAATCGGATTTCCACATTAATGTATCAATGGGCAAAAAGTCTCGATCTAGAACATAGCGAATTTCCATATCGTTTTGACCTAACAAAACTTACTGTAATGGTTGATCGCGACAGACCAGTTCCGCTTCAACAACTTGGAAGTGGTTCCAATTGGTTAGGCTGTCACCTTATAACTTTATTTGCTTTACACACGTTCTTTATACAAAACAAACGACCTGTGCCTGGATTCTTATTCTTAGATCAGCCATCTCAGGTGTATTTTCCACCAGAAACTAATGATCAAAATGTAGATAGCCAGGAAGTGAGAAGAATTTACGATTTTGTTTTTGAGCGGATCAAGGAGCTTGCTCCTAACATGCAAGTAATAATCGTTGATCACGCCGATATAAATGAAAAGCGTTTTCAAGAATGTGTGGTTGAAAAATGGTGGGATGGTACCAAACTTGTACCTCTTGACTAGGCATAACTTTTGATCAGGACAAACCTGTTCACTAAATGTGAGCAGGTTTACTTTATATATAGTCAAGCAAAAAATTATACAAAAGTTAATGGTACAGAGCAAAATTGCTTTGTATCTTTTCTATGGAAATGATTTTTAAAAATAGAAAAACAAAAGATACTCTCATTCGGATATACAAGAAATACTATGAATGAAATAGTGATTTATTAGGAATAAGCATAAGTGGTAAAATTCATATTTGAGCTTTATTCATTTGATCAATCGTTGACAAAAATATCGAAACATTTAGAAATGTATCATATTCCTTCGCCAAGTAATAAGCCATTATGGAGCAATCAAATTATAAACAACGTTCTGTCAAATAAAAATTACATTGGCAATGCTAATTATCTTAGAATAATTACTGAAGAATTGTGGGGTGCAGAATAAGAAAAATAATAGTGAAAATCATGGTAACCAATATACTTGCGGCGTACTACAGTCGTGGGTGCAATTCAAAAGAAATGTTTAGCTAACTGAATATTGCTAAAACAGAGTCTTTTGAAAAGATTCTTAATCAGTACAATGTAATTAAGATTGGACATTTAAAAATTTTCGATAGAACATATGAAGAAAAAACAATATGTCGATTGTCTGAAAAATTATTTCGGCGAAATTTTGCTTGTTGGAATGATAAGCCTAACGCCATCTGAACTCTCGAGTCCAAATGGTGTTAACTTTTTTTGGAAAGTCTTTATTATAGGCATTTCCGGCTTTTTTTATTATTGGAATTTTAAAAGTTAAAATGAAAAACTGTTGAATTTCAGAATAAAACATTAAAAAAGTTGAAATTTGAACCCCATATTCCAATTCTTAATCTGTGCTTTTTTCGGTGTTTTCGAAGTATTCACATACATATTGATTTGGAGTCTTGTAGTTTATAGTACCATGAGATATGTGCTTTCTTGCTCGCCAGTTTTTAGAATCTCATTCATATCAGATTAAAGATTTGTTCTTTGTTCAAGATTATTAAAATCTTTGGCAGTAAACTTTTTTTCTGCAACTGGTTTAAACTTTTTTATCCAGTTGTACAGTGTGCTTTTTGCGATACCCAATTCATCGACAATAAAAGTTACTGATTCACCTGAAAGGTAACGATTGACACAGGTTTGTTTTCTTCGATTGTGAATGTTTTTGTCATAATAACAACTCCTTTAAATTTTATAGAGTTATTATAGCATAACAATTAAACATTTCTTAAGTTGAATATTGTGAAATGTAAATTTGTAATATTTTCTTATATGTTGTTGAAATTTAAGGGATTTTGTGGTATAATTATATTAAATGATTCTGGATCTAATACTTTTGCTTTTTCTAGATTAGCTCTTTTTGCTAAGCCGTCAGAATTTCCACCACCATTTACTGTTACTGTTGGAAGCAATGAATATTGTCGTGACCTTGTTGTTTCTAGAATTCCGTATGAGAGTCTACATACAATTGCTTTTGGTTTAAAGAATGATTCATCATTACAAATAAAATTTTATGTTAATGAACTAACACAAGACATGACATTAACGATATCAATTGAATTGATATATGCCAATACAGTTCATGAGATTGTGGAATCTATTTCTATTTATAATTCATATCTTGATGGAAAAGGTTTTTTATGTGGATATCCTATGGAATGGAATTTAAATGATAACACACAAATAAAGTTTGATGAGAATAGCTTGCTTTTTTGGAAAAAAGTTTTGAGTTTAGAAGAGTGTTTAGGAGTAGAATTTTTACCACCCAAAAAGGATATTGACTTTTATACAATGTGTATAGTAGAACAGTTGTATCAGAATTTAGTAAATGAAGTTCCTATAAGGACTAGTGAAAAAATTAATTCTCTTTCTGGAAAAGGTAACTTAAAGGATGGGAATTCT
>ENA-ORLW01003001-ORLW01003001.1-human-gut-metagenome-genome-assembly--contig:-NODE-3001-length-13857-cov-3.813788_pt1 | contig 13857 bp, 9 predicted proteins | sample MGYA00243017_ERZ508829 | MGnify/ENA primary metagenome ERZ508829 (study PRJEB26277, sample SAMN04329776) | human gut metagenome | biome: human-associated habitat | host: Homo sapiens | place: USA...
CGCCATACGGGAACAGCTTTGAAAGCTCGCAGACTAGGTCATATGCTCCGCCTTTGTCAAACGGAAGAGATGATAGAAGTTTAAGCAAAGCAGTAATAGCGTTCTCACCAAGTTCAGGAAGTGAACCGTGAGCAGACTGCCCTTTAGAGGTTATTTTTATTTTACCGTCTTCTTCATCTAGAACGAACTCCACATTCATTGAGTGCTCGGATATCATTTTCTCAATTTCAATCTTATCAACACCTTTGACCACAGCATATGCCCTGTCAGGAACTGCATTAATTACTGTTCCGCCGGTTATACTTTCAATCACAGCTCCGTCAACTTTATTGTCATAATTTCCAAACATAACAATGTGTGATACACCCTTTTCAACATTTACTACAGGAAATGCCGAATCAGGCGTAAGCATTTTATCCGGAAGACCGACTTTATTTGAATAATATTTCAAATCCTCCATGCCTGTTTCTTCACTTGAACCAAGCATCATTCTAACCTTTTTATTTAATTTTATTCCTAAGTCTTTCATAGCTTTAATAGCATAAACAACAGCAACAGCAGGACCTTTATCATCTATTGTTCCCCGTCCGTAAAGCTTGCCCTCTTCTTCATTTACTGTCAACTTGAAAGGCTCATATGTCCAACCCGAACCCTTCGGAACAACATCTAAGTGAGCGATAATTCCAAGTTCCGGCTTGTCGCTTTGTTCGCCTCCAAAATCAAATGTAAGCATATAATTCTCGTGATTCTGCGAGATAAATCCAAAATCGTGCAATATCTCTTCAGCCACTTCAAGTGCCTTAGCGGGACCCTCTCCAAAAGGTTTGCTGCTCTGCAAATCTTTCTGACCTCCGACGCTTTCGATTTCAACAAGCTTTGCAAGAGTCTTAAACATCTCCTGCTTATTCTCCTCAAGATATTCGGAAACCTTATCTCTGAAAGCTTTTAGCTCTTTGTTAGTCATAAAATTAATCTCCCTTTATGCAAAAATGAGAGCAAGACAACTTGCCCTCTGAATTTATTTTAAATAAAACAACTTAATCGATTATCTGAAGCTCTTTATCATAATGATTAAGAATTTCCACACCGTCTTTTGTGACAAGAACCAAATCTTCGATTCTCACACCCATATCTCCCTCAATATAAATACCGGGTTCTATAGAAAAAATCATACCTTCTTTGACCACATTTTCATTAACCGAAGAAACATCACCGTACTCATGACATTCAATACCGATTGAATGTCCCAAACGATGATTAAATGTATCACCATAACCTGCCTCTGTAATAATATCTCTTGCAGTCTTATCTATATCACAGAATCTGACTCCAGGTTTTATCATAGCCTCAGCCGCTTTCTGAGCTTTAAGAACAATTTCATAAATCTTTCTATGTTCATCGCTGACTTTCTTATAAAAGAAAGTTCTTGTCATATCAGAGCAGTATCCGTCCTTTATACAACCCATATCAATAAGAACGCAGTCACCCTCGCAAAGCTTGGTGTTTCCTGCTTCATAATGACCGACAGCAGCATTTTTACCAAATCCGACAAGAGGCTCAAAAGAATATTCATAAGCACCCATTTGAGCATAAATATCCTTTAGCTGTGAAGCCAGTTCACGCTCGGTCATTCCGTCACGGACCCTTGTTTTAATTACTGCCATAGCCTCATCATTTACTCTTGAAGCTTCTCGCATAAGAACGATTTCTTCATCATCTTTGCAGGCACGCACAGTATCAACACAATCTGATGTGTTTTTATACCCTGACGCACTGTCAAGCTCCATAAGTCTTAATAAAAACCTTGCAGGAAGGTTTTTGTCAATACCTAAAACCTTATCCCTGTCAATATATTTACAAGCTATCTCACAAGCGTCTTGTTCATCAGAAAACCAAACCTTTTCAACTCCAAGCTCTTCAGGAACAGTAAAAAGTGAATTAATAAATATCTTATTATCACCGTTGTCTTTTATAAGCAAAGCTAAAAATCTCTCACCGGGGCTTATCATTTTCTCAGTCAAATAAAAGATTGACGCAGGATCACAAATAAGCATCTGTGATATATCATTTTCTTTTAGCTTTGATATGATATTGTTAAGTCTTTCTGTTTTCAAATTTATTCTTCTCTCTAATAATATTTTAATTATTCCCCGCAGACATCGCAGGCAACCAAGTGCCCATTGCCCATATCTCTAAGCTGTGGGCAAGACTCAGAACAACCGTCCTTCGCCTTAAAACATCTTGATGCAAATCTGCATCCGGCTGGTGGATTTATAGGAGTAGGAACATCACCCTTGAGGATTATTCTCTCTTTTTTATGAGTAATATCCACAGACGGAATTGCCGATAAAAGAGCCTGTGTATAAGGGTTCATAGGATTATTATATAGTTCATTTTTTTCAGCAACTTCCATAAGCTTGCCTAAATACATAACACCCACTCTGTCACTGATATGCTTAACAACATTAAGCCCATGAGCAATGAACAAATAGGTCAGACCGAACTCATCTTTAAGGTCGTCCAAAAGATTTAAAACCTGTGCCTGAATAGACACATCCAAAGCTGAAACAGGCTCATCACATACGATAAGCTTGGGGTTTACAGCCAAAGCCCTTGCGATACCGACTCTCTGTCTTTGTCCGCCTGAAAACTCATGCGGATATCTATTTCTTTGATGATTTGCAAGCCCTACGCAGTTGAGAAGATAATTAACTCTCTTTTCAACTTCGTTCTTAGGAAGAAGTTTATTAATTATAATAGGCTCTGCAATAATGTCACCGATAGTCATTTTCGGGTTAAGCGATGCATATGGGTCTTGGAAAATAAGCTGGATATCCTTGCAATACTTTTTTCTTTCCTTTTGCTTTAATGCTGTCAGTTCAACGCCGTCATAAATAATTTTTCCGCTTGTAGGCTTATAAAGATTAACAAGCATCTTTCCGATGGTAGATTTTCCGCATCCTGACTCACCGACAAGACCAAACGCCTCTCCTTTATATATCTTAAATGAAACATCGTCAACAGCCTTTAAAACATCTACAGGTTTCCCGAAAAAGCTGGTGTTCACGGTAAAGAATTTAGATAAGTTCTGTACCTCTAAAAGAACTTCCTATTAAACCATAAAACATCAACCTCCTCTACATCGCTGTGCAAGAAGCATCTTACCATTCTGCCTCCGACATCAACAAGTGCCGGCATATGCTCTTTGCATTTTTCCATACAGTTTTCACATCTGTCTGCAAAAGAACAACCCTTTGGCAGTTCAGTCGGGTCGGGAACCATGCCCTTTATCATATATAATCTGTCTCTATCCTCTTCAAGACGAGGAATAGACGCTAACAATCCCTTTGTATACGGATGCAGCGGGTCTGTGAATATATCCTTTACATCAGCCTGTTCAACAATTTTTCCGCAGTACATTACAACAACACGGTCAGCCGTTTCTGCAACTACACCCAAATCATGTGTTATAAGCAAAACTGCCATTCCGATTTTATTTCTCAGCTTGTCTATAAGCTCCAAAATCTGAGCCTGAATTGTAACATCAAGAGCAGTAGTCGGTTCGTCGGCAATTAAAAGCTGAGGATTGCACGATAATGCCATAGCAATCATAACTCTTTGACGCATTCCTCCGCTCATCTGATGCGGATAATCTTCCATTCTCTGCTCAGGAGAAGGAATGCCTACCAAATCAAGCATTTTTATTGCTGTCTTTTTCGCTTCTTCTTTTGATAAATCTGTATGAGTCAGAATTGACTCCATAATCTGATCGCCTATTTTATATACAGGGTTCAAAGAAGTCATCGGTTCTTGGAAAATCATCGAAATTTTATCGCCTCTGATTTTGTTCATTTCCTTATTTGATTTTCCGACTAAATTCTCACCGTCAAAAATAATTTTTCCGCCTGTTACTTTTCCCGGTTCACGAATAAGACCCATAACCGAAAGTGAAGTAACGCTCTTTCCCGAACCTGACTCACCCACGATTGCTAAAATCTCACCTTTTTCAACACCGAAGCTTACATTATTAACCGCTTTAACAGTTCCTCTTTTCACTTTAAATTCTGTTTGTAAGTTTTCAACCTCTAATAACATTTCTCACAAACCTCCTTAACTTCTTGACTTAGGGTCAAGAGCATCTCGCAGTCCGTCACCGAACAAGTTAAATGCAAGCACCGCAAGTGTTATTGCAAGTCCGGGGAAAATGAGCATATGCGGATAAACAAGCACCATACTTCTTACTCTTCCCAGCATATCTCCCCACTCGGCGGTAGGCGGCTGAACTCCAAGACCCAAGAAGCCAAGAGCTGCAGTATCCAGAATTGCAGTAGAAATACCGAGCGTTGCTCTGACAACTATTGATGAAACAATGTTAGGAAGAATATGATGAAAAATTATTCTTCCGTTGCTGTTTCCGATAACTCTCGCAGCTGCAACATAGTCATTTTCTTTTGTAGAAAGAATAGAACTTCTTACTATTCTCGCATATTCGGGAATCGAAACCACACCGATTGCAATAATTGCTTTGTCAAGTCCCTTGCCGAGTGCCGCCATAAGTGTTATAGCAAGCAATATTGAAGGAACAGAAAGCATTATATCCATAATTCTCATAATAACAGCATCGGTTTTCCCGCCGAAATAACCTGCTATTGAACCGAAAATTGTTCCGATAATAAGTGAAAATCCAACAGCGGCGCATCCGACTAAAAGAGATACCCTAGTACCTACAATTACACGGCTGAAAATATCTCTTCCGAGGTTGTCCGTTCCGAACCAGTGAGCTGATGATGGAGTCTGATTAACATCTGCCATTATCTGTTCATTCGGATTATAAGGAGTAATAAAAGGACCTATTATTGCAATGATAATTAAAAACACAATAACAAATAACCCAAATAATGCAGCTTTATTTTTCTTCAGTGCATCCCACATTTGTTTAATTCGGGATTCAGGCTTTTCTATTACAACAGCCTTTTCAGCTGCTAAAGTTTTATTGTCAGCCATTATTATCCCTCCTTCTTGCCGTATTTAATCCGCGGATCTAAAAATGCATAAATTATATCCACAATTAAGTTCATAAGTACAAATACAGTTGCAATGATAAGTACAACAGCCTGAATTACCGGGAAGTCGGACTTTTGTATACACTCAACTGTGTATTTACCGATACCCGGCCATGCAAATACCGATTCGGTTAAAACCGCTCCTCCCAAAAGCGAGCCGAACTGAAGTCCTATTACAGTAACAATAGGCATAAGTGCATTTCTCAAACCATGCTTAATTACTACCTTACCCTCGCTTATACCCTTTGAGCGTGCAGTCCTTATATAATCCTGATTTAAAGCGTCAAGCATGCTTGACCTTGTCATTCTTGAAATAATAGCAAGTGTATAAAGTGCTAATGTTACACCTGGCAGAATTATATGCCACAAAGCATCTTTAAATGCTGCAAAATTACCGCTGACAAGCGTATCTATAAGATAGAAACCCGAACCTCCGTCAGGTCTTAACATCGGGTCAATTCTTCCCGAAGCAGGAAGCCAGCCTAAATTCCTTGAAAACAGAATGATAAACAATATACCGAGCCAGAAAATCGGTATCGATACACCGACAAGCGACAGCAGCATACTTGCGTTATCTATTATGGTATTCTTTTTCACAGCGGCAATTACACCTATTAATATACCGAGAACAGTAGCAATTATAATTGCGAAAACAGCAATTTCAATTGTTGCGGGAAATCTTGCCATTATTTCTGTCATAACAGGTGTTTTTGTGTAATAAGATTCACCGAAATCACCCTGAACCGCACCTTTGATAAAATCAAAATACTGTACTACAACAGGGTCATTCAAACCTTGTGCATCTCTCCACTCCTCCATCTGAGCGTCAGTAGCATGCTGACCGAGAACAACGGATGCAGGGTCCGGTGCACAGACTCTCAGCAAGAAGAACACGATTATTGATACACCGATTAAAACAGGAATAAGCATCAGTAATCGCTTAATGATATACTTGACCATTTATAAAACCTCTTTCTTTTTTATCTTAATATAACAATACGAAAACATATTAGTTCTCTTTTCAGCATATATTAACAATATTTTTCATTAATGTATGCTGAAAATAAAACTGATAAAAACAACAATGGCAAATATAGAGAAACCCTCATTGGTTCGTTCTCTATATTTGCTTGTTGTAAAAAATCTAAAATTAGTCTTTAGTTACCATCCATAGCTTAACTGTAGCTGTGCAGTGATAGAAGAAATCATTGATATTAGATCTGCAAGCTGTTAAATCCTGCTGGTGTGAAATAGGAAGCCAAATGCTCTTATCTGCAACATACTGCTCCATCTTAGCATACATAGCGTTTCTTGAATCGCCTGCAGGCTCTTTAGCAGCGTCAGAAATCATCTGTGAATACTCTTTATAAGCTGCCTTGTCATCATCATTCTTTGCAAGGTTAAATCTTGCAACATTCATACCTGCGTTTGTATCACTCATAAGGTTCATAAAGTTATCAGGGTCACCGTTGTCTCCTGACCAGCCATAGAAGCAGATATCATAATCTCCGTTGATTGTCTTCTCTTTGTAAGTTGTCCAGTCATATGAATCAATCTTACATTCAACGCCAACCTTTGAGAAGTATCCCTGAATTGCTTCAGTTAATGTCTGACCTGTTACAGTGTTATAAGGTCTTGGGTTTGTATATGTAATTACATGAACTTTCTTAATACCCTTGTCAGCAAGAGTTTTCTTTGCAGCGTCCGGGTCGTAAGAAACCTGTGTTACATCCTTGCTGTATCCAGGAATGAATGTAGGCAGAACAGTTGTAGCCTTTTCAGCGAAATCACCGTAAAGAGCCTTGACAAGTTCTTCAACATTTACAGCCTGTGAAAGAGCCTTACGAGTTTCAGCGTCAATTCTTTCAATGTTATAAGCCATATAGTTAATGTTCATACCAGGTGTCTTGTTAACCTTAATATTGGTATCGCTTTCAAGAACTTTCACTTGGTTTGTATCAATACCGTCAATCATATCAACATCGCCTGACTGAAGCTCGGCAATCTTTGTTGATGCGTCTTCAATTGTACGGATAACAACATTCTTTGTCTTAGCTTTTCCATCTTCGTTCCAGTAGTCATCATTAGCTACAAGCTTAACATCCTGACCCTTGTCCCAAGAAACGAACTTATAAGGACCTGTACCAACAGGGTTATTCATAAGGTCGCCTTCCTTAGCAGCAGTTGGGCTTACCATAGGAGCTCCGAATACCATTGCAAGGTTAGCAAGGAACGGAGTTGATGGCTGTTTTAGTGTAATCTTAACTGTAGAAGCATCTACAACATCACACTTTGCAACATATCCCCATACGAAATCTGCATATGTCATATCTTCTGTCTTGTTAATTGTGTTACGCTCTACATTAAACTTAACAGCCTCAGCGTTAAAGTCTGTACCGTCGTGGAACTTAACACCTTCTTGAAGCTCAAAGGTATACTCTAAACCGTCATCAGAAACTTTCCATGATTTTGCCAAGCATGGTTTAACTTCTGTTGAATCATCAGCATAAGTCAAAAGTCCCTCATAAATTTGGTTTGTAACCTTTGCAGACTCACCGTCATCAACGATTTGAGGGTCAAGACCTCTTGGATCAGCACCCTGTGCATAAGTTAAAGTCTTGTCCGCAGCTCCTGATGCAGTTGATGCACTCTTAGATGAATCATCCTTTTCACCGCAAGCTGCAAGACATGTTACTGCCATTGCAGATGCTAACAATGCACTTAAAATTCTCTTCTTCATGTCTTTTCTTCCTTTCAAGATTACAAAAACAAAAAGATGCTCACAATAACAATTACAAAACACATATAGTATTGTAAATGTGATTCGTGGCATCTTTGCCTTTGCTATTTTATTATACCCGAAACCTTTTCGAGTTTAATACAATTTATATTATATAATATAATAAAATCACATTCAATAGTAAATGTAAACAAATAGAACATATAAATTTCGTGAAAATTTCTAGGTTTTTATTGAAAAATTTATAAATGCGGTTAATATTTTAAACTATTGTAATTTAGCTCCGCATTCTACACAAAATATATCACTGTCTTTAACAGCACAGCCGCAGTTAGAACAAGTCCTTTGAACTATTTCCGCCTCAACCTTTAAAACATTATCTGTATGTTCCTCTGAATCTGCCTCCGAAGACTTCTGACTTTCGTTATATGATAAAGAGTCTTCATAAATCTGACCGATTTCTTCATCGTCCATTATGAAAGATACATCCTTTTCACCGTTTCTTCTCGGACGTCTCATATCTGTCTTAGCAGGGAACGCCGCAAACAGAGACACAAGAAGCATAAGTAATCCTAACGCAAAAACAGGAATTACGGAAAATACCAACAGCCACTTCCCTACTTTAAATGCATTTTCATAATCAAAATAAGCTTCTTTTGAGACATTATAAACAAAAACGCTGACAAATACACCAAATACTAATAAAACCCCCGAAACACCTAATAATGACAGTCCATATCCCCTGAATGCCCTGTAAGCATATACTGAGTTTAATTTGTAAAACAAAACCCATATAATAAGCAAACAAACAATTAAAACCATCAATGTAATAAGTGCGGTTGTCGATCCAAGCCAACTGATTGATTGGCTTATATCGAAGGTTTCATGAACATTTGCGTCTTCTATGCCAAAAGCTTCAAGAAACTCTCTCATTCCGATTGAATCGTGAAGTACAAATCTAAAAAAGGATGAAATTGAAAACAGCAAACCTATTATCATCGTCGTAATAACTAAAATTATAGAAGTTATCACACCGCTTGTCCCAAGCTTATTTTCAAGCCTGAATTTTTCTTTGCTCATTTTATCATCCTTTCCGATTTGTATTTTCGTTTCCTATTATATGCTCCTATAATATTAATAATATTATAACTTTTATTATGCTTTTTGTCAATATAATAACAATGCTAATTATGGATAAGTTATACATTTTTATTAAGTTAATTTTACTTTGCTGATAAAAATTATTATTAAAATAAAAATCACCATTCATCTCAATTGAATTCTGTTGTGCACTTTCAACTATAAATAAACTATATTTTCATCTAATTATCACAATTATTCGGCTTTTTTCTCTTGACAAACATATTTAACTATGTTAAAGTGTAACTTAATTAAATATTAACAATGTTAAATATTTTTCAGAGGAATTGAAAAACATGTTGAAACGGAGAGTTTAAAATGCAAGATTGCAATGAATTTCAAAAAGAAGATTCATCATTTTTCAAGTTTTTAGTAATCATGAAAAAATTTCATATTTTAGCATCTTCACTGCACAATATGCCTCTAAACATATCACACACTGATTTTCATACAATGGGTTATATTGTAAAAAGCACACACTCAGACATGCACGGAGTAAGTATCGGAGATTTAGCAAAAGAACTGCAAATTTCCCCGCCGGCGGTTTCGCGGGCAGTATCATCTCTTGAAAAACGTGGATATGTAAAACGAACCACAGATTTAAGAAATCGCAGAAGTGTGACTGTTACCGCAACCGAAAACGGTATATCAGCCATGAAAGAAGATAAAATATTCTTTGAGAAAATTGCTGAAAAAATCTCACAGCAGATTGACGATGAACAGCTGGAAACTCTTGAAACACTGCTTAATCGGCTTTACAAAACAGTTTATGACACAATAGAGGAGGAAAGAAACATTTTATGAAAAACATTTTAAAATATCTGAAAAAATATTGGATTCACTGTATATGCGTTATAGCTTTGCTTCTTGTTCAGGCATATTGTGACTTATCGCTTCCGGACTATACATCTAAAATAGTCGATACAGGTATCCAAAACGGCGGTGTAGAATCTGTCACCCCTCAAATAATTCTTCAAAGCGATTTTGAAAGGCTTGAAACATTTTTAAAGGACAGCGAAATTAGTTACATAAGGAAATTCTACAAAGAAACAAATGAATCGGATATCACAGATATTCCTTTAAAAAATTACAAGTCCGGTGAAACATATTATTTATTAAACACCACTGAAGAAAAAGACTTGAAAGCACTTGACAAAACCTTCACAAAAACTATGGTGATGGTATCCACACTGGGTAAAATGTCAAAATCACAGTTTGAGGAAATGTCTGCAAAGTCACAGGATAAGTTTAATAACTCTAAGAACTCCGATAAAAATCCTGCCTTGGACTCTCAGAAAAGCACAGCAGAACAGTCAAAAGCACTTTCCGAAATCAATGAAATGATGAAAAGTGATAAAGACTTTAACACAATCAAACTGTTTAATCTCCAAGTTGAAGCCGGTATCATGTCAAAAGACGATCTTATTATTATGAGAAACGAAATGTTTAATGCATACGGTGAAGATATGGCAAACTCCGTTGCAAAAACATATACAAAAGAAATCTACTCAAATGCAGGCGTGGATTTAGATAAATTTCAGCACAATTACTTATTTGAAACCGGTGCAAAAATGCTGCTGCTTTCCTTGCTGATGATGGCAGTATCAATAATTGTAGGTCTGATAGCTTCAAGAGTCTCAGCCGGACTCGGAGTTGACTTGCGTGGAAAACTGTTTAAAAAGGTTGTGTCCTTCTCACATACTGAAATGGATAAGTTTTCGACTTCATCACTAATTACAAGAAGCACAAATGATATTCAGCAGGTTCAAATGGTTGTTGTCATGTTCCTGAGAATGATAGCATACGCACCTATTCTTGCAATAGGCGGTATTTTCAAAGTGCTTTCCACCACCGTTTCAATGACTTGGATAATTGCCGTTGCTGTGGCTGCTGTGCTTTGCGTAGTTATAATTCTTATGACTGTTGCAATGCCGAAATTTAAAATTATGCAAAAACTTGTTGACAGACTTAATCTTATTGCAAGAGAAATTCTCACAGGTTTGCCTGTAATCAGAGCCTTCAGCAGAGAGAAATATGAAGAGAACAGGTTTGACAAAGCAAACCTAAATCTAAAAAGAACACAGCTTTTCACAAACAGAGTTATGACATTTATGATGCCTTCAATGATGCTTATTATGAATGCTGTTACGGTTTTGATTATATGGGTTGCTGCAAATCATATAAACGACGGTTCGCTTCAGGTTGGACAAATGACAGCATTTATTACTTATACTATGCAGATAATAATGTCGTTTTTAATGCTCACCATGATTTCAGTTATGCTCCCTCGTGCTGTTGTTTCGGCTAACAGAATAGAGGAAGTTCTTGAAACCGAACCTGTAATTCAGGACAAAACAAACACAACAATGCAAAAAATCACCAACGGCGAAGTTAAATTTAACAATGTTTCTTTTAAATACCCTGACGCAGATGAATATGTTTTAGAGGGTATTGACTTCACTGCCAAGCCGGGAGAAGTCACCGCATTTATCGGAAGTACAGGAAGCGGAAAATCAACACTGATACATCTCATTCCTAGGTTTTATGATGTATCATCCGGAAGCATAACCATTGACGGAATAGATATCAGAGATATGTCTCAGCATTCATTAAGGGATGAAATAGGTTTTGTTCCGCAAAAGGGAACTCTTTTCTCAGGAACAATCGCTTCTAACCTAAGATTCGGCAAAGAAGACGCTTCAGACGAGCAAATTCAAAAAGCGGCTTCAATTGCTCAGGCGTCTGAATTCATAGAATTAAAGCCTGACAAATATGACAGTGAAATTGCCCAAGGCGGAGATAATGTATCGGGAGGTCAGAAGCAAAGACTCTCAATTGCAAGAGCAATTGCAAAAGACCCTAAGATATTTATCTTTGATGACAGCTTCTCAGCTCTTGATTTTAAGACGGATGCAACGCTTCGAAAAGAGCTTTTGAAAAATGTTTCAGATGCTACAGTATTCATAGTCGCTCAAAGAATTTCAACTATTCTCAATGCTGACCAGATAATAGTTCTTGATGAAGGAAAAATAGTCGGAAAAGGAACTCACAGGGAACTGCTGGACTCTTGCGATGTTTATAAGCAAATAGCACTATCGCAGCTTTCACAAAGTGAGCTTGACAAAAAACCTTCTGACACAAATTATGACAGAAAGGAGGAAAAATAATATGCCAAACGAAAACACTCCAAAAAGGCGTCCTATGAGAAAAGGACCGGGAGGACCTCACGGTCCGATGCCATTTGAAAAAGCGAAGGATTTCAAAGGTTCAATCATAAAACTTATGGGTTATATAAGCAAATATAAAATCGGTATGATATTAGTAGCTGTATTTGCTGTAGGAAGTACAGTATTCAATATAATCGGGCCTAAAATTTCCGGTAAAGCAACAACTAAGCTTTTTAACGGCCTTGTGTCTAAAATACAAGGGTTAGGCGGAATTGATTTTGACGCTATAAAAAGACTTCTGCTTATTCTTTTAGGATTATATTGTTTTTCCGCTGTTTTCTCATTTATTCAGGGCTGGATAATGACCGGCATTTCACAAAATATTTCTTATAAGCTCAGAAAAGAAATCTCGCAGAAATTAAACCGGCTTCCTATGAGTTACTTTGACAAAAATACTCACGGTGAAATCCTGTCACGAATCACAAACGATGTCGACACTCTCGCTATGAATTTAAACCAAGTAACTACACAGCTTATTACATCTGTAACAACGCTTATCGGAATACTTATTATGATGCTTTCAATAAGCGGAATCATGACGCTTATCGCTCTGGCAATGCTGCCTATATCTATCATCCTTATTATGCTTGTCGTTAAAAAGTCACAAAAATACTTTAAGGCACAGCAGGAATATATAGGTCATATCAACGGTCAGGTAGAGGAAGTATACGGCGGACATACGGTTATCAAAGCTTTTAACAGGGAAAGTGCTGTAATAAAAGAATTCCGTGATACAAACAATATTCTTTACAAAGCGGGATGGAAATCACAATTCCTTTCGGGAATGATGATGCCTATTATGCAGTTTGTAGGAAACTTAGGATATGTTGCTGTTTCTGTGAGCGGTGCTTATCTTGCAGTTAAAGGAACTATTGAAGTCGGTGACATACAATCATTTATTCAATATGTAAAGCAGTTTACACAGCCTATTCAACAAGTGGCACAGGTGTCTAATATGCTTCAATCAACTGCTGCTGCGGCTGAGCGGGTTTTTGAATTCTTAGAGGAGCCGGAAGAAGTACAGCTTGCTGACAAAAAAGCTCCTATTCACGCTTCAGAACTTAAAGGAAATGTTGAATTTGATCATGTTTCATTCGGATATACACCTGATAAAATTATCATTAATGACTTCTCGGCAAAAGTAAACGAAGGACAAAAAATTGCTATCGTCGGCCCTACAGGTGCGGGAAAAACAACTATGGTTAAGCTGATAATGAGATTCTATGACATAAACTCAGGAAACATCAAAATAGACGGTTATAACATTCGTGACTTTGATAGAAGCGAACTGCGTGAAGCCTTTGGAATGGTTCTTCAGGATACTTGGCTGTTCAAAGGTACAATTATGGAAAACATCCGTTACGGACGTCTTGATGCAACAGATGAAGAGGTCATTGAAGCAGCAAAGGCGGCTCATGTTCATCACTTTATTCAAACACTTCCTAACGGTTATGATATGGAGCTTAACGAAGAAGCTTCTAATGTATCAGGAGGACAAAAACAGCTTCTCACTATCGCAAGAGCAATTCTCGCCGATAACAAAATACTCATTCTTGATGAGGCAACTTCTTCTGTTGACACCCGTACTGAAGTAAGAATTCAAAAGGCAATGGATAACCTTATGCGTGGAAGAACAAGCTTTATAATTGCTCACAGACTTTCAACTATTAAGGATGCAGACTTAATT
>ENA-ORLW01003011-ORLW01003011.1-human-gut-metagenome-genome-assembly--contig:-NODE-3011-length-13811-cov-2.136450_pt1 | contig 13811 bp, 15 predicted proteins | sample MGYA00243017_ERZ508829 | MGnify/ENA primary metagenome ERZ508829 (study PRJEB26277, sample SAMN04329776) | human gut metagenome | biome: human-associated habitat | host: Homo sapiens | place: USA...
TGCAAGAGCCGCCGGAAATACCTGAGGAAGCGAGGAAGGAAAAGAAAGCAGCCCCAAAAGGAAAAATATAAGCATCTGCATAAGGCCTGTCAGTCCGTCAAAGAAATGAACCATCGACTGCTTATTCTTTATATCGGAATTTCCCAGAATAATTCCTACAATATAAGCGCTCAAATATCCGTTTCCGCTTATAACAGACGGCAGCGCATATGAAAGCACTGCGACGCCAAGAACAAAAACGGCGTCAAATCCTTCTGTTGAGAATTTAAAATGCGTAAGCACAAACCTTGCTCCCAGAGCTATAACGACGCCGATGACTATTCCATAAACAAATTGTGCAAATATAAGATAAAGTATCTCAAGTCCGCTGACGCTTGAATTCATTGCGGAAATCATGATTGCCGTAAGCATATATGAACAAGGATCGTTGCTTCCGCTTTCCATTTCAAGCAGAGAAGCGGTATTTTCCTTAAGACCCAGCTTTTTTGAACGCAGTATCGAAAAAACCGAGGCTGCGTCGGTAGAGCTTATAACCGAGCCGATCAGCATACTTTCGAGCCAGTCCATACCTAAGGCAAACCTGCAAAATAATCCTGTTATCCCCGCGGTTGCCGCTACTCCGACCGTGGACAAAAGCACAGATTTTACAGCTACGGGCTTTGCCTCGCTCCAGCGTGTGCCAAAGCCTCCGTAGAACATAATAAAAATAAGAGCTATTGAACATATTTTTTCCGCAAAAGGAAAATCGGCAAAAGGAATTTTAAATATTCCGTCCGAGCCGAAGGTCATCCCAAGCAAAATAAAAGCAAGAAGAACGGGGACTCCCAGTTTACCGGAAATTTTATTGAAAATTACGCAAATCAGAATTACAGAAGACGCAATAAGTAACGATAGAGCCATGTACTACCCCCTTTGCACGTTCACATTATATGGCCAGCGATATAAAATATCCTGCCAAAAGAGCCAGAAGAACTGCCGCCATTATAAAAGTAACCGCAGCAGTTTTTTTCTTGCCGGATTTGAAATATTCAATTCCGTTCCAAATTGCTACGGCAATAAGAAGCACAGATGAAACGGGCAAAGTAATCTTTCTCGATACTATTTTAAAGATATCGAGAAAAAGAATTATCATTACGGCTACACATAATATTATGCGAATTAACGCGGTATTTTTCTGCTGTTTGTTATTTTCCATTTTCTTTTACCTCCGTTTTACAAACCTTTTTCTTAGAGCCGTCCGGCTGCAGTATAAACGTGTTGTCAAGCTGCGCCTCAAGACTGCAAATTATGCTTTTACGGTATTCTGTCCTGAGAGCCTCCTGCTCAAGCTTCTCCTCAGGTGACAGAACCGTTTCTCTTGATTTTCGGGCAAGATAATTTATACGGTCGATTTTTTCCTGTTCCATTTGTACCTCCTTTCATCCTGATTCATAGATAATGCTATTTAATTATATCATATTTTTCTTTTTTCTTCAACAGGCAGTTGATTTTTTATAATAATATTGATATTATAGATAGTATATATTGCTTTAATGATATAAAATCTATAGTTAAAGGAATGATCAATATGAAAAAAGCCGCGATAATTACCGGAGGGTCAAGAGGAATCGGAAGGGCTTTGGCAATCAGGCTTGCCGAAGACGGATATATTCCAATAATAAATTACCTTGAAAGCAGGGCAGAAGCGGAGGACTTGGCAAAGCTGACCGGCGGAGAGGCTATATGCGCCGACGTTTCCGACCTCACGTCCGTTAAGGAAATGACCGACCAGGTCTATAATAAATTCGGCGGTATAGACGTTCTGGTCAATAATGCCGGAATATCTGTAACAGGACTTTTTACGGATATAACGCCAAAGCAGGAGCAGAAACTTATCGATATAAATATAAAAGGCGTTTTTAACGCTTCACGCTGCGTTCTTCCCTATATGATAAGAGCAAAATCAGGTAAAATCGTCAATATATCTTCCATGTGGGGACAATCCGGCGCTTCATGCGAGGTACATTACTCTGCAACAAAAGCGGCGGTAATCGGATTTACAAAGGCTCTTGCCAAAGAAGTAGGCCCTTCTGGAATAAACGTAAACTGCATCGCGCCCGGAGTGATTGATACTGATATGAACGCACACTACGACAGTGAAGATATCAGCGTCCTAAAGGAGAATACGCCGCTTCAGCGAATAGGCGCCGCCGAGGACATCGCACAGACAGCGGCGTTTCTGGTTTCAGACGCCGCCTCGTTTATCACCGGACAGATAATAGGCGTAAACGGCGGATTTATTATTTAATATATATGACAGGAGAATTGTAATGCTTAATGAAAGACTTAAAAAACAGATCGAATTTATAAAGGAAATAGACAAGTTAAAGGCAATAAAACGTCAGACTCTGCTTATTAATGAGGATAGGGCGGAAAACGACGCGGAGCATAGCTGGCATTTGGGAATGCTTGCTTTTCTTCTGGCAGAATATTCAAACGAAAATATTGATATACTTAAAACGATGAAAATGACGCTTATCCATGATATCGTAGAAATAGACGCGGGCGATACTTACTGCTATGACGAGGAGGGATACAAAACAAAACCTGACAGAGAATCCAAAGCCGCAGAGAGAATCTTCGGAATGCTTCCCGAAGATCAGTATGAGGAACTGATAGGACTTTGGCGGGAATTCGAGGATATGAAAACACCCGAATCAAAATTCGCCTGCGTTCTCGACCGACTTCAGCCTATATTGCTTAATTATTCTAAGGGAGGAGCTTCAAGGATAAATCACGGCGTAAGCCGGGAACAGGTTAGAAACAGAAATCTATGCACAAAAGAAGGCTCTGACGAATTATATAATTATATAATGAGTATTATCGACAGCGCCGCAGATGAAGGAATGCTGAAAAAATAATACTGTTGTTAATTCCGCCAAAAACAAAGATTAAATAAATGTAAAGTTTATTTAAAGAGTAGAACTGTTTAAAAAGTAGGTGAAAAAAGAAAAAATAATATTGAAGTTTATTATTTCATGTGATATATTATAAAATGGATTCAGAAATAAAAAATAATATTTTTTAATACTGAAAAGAAAGAATGAGGGATCAAATGAAAGAAAAACTTATTGCCGTAAAAGAAAGAATAAATAGCTTTAACGGCAGACGCAATGAAAACTCCCGGAAATATAAGATGACCAATCTGCTGCTTACAGTTTTATTTCCCGTTTTTATAGTTTGTATGGCAGAAATAAATCAGGCGAAAAAGCCCGCTAAATTTATACTTTTCGTCGCTGAAAGACCGTCGGTAATGCTATTTAATATACTTATCGCATCGCTGATATTCTATGGACTTATGCTGCTTTTTAAAAAAGGCTGGATTGCCGCAGCTATTCAGTCGTTTATCTATATGGCGCTTAGTATAACGGAGCTTTTTAAATTCAATACGAACGGCAACCATCTTATTATGACTGATATGAAGCTTGTTAAGAGCGTAAAAAGCCTTACATCCTTCGCTTATATAAAAATAACGCCCGTTCTGATAGCATATGTATTAATCGTTCTTATTTATCTTGGCGCCGTTTTCTGGTTCAATCCTAAAATGAAGCTGAAAATTACAAGGCGTATCGTTCCTGCCTTGGCATGCATAGGAGCATGCGTTTCAGTTGTTACAATACCGGCAATATCCAAGCCTGTTTATTCACTTTTTGATCTTGATACAACGGCTGCCGACAACACCTTCAAGCTCAATGAAAAATTTGAAAATAACAGCTTTCTCGCATTTTTCTGCCAGACTGCTTCAGAAAATCTTGCCAATCGTTTAACTGAACCGGAAAACTACAACGACGATACGGTAGCCGCTATGATGAACGTAAACATTGATGACGCGGAAAACACTTCTTTTGAAAATAAAAAGCCGAATGTTATTATGATAATGTCTGAAGCGTACGCAGATTTCAGACGATTTGAGGATCAGCTTGATTTAAATATCGGAGATACATACGACGGCTTTGACAGCGTCGCCGATCAGGGCTATAAGGGAACGGCAATTGTTCCTACTTACGCAAGCTGGACTGTCAGAACTGAATTTGAGCTTAATTTCGGACTTCCCGTAAGATCCTTAAACGATCCTAATATGCCTCAGCGTTTGCTGCTCGACAGAGCTCAGCCTACAATAGCTTCATATTATAAAAGCTGGGGTTACTCCACCGCTTATGTTCACCCGTTTATGGGATCGTTTTATAGCAGGCAGAGAGTATATGCTAATTTCGGATTCGATAAGCTTATTTTTGACGAGGACTTTACGGTTCCGATAAATTATTATGGAACATACATTGACGATCAGACTGTATTCAACCAGATTGAAAAGCTTATTAATGAAACTGACGAACCGCTTTTCCTGCATACAACTACAATGCAGAATCATCAGCCATACGATCAGGGAGAAAACCCGGAAGACGAAATGGGCAATTATTTTCAGTGGATTTCTAAAACAGGTACAGATTTTGAAGCGTTTATAAATAATCTTTCCGATATAGACGAGCCGACTATTGTATTTAAGATAGGAGATCATTATCCGTCGCTTAAAGGTGAAAACAGCGTTTACGATCAACTGGGTATGAACGGCGACAATTGCAGCGTGCTTTATGAGCAGCCGTACATTTTATGGAGCAACTATGAGCTTGATTACAGCTCCATTCCGGAAGAGAAGCTTTCCGCTTTTTATATGCCTTATGTTATCATGGATCTTATAGACGCTCCTAAGGACAGCTTTATTCAAGCAATGGATAATAAAATGGACACTCTTCCCATTTACTCAACAAATTATGATTCATCTGTCGGAAGAGATGAAGAGCTTGATATTTTAACTTATGACAGAATACTTGGAGATATAGTTTCCTCTAATGCAATACCTGAGGAATTACGCAAAACTGCGGAAGAGGCAGAAAACGACTGATATTAATAACAGGGCGTCCGTAAATCCGGATGTCCTTTAATTTAGGTGAAAGGAATAAAAAATGAAAGAAATTAAAGCAGGAATGAAATCGTCGGCAGAAACTGAAGTTAATAAAGAAAACCTCGCCGTTACAATCGGCAGCGGATCCCTTGAAGTCTTCGCAACTCCGATGATGGCAGCCCTTATGGAAAATGCGGCGTCAAAGGCTGTAGCGGCAGCATTGGAAAATGATGAAACAACGGTCGGTACCATGCTAAATATTACTCACACTTCCGCAACGCCAGTCGGAATGAAAGTTACCGCTTACGCAGAGGTTATTCAGTCGAATGGACGAGAAATTACATATCATGTTACAGCTGAGGACGAAAAGGGTATTATTGGCGAGGGAACTCACAAAAGATTTATTGTTTCGGCAAATAAATTTGTCAATAAAACAAACTCAAAATTAAATGCATAATTGAATTTTTTCTAAATATTCGGTAATAATATTTATGCGGTTTAATACCGTTGTTAAATACAGCCGCCGCTTGCTGAAAAAGCGGAACCGTATTCATAAAATAACGCTTTACAGCTATATTTTATAACTGCGGTCTATGGAGATTAAAATGAATAATCAGAAAAACAGTCAGAATCAGCAGAACAACAAGAATAACCAGAACCAGCAGAACAGCCAGAATCAGCAGAACAACCCCAACAGCCAGAACCAGCAGAATAATCAGAACAACAGATAAAAAATCAACAAATTAACAAGGACCTGTAAAAAAACAGGTCCTTATTTTTTATAAATAAAAAAACAACTTAATAAATGGAAAAAATTATCTATTTCGTAGATTGACATTTTTTGATAGAAATGATAAAATTATTAATATAGATAAAGTATGACTTATCTTTTGATACGAATTTTAAAACTTAATGAATGAGAGGTAAAGTATGGACTTAAAAAAGAAGATTGCATCTGCTTTGTCTGCTGCAATCGTACTTATGACATCAGTTCCGGCGCTGGGCGTTTCCGGTGCGGCAGTTATTAACGGCGGGTTTATTAAAGGCGACATAAACCTTGATAAACAGGTTTCATCTGCGGATATCGTTGCCGTATCTCAGTATCTTGCCGGAAAATCAACTCTGACTGAGGAAGAGCTTGTTATTGCGGATATGAACGACGACGGAATTGTAAACATTTTTGATCAGATACTTATTAAAAGGACCGTTCTTACAATCAGGGATATTGTTGAGATTCCTGAAGAAACTGATCCGACAGAGGCTACCGATCCAACAGAATCGACAGAGCCTTCTACCGAGGAAGCGACTACTACTGTAACCGACGTTACCGAGCCTTCCACCGAGGTAGTTACTACTACTGTAACCGACGTTACCGAGCCTTCATCCGAGGTAGTTACTACTATTGTAACCGACGTTACCGAGCCTTCAACTGAGGAAGTTACTACTACTGAAACAATTTCATTGCCTTATGAATTTAAAATTGCCCCGGATAATGAAGATAATGTAGAATCCATTAAGTTTACCGTTGTCTCTGATAAGGACGACATAGCATATAACGGCGCGGTACAGTTTATTGTAAACGGAGAGTACAGTTCAGATTACGATGTTGTCTTTTCTAACAATGATTCTAATGAGTTTGAGATCAAAGTACCTGAAAATATAACTGATCCTACTGCAATTACATCTATAAAGATTGTAAAATACTGGCAGTCGGACGAAACCGCAAATCTTGCTCTGTCAAACGTTAAAGCAGTTATCGGCGGCAATGAAACAGATTCTTATGAAGAGCCTGCAAAAACAGCGGATTCAAAGACTATACCGCTCTATTCAATAGGTTCAAATTCTTTCTGGAATGACGGAAATGCAAACCTTTCATCTGAATGCGTTCTCCCGGAAATAAAGGAAAACGGAACCTATACCGCTAAAATCGTTTTAGCTGAAGGTTCTAATACAATAGAATTCCTTGCACTTGCATTTGACGGCCTTTCATCTTCTGATTTTAAGGATCTTGCTTTTAAAGTAAAATCCATTAAAGTTGACGATACTGAGCTTGAAACCGCTGATTTATCAAAGGTATCGGTAAATACCAATATTGAAGGCTCAACAAGAATTTACCTGACCGATACATGGACAACAACAAAGGTCGAGGCTATTCCGTCAGACACTTCTGTAAATCAAAGTATTGAAATCGAATTTACTGTCAGCGGTATAGAATAAAAAAGATTTAATAAATAAATCAGGCGCTTTCAATATGGAAAGCGCGTTTGTTTATATATACAAAATAATAATACATAAAAATTATTGACAAATATATAAAATAATGATATAATTATACAAAAAAGAGGAGAAAATTTCCATGAAACTTAAAAATAAAATTGCCGCTATAACATCAGCCGCAATAGTCATAACGTCGTTGCTAAGCGGCGCGTCTGCCGAAGAAAACGCACAGATTCGTAAAATTAAAGGCGATATAAACAGAGATTATATTATTTCTGTTGCCGACGCAGTCGCACTTAGTCATTGCCTTACCGGCAAGGCGTTTCTGGAAGTAGGCGACGAGTATTACGCCGATATTAATAACGACGGAGCAGTTGACGCCTTTGATCTTATGCTCCTTCGCAGAACTATACTCGGAATACGCGAACAGGATATTGAAGAGGAGGAAACAACCGAGCCGCCTGTTACAACTTCCCCGCCGATAACAACAGAGGTTTCAACTACCGCTGTAAGCGATCCTGTTACACAAACTACGTCATTTACAGAAACAACTGCGTATGTCACCACAACTGAAACAATAACCACGACAATCGAACAGATAGACTTGAGCGACATGCCAGAGGAATATAAATACGCCCTTGATTGGGTATGGGAAAACAGGATAACAGCGGAAAAATCCACTGAACGCTGGAATACGATTTTCGATCAGATAGACGCAGGAAACGGCACACTTAACTATGTAGTAAGATGGCAGTCTTATAAAACGGTTTCACTTGAGCAAAGAATACAGCTTGAGGAAATGATTGAGAAATCCGTCAATGAATGGACAGATTATCTGATCGGTTACGACGACTGGAAATACGGTCACATTGACGTAAATGTCGTGGGATGGGCGGTTATAGACGAAAGCGTAATACTGGATAGACAGTCTGACGAAATTATTTATACAAATTGCACTCCTTACGACAGCCAGTATGATACCACCAATGGCAGGGAAGAAATACCGGTATGGCTTCCAAATGCGCCTGACGAGCTTTCACGTATGTATCATTTTGATACAAATATAGGCTTTGATTACCCCGGCGGTCTTGATAAACGGTTTGATATGTATCTTTGGGCAACTCAGGGATTCCCTGATATAGGAGGCTGCGGAGGAGACTGGGGACAGCGGCTATCTGATAACGCTTATTTAAATATGTTAGACGGAACAGGTATCCACGTATTCCAACACGAGCTGGGACACGGTTTCGGTATAACTGACTTTTACGGCGGAGAGGGAGAATCCGACGGTTTTCCGCCCGGAGGATTCCCTGAGCCTACTATAATGATGGCCGGAAACTCTATGGAAATTACTCATTATGACCGATGGCAGCTCAGATATATCTGGAGTAAAATAAAGGATCAGTCAATAAACGGCAATAACAGATTCAGTTAATAATATAATTTAAAAAAAGGGAGCGATTATATATCGCTCCCTTTTTTCTTCATTATATCTAAGTTTATATCGCATTCATATTCTTTATCAATTAAAATATATTTAAATTTATATTTTTTGCACAGTAAAAGATTCTTTTTGTTTTCATTCAGCAAAAATTCTTTGGTACATAACTCATGATCAAGACGATTTTCAATAATACAAGCATATTTGTTTATGTTATCATAATTATTTTCAATATAATTTTCTGTCATTATTATACAGTAAAAGTCAATATGATAAAGATATTCGGTATCAAAATATCTTTGCCAGTCAAACGGTATATAACATCCCTCAATTATAAATATTGTGTTAATTTATCGTCGTCTTCCGGAGTTAAATCTGTATATCCGCTTCGTATAAGTCCCATTTTCAGATGATCCGCAGATAAATAAGGAAATTTGTATTTTTCAAGCATTCTTTGAGCCAATGCTGTTTTACCCGTATGTGTAGCTCCGGAAATCAAAATTACCATAGCGCCAACTCCCTAAATTTATAAAATACCAAAGCTGTCCTATAATTTCAAGGACAGCTTTCAATACTAAATCAAAAGTTATTTCTCACTGCAAAATTCAACCTTTTCGCCCGCAAGTATCATATTTGTAGTTCTCATTGCACACATCTTTCCGCACATTGAGCATGTATGCCTATCTTTCGGAGGAGTGCTTTCAAAATATGCCTTTGCCTTTTCAGGATCTATAGCATATTTAAACATTTCATCCCAATCTACTCTTCTGCGGGCGTCGCTCATTTTATTGTCTATATCTCTGGCATTAGGAATACCTTTAGCTATATCGGCGGCATGAGCGGCAATCTTTGAAGCTACTATACCCTCTCTTACATCGCTTTCATCAGGCAATCTTAAATGCTCCGCCGGCGTTACATAGCATAAAAAGTCGGCGCCGTTTGCCGCGGCAATGGCCCCGCCTATAGCCGAGGTTATATGATCGTAGCCGGGCGCTATATCTGTTACAAGAGGTCCGAGAACATAAAACGGCGCGTTATGGCATAAACGCTTCTGAACGGTCATATTTGCGGCAATTTCATTCATTGCCATATGGCCCGGACCTTCAACCATTACCTGAACATCCTTCGCCCACGCTCTTTCAGTTAAAGCGCCAAGCTCTATAAGCTCTGAAATCTGACCGGCATCAGTACTGTCATTAATGGATCCAGGTCTTAGTGCGTCCCCAAGGCTTATAGTTACGTCATATTCTCTTAATATATCTAATACCTCGTCATAATATTCATAAAACGGATTTTCATTTCCGGTCATTTCCATCCATGCAAAAAGAAGCGAACCGCCTCTTGAAACTATATTAGTAAGCCTTCCCTGACGTTTAAACGCCTCAATTGCTCTTTTATTTATTCCCGCATGAATAGTCTGAAAGTCGACGCCCTCCTTAGCGTGAGCTTCTACAACCTTAAGAAAATCCTTAGCGGTTATTTCCAACAGATCCTTTTCAAGGTATCCGATAGCGTCGTACATCGGAACTGTTCCGATCATTGCAGGCGACATCCCGATAAGTTCCTGACGAAAAGTATTTGTTTTTCCGTAGTTACTTAAATCCATTATGGCTTCACAGCCGAAATCAATTGCCATCTGAACCTTTTTCATTTCCATATCATAATTTTTGCAGTCGCCGGAAATTCCAAGATTAACATTTATTTTAGTTCTACCGATTCCCTCCGGACTTAACGCTTTATGATTTACATTAGCGGGAATGCAGACGCTGCCCTCTGCAACCTTTTGACGAAGCTTTTCCGCTTCAATATTTTCTTTATCCGAAACAATACCCATTTCCTTTGTAATAATTCCTTTTTTTGCGGCTTCCATTTGTGTTTTATAAATCATTTAGCGACCTCCGTTTTTATAAAAATGATTAAGCGGTCCCCTTCCCTTTCCAAGATCAAGACCATACCTTATAGCTCCGGTTATATAATCCTTAGCATTCTTTACGCTTTCAGCCATACTCCTGCCGAGAGCCAGATTAGCGGCAATAGCTGAGGAAAGCGTACATCCTGTGCCATGCGTATTGGGATTTTCCAGCTTATCTGCTTCAAAAGAATAAAATCTATTACCGTTATAAAGAATATCTTCAGCGGAATCGGTTAAATGTCCGCCCTTAATAAGAACGCTTCCTCTGCACATTCCGTAAATTTTTTCAGCAGCAGATTTCATCTGCTCCCTGCTTTCAATAGGTACTCCTGCTAATACTTCCGCTTCAGGCAGATTGGGCGTTACAATATCAGCAAGAGGAAACAGCTTCTCAATAAGAGAATCCACGGAATCCTCTGAAATCAAACGATGTCCGCTGGTAGACACCTTAACGGTATCAAGCGCTATATTTTCAGCATTTTCCTTTTCAAGTTATCCCGCCACGGTCTCTTTAATATCCCGACTCGACCGCATTCCGATTTTGACAGCGTCAGGTCTTATATCATTAAAAACCGACCTTAACTGCTTTTCTACAAAATCAGCCGGAATGTCAAATATACCGTCGACTCCCATAGTGTTCTGAGCAGTAACCGAGGTTATAACGCTCATTGCATAGCAGCCATTAGCTGAAACTGCCTTTATATCAGCCTGAATACCCGCGCCGCCTATGCTGTCGCTGCCGGCGATAGTAAGCACTGTCTTCATCATACATTCTCCAATGCTTTCATTGCAACACTTTTTAAAGTCATAGCTGACGTCCTGATATCATCCTGTGCAAACAATGAAGATACAACCGCTACTCCGGCAATGCCCGTATCTTTAAGCTGCATCATATTTAAATAATTAATTCCGCCTATAGCTACGACAGGGATAGGTATCTTCATACATATTTCTTTAAGCTCCTCCAAAGAAATAGGCGTTGTATTTTTTTTAGTCGGAGACTGAAAAACTGCTCCGCAGCCAAGATAATCGGCTCCCGCCGCCCATGCCGCCTGCGATTCATGCATATTGTGAGCCGTTGCGCCTATAACGGCGTCTTCGCCCAGCACCCGCCTTGCATACAGCAGATCTCCGTCTTCAAGGCCAAGATGTACGCCGTCTGCGCCCGACTGATCTGCAATTTTTATTGAATCATTTATTATAAGAGGAACTCCGTATTTCCGGCAGACAAGCTTTAAATCCTTTGCCATTTCCAGTATTTCCTCGTAAGACTTGTTTTTTTCTCTGAGCTGAACTATAGTCGCGCCTCCTTTAACAGCGTCTTCGACAGCTTCAGCAAGACTTATTCCGTTTTTCAGACATGAAGAATCAGTAACAGCGTATAGTCTTAATTGTTTATTTACTACTCTCAATTTTTCACTCCTAAAAAAGCGTACCCGCAAAAAAGGAGTACGCTGTTTAATCAATACTCCCTTCGCCGGCATTATCCGTTCAGGTTTAACGGGTTTATTCTCAGCCTGTTTGACAGCAAGCACCCCGGATTATCTTTATTCTGTTTTAATTCAGTTCTACAATCCAGCCGTATTCGTCCGGTATTTTTCCCCACTGAATTCCGGTCATAGTATCATAGAGCATCTGTGAAATTTTTCCGATCTTATTATCGTTGATTTCCATGATCTTATCATTCCATTTCAGATGTCCGACCGGAGAAATAACAGCCGCTGTACCTGTTCCGAATACCTCGTCAAGCTTTCCGGCATCGTAAGCGTCGGCGACCTCCTGAATAGAAATTTTTCTCTCCGTTACCTTATAACCATTTTTACGGCATATTTCTATAGCGGATTTTCTTGTGATACCCGGAAGCACAGAACCCGTCAGCGCAGGTGTAATTACCTCGCCGCCGATAACAAAGAAAATATTCATCGAACCGACTTCTTCAATATATTTCTGCTCAACGCCGTCCAGCCAGAGAACCTGTTCATAGTCCTGCTTGTGAGCCTCGTCCTGACCTGCAAGTGAAATGGCATAGTTCGCCGCTGTTTTGACAAAACCTGTTCCGCCTCTTACAGCTCTTACATAATTGCTTTCAACATATATTTTCACGGGATTCAGACCTGTTGAATAATATGCGCCTGACGGTGAAAGTATTATCATAAACAAATAATGGTCGGCCGGTCTAACGCCTACATACGGATCAGTGGCGATTATAAACGGTCTTATGTAAAGCGACGCGCCCTCCGTATGAGGAACCCAGTCCTTTTCAACATTTAAAAGGGCTGTCAGCGCCTCTAACGCGTCGTCAACCGGTATTTCAGGAATAACCATACGCTTGTTAGACGTATTAAGCCTTTTGAAGTTTTCATCCGGACGGAAAAGCTGTATCTTTCCCTCCGATGTCCGATAAGCTTTAAGGCCTTCAAAAACCTCCTGACCATAGTGCAGACACATTGCGGCCGGAGACAGGGAAAGATTCTGATAAGGAACGATCCTTGCGTCATGCCAGCCTTCGCCCGTATCATAGTTCATAATAAACATATGGTCGGTAAAAATATGTCCGAAACCCAGCTTCGTTTCGTCTGTCGGCTTTTGTTTAAGCGTTTTTGTAAGTTCCATTCTGATATTCATTTAATAAGACCCCTTTTTTGTCTGTATCAGTCGCAGACAGTAATATATTTTTTTTGGAATTTACTTTTTAATACTGCAATCGCCGCTGCTGCACCGACTGCAATAGCGGATATCATAAAAACGGTCAACAAAACTTTATTGCATTTTTTCATTTTCATGCATCTCCCAATAAACTTTAAAAAACTTTTGCTTTTTATATTATATCATACTTTTTTTGATTTGGCTATATAGTTTTTTAAAAATCATAAAATTTTCTTTAAATATTCAAATCTTAGCCATATTTAAACTGCATTTTTCAGAGAACGGCGTATTTCTATTGTTTTATGATCCGAAAACCGCCTGATAAGAACAGCGTAAGCCGCCTTTATAGACGACGCCGACGCCATAATGAACAGCGGAGAGAAATTGACAAGATATCTTGACCGGGTTTCCCATATGACAAAAAATACAAATACGCCGCATATTATAATCTTCAGCAGAATTTCTTTTCCGTCCGTTCTGCCCGAAAACGCTCCGACGGCAAACGAAAATGTAATCATTGCCAAAAGCATAAATTGATATACGGAGCAATACCATTTAAAAACTATATTGCCGGTAACAAAGTTTTTAAGCATAGTGGCTTCTCCGCCGTATTTTTTGTCAAGACCGAGATAATAGCCTATGAAATACGTTCCGTC
>ENA-ORLW01003012-ORLW01003012.1-human-gut-metagenome-genome-assembly--contig:-NODE-3012-length-13802-cov-139.980911_pt1 | contig 13802 bp, 23 predicted proteins | sample MGYA00243017_ERZ508829 | MGnify/ENA primary metagenome ERZ508829 (study PRJEB26277, sample SAMN04329776) | human gut metagenome | biome: human-associated habitat | host: Homo sapiens | place: USA...
AGTATTACCACTCATAAGATCATATTCTTCCGGGGTAGTACCAAACCAAGTATTTCCGACAGCATAACTGGGAAGTAAGGTTACATAATTATCAGGATAGAATTTCTGATCTACACCTTCTTCGTCTTTGAACATTTTATCATAAGTGATAATAGTTAATCCAGTCTGTTGTTCTAAATACCGTTTTGCTTCAGTATCCAACAAGATCATGCTAGTAGCACCCAAAGGATTCATAGCTTTCTTAATAGATTCAGAAGCTAACATATTACGAAGTGTTTTGGTAGTCATCAAAGCACGAGTTAAAGTAATGCCATACTGATCAGCCATAGCTTCTTTAGCATCTAACAAATCCCCAATAGGATCAGAAGTTGCTTTATTAGCTACAGTCCAAGTACCGTTACCTGCCAAAGTAACAGAGTGATCACTTGCCCAATCTCCATTGGGATCGTAGTTATACTGATAAATAATGTTACGACCAGTACCTTTAGTGGCAGTTACCGAAATTTTACCATTTACTAACAAACTCATACGCATACGTTCTGCCTGAACACGAGCACCATCAACAAGATTAGCGATATCGTCATATACTCTAGCAATGGTAGGTTGTGCAAAAGGAATACCCTTAGCTAACAAGTTTTGAATATCCTGACGTTCTTTTTCTCCGATACGCATCGCTTCACGGAAGAACGGCATTTCAGTTGAGATCTCGGTTACACCGATACGATCTCTCAAACTTGCTTTAGTATCAAAAGCAGAAGGTTGCAAAGCAATCGGAAGATTGTTACGACCTTTAATCCAAGATAACTCTAAACTTGCAGTACGAGTATCCGGAAAGAATGTAGAACCGATCATCGGATCTTTCATTGCAGTATTGACGTCAGTCCAATAAGCTGCAATCGCTTTAGAATCAAAAATATCAAAAATGCTATAAGATGCCATGATTATTCTCCTTCTCCGCTAGCTGTAATTGCAGCGATTACTGTAATTTGTGGTAAAACAGGTTTTGCTGTTGTAGACAGAGCTGCGGGCAAACGATCTGCACGAACGAAACCATGAATAACGATTGCCATAGAAGCATCGCTATCTGTTACATCGTAATCTTGCAATACAAGACCGATTGCAGTCTCATCATTTGCAGGATAAACAGTACCAGCTTTGATAATAAATCGACCATTTTCAGATACTACCATACCGCTAGCAGTAGTAGCTTTTGCAGCGGTGCGTGCGATAGTAACATAATGATCAGGAATCGCAAGAATATGTTTTTCAGATCCATATTCTTTAGTGGTGAATTTCATCATTTTTAATTACCTCCTTCAGGATTTATGCCCATCATGGTGAGCTTAGTTTTTGCTAAAGATTTACCGAAATCAGCTACATTATCTGTTTTGGGAGGTTTAAAACCATCATTCGGAGGATTTCCAAAAGGTTCTCTTTTTTGTTCTCCAGGATTAAATAAGAATGCTTTATCGGTACGCAGAGTATCGATTTGTTCTTTTAAACCGCTAACAACTTTATCGCCATCAAGTTTAATCAAACTTAAATCTACAAGACCCTTAACTAAATCTAAATCATAAGGTTTATTTTCGCCTTGCAACAATACCAGTTCCACAGCATTGATTTTGCGAAGTTTCTCCAATTCAGATTTATAAGTTTCTTCTTTTGTAGTCACATCACCTTGAAGTTTTTCGATTTTAGCAGCTAATTCAGCATTAGTGCCTTCGAACTTTTTAAGTTTGTCAACTTCGGCTTTCATAGAATCGTTAGTAGCTTTTAGATTATCAGCCTCTGCCTTTAGCACGTCATAAGTGCCTTTAGCCACATACCCTTGTAATGCAGTGGTATGTAATTCGATTGCTTTATTAGCTTGTTCTTCTGTCAAGCCAAGAGCAATCAATTGTTCTTTTGTCATTACTTTCTCTCCTTTTCATAAAAAATACTCATAAGGAAAACCTTATGAGTAAAGTATAACAGAATAATTCTTAATTGTCACTATAATAGTTCTTAATCTTTTACATATTTTTTATACCACTGTTTATAGGTGATATCTTTAACTACTTCATAAGAACCATCTTTTTTAGCAATTCTAGTATGATAGGATTCTCCGTCAACAACTGGAACAGTAGTTGTGCGACAATTAGGATGAAATGGTGGATAATTTACTCCTCTTTCTGCTTGAGATACTAAATATACATTTCCATCTAATTCTCTACAAATTTCTGATGTTTTAAAATCCAATGTTGCTAATAATTTATATTCTTTAACGCCAGCTTCTTTATATGCAAGCAAATTTCCCTGATTTGCAACATTCGCCATTTCTGTACGAACAAGAGTTTGTGCAACTCCCAATCGGGTATTCATTTTTTTAGCAACTGTTTCTGCTACATTCTTTGCAGGTGTACCAGCGGCAAAGGCTTGCTTTATTTCTTTTTTTAATGTATAAATAAGCATTTCTTTATTTTGCCATAAACGGTCACTAAAATTTTGTCCTAAATACTTTTGGGCAAGAGCAGCCACTACCATATCTCTTGTAGGACGAGTGAAGGTTGCCCCTATTCCGGAATAAGTTTGTATGTCATATAAAGTATGGTAGAAGGAGGATTCATAGCCTTCTAAATAAATATTCGGCTGGTCGACCTCCTGTTGCAATAACAACATTTCAATTGCATGACGGTATTCTGCCATTAATAATTCTAATCTAGATACCTTTGCTTTTGCTTGCAATTCTTCTAAATTTTTTAAATATTTATTAGCATTCTTACTGTCAAACTTTTGGGCTTCTTCAATATATTCATCAATAGTAGCCCTTAATTCTTTTAATTCCTTTGAACTTAATTTCTTTTGAGCCTCTTGTAAAGTCAATCCATTTTCGCTAGCATATAGAGCATAAAATTCATAAAGCTGTTGCTGTAAGGATTTTATAACTTTATTGTATTCACGAGCTAATTGCTCATTGTAACTGTTAGCAAGCTGTTCTGTTAAAATTATATTTTGTTCAGAACGCTCTTGCCAATACTCAAAATCATTCATTGCCCTCTCCTCCGGTATAAGTGGCTTGTGCTAATTTAGTTTGTAATTCAATTTCTTTTTGCTGTTCTGCTTCTTCATCTTGTTCCATAAGTTTGAGTTCTTCTTCAGAATCCAAAACCCAAGGATGATTAGAAACAATAGTAGATTTACTAATAATACCTTCACTGTTTTTGCAATCAAGAATTGTTTGAGCTTCGTTGGTAATCATATCAGTGTTAAAGATAATATCGAAATTTTCTTGATCATAATCTTTAGTATTGAAAGTTTTTTCATGCTCTTTAATAAACCAAGCTAATATTTCCAAAGCTTCTGTAACTTGTACACCAATATCATTACAATCCAAAGACAAATCAATATATTTAAACTTCAACGCCTCGCCACTAATATCGCGCATTTCATCTTGTTGAGTATCTACGCCAGAACCATCTTCATAAATATCTTTACGCAGACGATTTAAGTGCAATTCTGCACCTTCCAATTTAAAGGGAATATCTAGGTTAGTAACGTCACCATCTTCTGTTACATATGCCATTTTCGTTTGTTTAAGGTTTAAAATAAATTCGTCTTTATCAGTACCATCATAACCCTTTACAATACGAATACTATTAGGAACATCATGAATTTGATCACTAATATCGCTTGTAATAAAATCATAATCATCGATCAGAGTTTTGACATATCGTAATAAAGGCAATTCTTCGCTATTATATTTAATAGGAATAAATGGTACACGTCCCCAGCTTTGCGGTTCAGTAACATAAATGGGATCACCTTTATCATCTGTTAAAACAAGACCATCATTATTTAATTTTTTTTGCTTAACTTTAAAATGACCATCAGTTGGTTGCGTTTTATCCGGATCAACTACTAAACCAGTTTCTTTAACCTCGTAATACCACACTCCTTCAGGAGTATAATATTCTACTTTTTGATGCTGGATTTCATCGCCATTTGGTTTATACTCTGAAATAATATAATAACGGATAACTGCATCTAAAACAGTATGATCAGCATCTGCCCAAAATGGAATAACTTCATCATCTGGAATGCGTTTAAACATTAAAGAGCCATTTACATCATAATAAACCTGTAACCAACTTATCCCAGTAACAACGGTCTTTCTAACCGTATTTTGTAACTGACGTAAGAATTTTTTATCAAAATATGTTTTTAATAATTGTTCAAATTCTTTATTTCTACATTTGATAGTAAATGGTTTACTTAACAGATAATTTACCTTTTGATTTACAAGTTTACGATAAAAAGCGTGTCTTAATTTAGTATTAGTTACAGTATCATCAAGAACTTTTTGTTTATGACGATTAAAATAATACCTTTCCTTTTTATCAATATCTGTTTCATTCTCAAAATACCTTCTAGCAACTTCACGTTCTTTAAAAATATTAGAATTTTGAAATTGCTGTACTGCACCCATAATAAAATCTTCTTGAGGTTTTCCGAAAGTGCTTAAACGACGAATACTTTCAGCGTTTAAATCTGTTGGATCAATCCTCATAAAATCAGGTAACTTGAACATAATTCTACCTCCTTAGAAACTAAATGTTCTTCCATTACATTTTTCAGTAGCGTAACGTAATGCGTCCATAAGATGATTATATTCATCAATGGGTTCATTAATAGGTTTACCAGTATCTTTATCTTTATCCCATACATAATTACTTAATTCTACAATATGATTAACACATCGTGGATGAACATAAATCTTATAATCCATCAATTTTTGAATACCAGCAATTTTACTACCATGACCTTTTTTAGATGCCTTAATTCGATTTAATCCTAATAAATATAATTCATTGATTGTTCTTGTATCTTCGCAGTCGGCTGTAATTAAATGATGTTGATAACCTTTATATTTGATATTATCGTAAATCATTTGATTACTCATACGAGTACGATAAATTTCATCATAAATATAAATTTCATATTTCTTTTCATCAACAAATACACAACTCAAAGCTGTTGGGTCATTAGTATAACCAAAGTCAAGTCCTTTAAGATCACGATATATAGGATTACCCTTCATATCCTTTGCATTCAAGAAGTAGGAAGTATCAAATTCCATTTCTTGCCAGTTATTATAAATAAGACCTTCAGCGATACCCCAATCTCCCATGCCTTCGATATTATAACGACGTGGATTTTCTAATTTCATTTTAGCGAAAATTTCTAAATCATCTTCACCTAACCATTCATTACATTGATAATTAGTTGTTAAAGCAAAAATATCTTTACCATCCGCCTTATCAAAGAATCTTTTTTTAAGCCAAATTTTATCAGACCATGGATTGAAAGTAAATGTATGTTGCTTAAATAGAGGTTCAGGAATAATACCACGAATTGATAAGTCAACCTTATTAAATTCATCTTCATTAGAACATTGGAAAGCTTCTTCCCACCATACCCAACAAAGATAACCATCTTCTACAGTGATAGATGTAATAGATTGGGCGTCATCCATACCCCTAAAAAATATCTTTTGTCCGGAAGGAATATAAGTTATCTCCAAAGGATTGACTGTAGCTTTCCACAAATGATTTACACCTAATCTATTAATTGCCCATTTTAACTGACGAAAAGTAGAATCTCTGTGTGTATTATAATAACGTCGAACAACCATTGTATTTGGCTTTAAATGATATTTTTCCCAAAACTTCATCATATTAAAAATATACCACAATGCAGCCGTACAAGACTTTTTGCTACCACGTCCACCTTTTAAACAACGATATCTACCTTTAAAATTCCAAAATTTGGCGTAACCACGACCAACAATTTCTGCTATATTAATTGTGGTCATTGAGCCCACCTCCACATAAATCCACCATAAGTAGTCAATTTTTTATTAGCAGCTTTACAAATACCACTATTATCAATGTTAAAATATTTACTAGCTTCTATAGCAGAATTAAATATATACAATAATTTTCCTTTCTTATTCAAGCAATAAATAGCTTTGTTATTTATTGTTTTACCCTTTAATGCACAAGCAATTTTTTTCATTCTACTACCATAACTATTATTGTAAGCACAAGTACACCATTCCAAATCCAATTATCTAAAGAACGTACTCGACCAAGATTACTGACTTGATAAAAACCTTCATAGTCATCAATATCTTTCCAAATCTCTTTACCCATTTAGTCCTCCAAGTCTTCTTCCCCAACAAAAGAAACAGCACTATTAATATTGACATTACTTTCATTGAATCCGTGCATGGTATTTAATTCAGCAATAGCATCTGTTATGCCACTAATCTGAATTTTATTAAGATGACTTTTTTGACGAAGTTTAATCATTTTATTAACAAGTCTACGAATTTCAGCGGGGTCAGAGGTTTCATTAATTTGTTCTTCTAAAAACTGCAATTCATCTTCAAAAGCTTTATTAACCCTATTTATTTCGGCTTGACAACAATTAATAACATAGTGAAGCTTTTCAATGGATTTAGCTCTTGTCCATTCTAATGCTTTAGTGTTTTGGTCTTCTCTTGCTTTAACAAGCTCCATTATTCTGTTTGCCATTTTTGGTCTTTGTGCAAGTTGATATCCGGAAGCACCTAAAGATTTTACCTTTTCAGCCCTTTCCGGAAACCAATGTTTAAACGCTTCAGCGTAACCAGCACCAAGAGCGATATCCATGCAAAAGCCTTCTTCTTCTTCGGAACGAATATCTTTAATAGATATTAATGGTTTAATCATGATTTTCCTCCTATCAATAAAAATAGGTATATCCAAGATATACCTATTCATATCTTTATTTAATTTTAGAACAAATCTTAAAGAATGTCAACCATCTTTTAATTCAATGAGATGAATACCATTTAAAATGTTTACAGTGTGAATATGATTTATATCTCGAATTATACAACTAAAATCCTTATCCCATTTCTTACTAAAACATTGGCATAGATATCCAGATCTGTTAAAGTAATACATTCCAAGCACCTTTTTAGTATATCCATCTGTAAGCTTGAACTTTTGATAGGGCTTTAAATTATACAGCTCTAAAACCTGTAAAATTACATTTTTCTGTACATACAAACACCTTAACCCCCTTTATAAATACCCTTAAAAAGGCATTTTCATTTGCCTGTACTTCCTACTCCGCCAACTCTTTCCTGCAATTCTTCCGTATTCTCCCCATCTACAGTAAGATAGGTTGAAAAAATGCCCTGTGCAATTCTATCCCCAATAGTAAATTCATAAGGGGTATTACCATTATTAGTAATAGGAATTAAAATTTCTCCTTCATTGTCAGGATTATTATAATAGTCTGAATCAATAATACCTGTACCATTAGTTAAGGCTAATTTATGTTTGATTCCCAAACTTGAACGAATATAAATATATAATACTTCATTACGATTCATACAAGCTTTGACACCTGTTTTAAAAACTACAGTTTCCCCTGCGTTTAATGTATAACTGTAAGGACAACGAAAATCATACCCAGCAGAACCAATAGTTTTTCTTGTTGGTAAAGTAACTAATTTTCCTTCAATAGCTTCAAATCTTCTCATATTATTATTCCTCCTCTGACATTCTAGATGTAAATTCTTTAATAAAGAATCTTATATCACTCAACAAAGATTCATTACTTTTTACAATATCTACAGGTAATTCAATTATATGCAAATCTGCATATTTTAATGCTTGCATTAATAATGAACAAGTTTTATCGTCTAAAGTAATTGTGTAAGTTTTTTCCGATTTAACATTGAATTTCATTTTTTCACTCTCCTCTGTTTCAATTTTATCACGTTGGACTACTGCAAAATAAAACTTGCCATTGTGACCAACACTTACAAGTTGCCAACCATCATAATCATATGCCTTAATAGCACTCATTAGCTGCATCATATCTTTATATCCAAAACATTCATACTCTTTACTCATTTTTCACACACCTTTATATTAGTAATATCATGAATAAATTGTTCAATAACTTTGTAATCATCTACCATATAGGCGTCTTCTATCGCATTATAAATATCCTTTTCTGTAGCATTGTCTTTAACTTCTACAGTGACTAGAAAATGATTTTTTTCGATAACTTCTGCTGTTACTTTTTTCATATTCTTATTCTCCTGTTACCCAAATACAGATAATGGGTGTTATGTAGTTTGGCATATTTACTCTATCTGTTTGAACTCTCATACTGGCAAATATTCCACATGATTCATGATCATCATATCTTGCTAATACTTCCGTTACATTATTCCAGCTATTTGCAAGTTTTTTACCAGTACGAGATCCGATTAACTGTATTGGTTCTCCATCACAAATTTTTCTTACTTCACCTACGGTCATTTTTTCACTCCATTCCTTGTTTGACTATAAATTGATACCATAAAAACAAAAGTTGTGCTGTAAAAATCAATGGTCTTATAGCTAAATCATCTGTAGTCCAACACACAATGCAAAGTAGTATCTGTGTAATCACTGGTAAGAATATTCTAATCATTTCTCTTCACCTCTACGATAAATTCTTGTAATATCCTCGTGACTAACAATTTTTAAAGGGTGATTTGGAAATTCAACTAAATATACATTGTTATCGATTACACCTTTAATATAGCCAATACCGATACCAAGAACTAAAACTTTATCCTCATAGCCATATGTAAATCCGAAATACCAACGTATATAGTCAATTAATTTTTTAGTGGGCTCTATTAAAAAGTAGAAAGCACATACCATTATTGAAAATACAATAAACTTATTCATTACTTTTTCCTCAACTCACAAAATATATCATAAAGTAATACAACAATAAGTCCAGTATTAACCGCTGTAGCACTTATAGGAGCGCCTTCATTAAGTAAATAAATACTAGCAAATAATCCAAATAATACAAGAGCCACTGTCAACTTTTGCATAAAGGTCATAGTTTAATCACCCCATTTAATTTTTTCAAAATTTGTTCTTTGTCCGGATTATTATGAGAAAACTGAACTAAACAATCACAAACTATTTTTTGATTATGTAATGTATCATCTAATTTTTTTACAACCATCATTTGTTGATTTAAACTATCTAAATATTCTTTATATAGTTTGGATAGTCTAACTTCCAATTCATGATTTCTTGCTATATACATATTTTTCGTGCTTCGCTCTGCTAAATATGTGATAGAAATAGCACAGTTAAAAGCGATAGAAAGGCAAGTAATAAAATCTTTTAAGTCCATAATCAATCTCCCATAGCTTTCATATATGATAATAATTTTTCAGTCGTTTCCTGTGCTTTCTTTAAGTCGTCCCGACACTTTTGTAATTCTTCCTGAACTTCAGAGTCCCTTTTAATTTCTGCCATAAGTTCATCAACATCACTTCCAGATACTAATTCACGCCTGAGCAATACACCAAGTACAGCAGCTAAATTTAATTTATCTCGATAAACATTTTGTTTTAATTGAGCCAAATCGAAATTATTTTGTAACATTACATAAGTTAAACTAGCAAGTGTTTCTGACATTAATTTTAATGTATTAGCCTTCATATTTTTCATTTTTCTTCATCCCTTATCTCTTTTATATATGGTAATATTTTTAAATACTGAACGAAATTGACCCATTCGTCTAATTTATGATACTGACGTTGATTTATAATATTCATGACATTCTCATAATTCATAGTAATGGTTCGTTTTTGATTATAGCTTGACGGCAATAATTGAATCATCTGCCACCAATATTCTTTATCATTATTTTCAACATATACATCTCGTACTACGTTTAGAGTTTCAATAACGTGTGCTAATTGCAAATAACAAGCTTCATTTAAATGTTCATGACTAAAATCATCCAGTTCAAACTTTTTAGCGTGAATTTTGTGCATAGTAGAACAGGAATTAGCAACAGTGCCTACTTTATATGTATCAAATTCGCTCCACCAATAAAGAGGGGCAGTAATGTCCATACTCACAAAAATTTGACGTAGATATTTACCATGCTCAGTGCCCGCCTTATACAGACGTTGCATTAAATCTAAATCATTTTCGCCAATATTAAAACATACACAATCCGCAAAGATTTTATGATCATTTTCACAATTTTGAGGTTGATGATCACAATCCAAACAGGAATGGTAATGAAAATGACTATCAGATTTATCCCAACTATTCATAGGATTTCTCATGCCCCTAATAGCGTGTTCAAAGCCCCATGTTGACATACTTTCAACTATTAGCATTAGTTACATCCTCCGGATTAATATGACATCTTTCAGCATAATGTTCATCAAACATAACACTGGCGATAATACAATATACAGCAATATCAGTTAAACTTTCAGATACTTTATCGCCATCGAGGTCATTATTATAAATATGAGCAACGTGTTTTGACATAAAGTCTTTAAGTGCGGCATATTGGTAATTATAACGAGCATCGCCGTATTTCAATCTAGCGGCAGTTTCAAAAGCAGCAAAAGCCTCATGAGTTTTATATTGTCTTGCTTTTTTAGTCGCTAATTCCTGTACCTGTTCAAATTTTTTATTCAATTTTCTTACATATTCTCCACTCAACATCATTATTCGCCCCTATCTACCAATTTCTTTGATTTAATAGCATCACTAAGAATAGTTATATTAGCTTCTTTTAAATTTTTCATAGTATTAATATGTTTACAAGAAACATACTCACAAACACTTAATACATCAACTAATCTTTGAGTCAACAAAAGATATTGTAAAGAATCCTCTTGATAAATTTCCCTTTGCGATACAACATCATTAGCTTCAGCTATAAGTGATTTTAATATCAATAAATCATCATTCATTGTTCACTTCTCCTTAATAATGCCATCTTCTATCAAAGTCCATAAAGAGCCATTAATTTTAGCCCCGCAGTTAAAACAAAACTTAATAGATCTTTGTGATATTTTTCCATGTAGAACTTCAGTAGGCATTTGGGCTTTGCATTTAGTACAATAGCCATTTCTATAGTAGGCTTCCCCATCAGGTGTATCTTTCAACACGCCAAGTTCCTCTTCCACATTTAATTCAGTAATAGGTAATATATCAAGAATGTCCGCGGCATTTTGATATGCGTTTCTAATACCTTCAAAATATTCACCATAGGCTGTTACATTGCCCATCAATTCTAATAATTTATCTTTAGCTTGTTGCTTATTTATATATTTGTCCGATGTGACTGTTGGGGCTTCGTCTATCACCTCTATAATACTGTTCTCAATCATTTGGATGATTTTGTCAGTTTCCGGATCAGGAATAAGGCAAACATAGCCATTATGTATTCTATTTTTCAGTTCATCTGCATCTATTAATCTCATAATTTATTCTCCTTCAATTTTGATTTTAACTTCTTACTATTACCTTCAGTATCATCAGAAGGTAAAAAACTAATATACCTATTATTATAGGGATAACAAAATTCAGCTTTTGCATTTAATCCTCCTTTACCTAATGAATTTTGCCCACTACACACTTTTTATACGTCCCCTTATTACTTTTATATTAGTAAAGTTTTAAATGTGTACAAGGCATTTTCATACTTGCATTTAAAACTTTGACTATAGTTATTATAATACTTTAGTTTGCTATTGTCAATATTTTATTTATACGAAAAGAATATTTTTAGTCGTTCTTTAGTGGGGGATTGCTTTATAAGGACTTAATGGGGAATTAATCGTAGATTATTTGATTGGAATAAATGACTCAATGGGGCAGGATATTTTTGATTAAGAAAAAAGACTCAATAGGGGTTTGTATTTTTGATTAAGAAAAAAGACTCAATAGGGCAGGATATTTTTGATTAAGAAAAAAGACTCAATAATGGATATGTATTATAGATGGGGTGGGTGGTAGCAACAATTATTAAAACGGACGCAGGGGGGTATCATCTTTATTATTATCTAACTGGGCTTGCCAGCTAGTCGCTATTGTTTATTGTACTTTTGGCACATTAGTCTGCTATTGTTGCTAGTAATAATTACTAATAAATTGCTATTGCTTGTTTGATTGGTTGCTAATAAGTATTATTGGTGTTTTGCCTATATATAAAATAAACACTTTTTATTATTTTCTGTCATAATCATTTAATCATAATTACTAATAATAACACTTACTTAACTCGGCAAACATGGCATATATACTTGGTTTGCAAGTAATAACAACTCTTGCTTGCAATTATTGATTAATAATAATTATTACTACTTGATTTAAGCATAAAATAATAACAAATACTGTTAAATATTGGGTGCAAACAGGTAAAAAGGCGTTAAAAATATGAAATGCTTATAAGTATATGTGCTGTCCAGTCGTTAAAAGCCTTTTTTTACCTAATTACTTTCTAATTATTTGTACCTATTTTTACATATTTCTTTCCTACAACTACTTGCCTTTTTTACACTATTCTCCTTTACTTACTTATACCTCTTCATAAGCATTAATACCTAATATTTATAACTAAATAAGCTAAACTACAATAATATTTTATTACTTATTCATAATCATTACTATTAAAAATAGCTTGTTTTATAAGTGTTTGTTTTCCTTATAAAACCTTATTATATTGGTATTTATGCCTATATTGTTATAACTACAATAGCTAATAAAGCTTACTTGTATAATACTTTTAATTGCTAGTATTTCTTGTTTATATAGTATTATTTTTACCTTATTACTACTATTACTCTTATATTCCTAATAAACACATAATTTCATTTAGCGCGGTTTTAAATTTTTTATTATACCTATTTATCTAACTTCCTTACTTTACCTTATATTTTATTTAATATTACTTCATTATCAATAATTATTACTAATAATGCCACTTTCCTTATTGTTTATTACCCTGCCAAACCTGCCTTATTTACTCGCTTTTTTATGCTTTTTACTTATTAATAATTATTGCTAGTTTGCTTGTTTTATTTACTGTTTGTTTACATATTTGCCTACCTTTACTATTACCTTTTATTTATTATTTTATTATTTTTACTAATTAATTCATAAATCAACAAAATATACAAATGTTTACCTACCGCCGCCAGCAAAATTGCCCTGTATTAATACTTTTTAACACCCCACTTACATTTATACCTATATTGCATAAAACTGCCTACAGCCCTATTTACGCCCATATAAACGCTATTTATTTTATTAAAATACCTGTAATTTGCTTGTTTTTTGCCTTTTTTGTTTGCAACATAAGCAATATGTTTACATATTTTGCTTGTAATTTTTTAATATTGTATATTAAGGCATTAAATTTTAGGGTTTTAACCTTAAAAACCAACAAGGGCAAAAATGGCAATATTACCTTTAATATTTATGTGCAACATTACCAATATAGCCATAATACCTACTGTTTAAGTTGGCATACAAACGCTAAAAACTGTATAGTTTACACAGGCAGTTGCATAGTTTAATAAAAAATGCCCCCTTTTTATTAGGGGGTTATTTTTTTTGCCTATTTTTAGCTAAAAAATACCCTGCAACGTTTAATTGCAAGGCATTAAAATATAAATTAATAGCATACCTCTTTATAGTTACTAAATTTGTATTTTCCACTTTCTTTATTTAATTCGGCGTATACAATACAACATTCACCGTCTACATCATCGTGCCAACGTCTAGCAAGTTTTTTAACTTCCTCAATGGTATCGGCATAACCTACGGTATCTTTGCCTTCATAAATATCATATACCTTGTATTTTTTTGCTTTTAACATGGTTTAAAACCCCCTTTTTAAGTTACCTTTATTATACCACATTTTAATAAAAAAAA
>ENA-ORLW01003013-ORLW01003013.1-human-gut-metagenome-genome-assembly--contig:-NODE-3013-length-13802-cov-13.742295_pt1 | contig 13802 bp, 15 predicted proteins | sample MGYA00243017_ERZ508829 | MGnify/ENA primary metagenome ERZ508829 (study PRJEB26277, sample SAMN04329776) | human gut metagenome | biome: human-associated habitat | host: Homo sapiens | place: USA...
GGCGGTCAGGTCATCAATATCTCCGCCACCTCACCCAACCATATCAACGCCATGGATATGGAGCAGGGCTATGGGGACGGAGAGAACCCCGTGGTGCTGAAATCCGAGTTTTTGCTGTCTCTCTGTGAACAGCTCATCGGGGCAGGCAAGCTGTCTGCCAAGGAAAAATCCGTCATCGACCGCTGCACCGCGCAGGTGTACCGGGACTATATCCGCAGCGGCTATCACGGCGCGGTCCCCACCTTGCAGGACTTCCACGCCGAGCTGCTCCGCCAGCCGGAAAAGGAAGCACAGGATGTGGCGCTGGCCATTGAGCTGTTTACAGACGGCAGTCTCAACACCTTTGCCAAGCCCACCAATGTGGACACCAATGCCCGCATCCTCTGTTACGATATCCGGGATCTGGGCAAGCAGCTCCTGCCGGTGGGGATGCTGGTGGTGCTGGACAGCATCTTCAACCGCATCATCCGCAACCGTGGGCTGAAGCGCAACACCTGGATCTATATTGATGAGATCTATCTGCTGTTCCAGCATGAGTACAGCGCCAACTTCCTGTTCACCCTGTGGAAACGAATGCGAAAATATCAGGCTTGCGGCACGGGAATCAGCCAGAATATCGAGGACCTGCTGCAGTCCCACACGGCCCGCACCATGCTGGCAAACAGTGAGTTCCTCATCATGCTGAATCAGGCGGCCACAGATCGGGAGGAACTGGCGCACCTGCTGAACATCTCAGATAACCAGCTCTCCTACATCACCAATGTGGACTCCGGTCGGGGACTCATCAAATGTGGCAGCGCCATCGTGCCTTTCGTGGACAGCTTTCCCCGCCACACCAGACTGTATCAGATGATGACGACTCGCCCCTCGGACCTGGCATCGTGATAGCCCATGGAGAAAATTAAAGAAAAACCGGCGCTGGGTGAGCGTGTCAAAGAAAGGGCTGTCTCTGCCCCAAAGGAGCTTCTGCACAAGGGGCTGGATGATGGTTCCGAGCGTCTGCGGACGCAGTTGAGAGATACGGCCCAGCACGGGCAGGCAGATGAATACGGCGGCGATGCCATTGAGGATACCGCCGCCCACGGCCTGCGTCGGGCAGAAAAGGAACTCACCCGGCAGCGGAAGAAGAAATCGCAGGAGCAGCCGCCGGAGGGCGGCGCTCCTGCTACCGATGCCACAGAGCAAAAGCCTTCTGCTATCAAGGGAAAAGATACCACTTCTGCCGTTTCGCAGCCGCAGACCGCTGCGGAGCGTGGACAGCAGCAGGCGCGCCAGAACACCGCGCAAAAAGCTGCCAAGGTCAAGACCAAAGGCGCCTATATCGACGCCCAGACAGTGACACAGGTCACAGTGGCAGCGGAACCGCAGCGGCAGGGACAGCAGGTATTCATGGAGGAACGCGGGCGCGAAGCCGCCCGATGGCAGGCAGAGCAAAAACGAGCCGTATCGCGCCGTCAGATCAAGAAGGTGCAAGCCGTGCGTTCAGATGGGGGCGGCAGCGCCATGCCGGGCAGAATGCGTTCGGAGCAGATACCTCGCATCAAAGAACGGGCTGAAACCAGCTTGCCCAAACCGGCGCGGAAGGACCGCTTGCCGATGGAACGTGACATCGTCTCCGCTTCACCCCGCTCTAAGAAGATAGCTGATACAGCGAAAACTTTGGAGTCCGCACAGAAGCAGGCGGTTATGCTGCAAAGCAGCGCCCATACCGCACGGGAAGCAGCGGTGCAGACAGCACGGTATCAGCAAGCCGCGAAAGCGGCACAGGCCACCGCGCAGAAAGCGTCCCAGGCGGCAGGACGGGCGCTGCGGGCCATCCTGTCCGCCGCCAGAAGTCTTGCGGCGGTGATGATGGCGGGCGGCAGCACGGTTCTCTCAATGGTGTTAGTCATCTGCCTGATTGGACTTCTGATCATGTCGCCTTTTGGGATCTTTTTCTCCGGAGAGGACAGCGGTACCGGCTACACCATGCCGGAAGTTGTCAGTGTATTGAACAGCGAGTTCGCCGCCCGGATCGAACAGATCAAGGCAGAGAACCCACATGACGAACTGGATATGGACAACGCCGGCAGCGCCGCCATGATCTCCAACTGGCGGGATGTGCTGGCCGTTTATGCTGTGCGGACCACCACGGACAATGCTTCACCAGATGAGGTTGCTACGCTGACAGAAGAAAAAATGGAGATCCTTCGTGAAATCTTCTGGGACATGAACACCATCACTTATTGGACGGAAATAGTACCAGGCGGCAAAGACGAAGCAGATACGGTCATTTTGCATCTCACCGTCACAATAAAAACGCACTTGCAAATGGCGGATGAGTACCGCTTCAACACGGAACAGCGCAGATTGTTAGAGGAACTCATGCGGCCGAAATATCAGGAACTGTTCATGGCTTTGACGGGAAGTTATCAAAATATTGAACTTAGCCCGGAAGATGTGGCGAAAATTATGGAGAATCTCTCTACCGACCTCAGTGCGGAACGCAGGCAAGTTGTGCTGACGGCGTATCAACTCTTGGGCAAAGTCTATTATTTCTGGGGAGGAAAGTCATTGATTATAGGCTGGGACAGCCGCTGGGGAATGCCGATGAAAGTTACAGCCGAGGGCAGTTCCACCACCGGCACCGTGCGTCCCTACGGACTGGATTGCAGCGGCTTTGTAGATTGGGTTTTCTACAATCAGTCTGGCGGCAGCTATGTCATCGGCCACGGCGGAGGAGTCACCGCACAGCACAGCTATTGTACCGATATTTCGTGGGCGGACGCACAGCCCGGTGACTTGGTGTTCTACCCGGATAATTCCCATGTGGGTATTGTTGGCGGCAGGGACGCAAACGGTGAATTGCTCATCATCCACTGTGCCAGCGGCTATAACAATGTGGTCGTTACTGGTCTGGAGGGCTTCACCTCTATCGCAAGGCCCAACTACTACACAAACTGACAGTAAGGACCGGCGCGATGCGCCGGTCCTATTTATTGTAAAATGGGGGAAAACGATGAGAAAAAAATTGACGGTATGCTGTACCGTATTTTTGCTGGCGCTGTCGCTGACGGTTCCTGCATTGGCGGCATCCAGTGCATTTCAGGACGTACCGGAGACTGCGGACTGCTATGAGAGCGTGATGTATCTTGCAGAACATGAGATCACCCGTGGCACAGGAGACACCGCCTTTTCGCCGAATACACCGGTTACGACCAGCCAATGGGCTGTCATGCTCTGCCGCGCCTATGGTGTGGAAACCAAAGGAAACTCGTGGAGCGATCTGAGCCAAAGCGCTGTGGAGCAATCCTACCGGAAGGGCTGGCTGAATGAAACCGCACTCTCCGCGCCCAATACTCAGCTATGCTGGGGAGCGCTGCTTAAAAGCGCCTTTGCCGCAGCCATGATCCCTATTTACGACAGCGTACTCTATGAGGGCGGCGTGTCGCAGTACGATTATGAAAACTGCATCCGCATCGGGAAGGAGCTTCGGCTCTGCGGCGAGGCGAACGCCACAAATGAGATCGTCACCCGCAGGGACGCTGCCATGCTCCTTCACGCTGTCCTGACACGAGCCTTCACCGTGAAGGCTCCGCCCGCGCCGGTGGCGCTGGTAAACGCGGCAGGCGTCAACATCAATGACTACCTGCTGGCGCTGCGGCAGGTGCCGGAGCCGATGCTTGCCGCCTTTAAGGTGGCTGGCTGGACATACCGCATCGACTTTGACTACATCAGCGAACTCAGCAACCGGCTGAATATGAGCTGCATTGGAGCCACCAACTACAGCCAGAAAACCATCTACATCTCGAATGCCAGCGCGACACTTCATGAGTTCGGGCATTTTCTGGATGGACAGTTGGGCTTCCCTGCGGAGCATGAGCAGCTATATCTGGCGGAGGCGCAGACCTCTGGGCTACGGGATTACGCAAAAACCAACGCCAGAGAATACTTTGCGGACTGCTTTGACTACTGGATCGCGTACAGCGGCAATGAAAAACGCATGGAAGCCTTTCGGAATGCCGCGCCGCAGACCTGGGCCTACTTTGAGGCACTGGAGAAAAACAACTGGAGCGGCTGACATCGCCTACTATTTCCGGGACCGTGGTGAATTGCGCCGTTCCCTCTGTATCCGCGCCGCACAGCAGGCGATCAATTCCTCTGGGGTCGGAACCAATCCGGCGCACGGAATCGCAGAGACAATGCTGGTATCCTTTGGCTGTGCCATGAGGATCGCAAGACTGATTTCTCTGCGGACTTCTTCCACGCTGATTCCCTCACGCACCGCGATGGTTTCCATGGCGCGCTGCGCTGCGGCAAGCTGCTTTGTATTTGCTTTCATGTGGTTCTCCTCCTGATATTTCTCTTAACGGTACTTATTGCTTAACTTAACGATAACATAGCATAAGTATTGAGAGGAAAACTGTCGAACACAGTCGAAAGCAGGAAGTTTTATCGTTCAATAAAACGATAGTGGGCGAAAAAAGAGGAAGCCTGCGAAAGCTTCCTCTATATCAGGTCTGATCGTGGTTCATGGCGCGCATGGTCTGTAAAACCGCATCCTTCTGCTGGGGCGTCAGATTCACCCAGTTATCAAAAAGCTCTTTCAATTCCGGCGTCAGCTCCACCATTTCGCCCTCTGCAAAGAACTGAGAAAGCGAGATGCCGAAAGAGGTACAGATCGCTTCCAGCGTACTGATGGATGGAATCGTATTGCGGTGATAGATATTCGCAATGGTTGAATTGGAAAGACCGCAATTTTTAGCCAGTCGATACTCTGTCCATCCGCGCTCGTCCAGTAGTTGATGCAGCCGCTGAAGCGTGTCCATAGTTTCGCCACCTTTCTATTTTGTATATATTCTACCGTTTCATTGAACGATATAATATTGTTTACTTGTATGCGGAATATCGTTTAATAAGGAGATATAAGTAATTCAAACAGATGACAACCCCACGGACAGACGAAGCCGCCCCTGTCAGGCTCAATGCTTGACAGGGGCGGCTCGTTTCTTATTTAATTCTGTGCTTCTTGATTCTGTCGCAGAAGTGCGATGCAGATTTTGAGCTGATAGGCTTTGTGGATACCCAGCTTTCTGTAAATGTTTTTACGGTGCGTGGCAATGGTGCTTTCCGAGCAGTTCCTTTGTTCGGAGATCTCACGGGGGCTGCTGCCATCTGCCAGGGCTTCCAAAATCTCCCGTTCCGTTGGTGTCAGCATTTCATAGCCCACAAGGAACATCTCGTAGATTGCAGGATCAATTTCAGATTTTCGGGAGTAGGCCAAGCGTTGCGCATCGGCCTGTGCCGCTTCAAACTGCCCTTGCAGCTCCTCGTTTCGATCCAAAAGCTGCACGGCCTGCTCTTGCACGGACTGCTTTTCTTCCTCCAGTGTGGTAATGATTTTCGCATTCTCCCGATCCTGCGCCTGCAGCGTGGCGGAGATCGGTTCAAAATCAGCAAACGCCATCTGCTCGCCGCCACGGTCCTCGTCCCGCAGCCGATCCAGATCCCGATGCACCGGAGCAAGATACCGGCGCGCCAGATACAGACAGCAAACGATGGCAGAAAACAGCAGCAGCACCGAAAGCAAAGCCGTCTGCATAATATTTTTGGCTACAGCGAAATTGTAATCCTCTTTCGGGATCAGCACGGCCAGCGTGTGGGGCGTCCCATCGTCCTTTGCTGCGGTAAAGCTTTTCACCATGCCGACAAAAGAAAAACCGTCGCCGTTCAGGGACACCAAACCGCTGTTCATCGGCTTAACGGTGAGAGCTTCGGGAGGAACATAGCAGAAGCCATCCTCCGTATAGGTCAACAGGGCTGCTTCCGCATCTAAGGTGTCGCCGCTCCCCGTAGTCAGCAGGCAGGCGAGGCGGCTGAGCTTGGAGGGCTGATCATAACGCGCGGAAAAGTAGGGCTGATTGATGGCGAAGCCACATATTCCATAGACCGTACCGTCTGCCCCGATCATGGGGATCGTCAGCAGAATTGCCTTTTCCGAGGTTCCCGGCAGCGTGACAAGGTCCGTTGTGCGGCGGAAATCTATCGCTTCTCACACCTGACGAGTGTCCCACCGTAAAGGCGGACAACTCATCAAAGAGCCGATGACACGGATCGATAGCGGAGCGGTCAAAAAACTGGGCTAACAGGTGTGATAAGCGAAAAATCACCGAGATCAGTCTGTTCGGACGGTTCCCGGTGATTTTTTTGCTTTTCTCTGGCGGTCTGGCGTTCCTACTGCCGCTTTTCTGTTACAGCCGCATCCCGCCGTTGACGGAGAGCACCTGATTCACTGACAAGGAACAGCGCGGCGGAGGCAATCTCCTCCGGTCTGCCTAACCGCTTGAGCATTGCGCATAAAAACCCGCTGCGAAGTGGGCAAACAGTATGAAAAACCGGGACTACTTTTTATTGGTTATAGCTGTACGATGGATAAGCTGTCACACCTTTAAAACAAAATGACTTTTGTGAAAGTCGAGCAGGCCCTCACGGCGCATTTTCCCCAGTTCCACGGACAGCCCGCTGCGCTCCACGCCGAGATAATCCGCAAGCTGCTGTCTTGATAATCCGCAAGCTGCTGTCTTGAAAAGGGAATGTCAAATTCATAGCCGCCCCGGCGCTGCGCCTCAGCGGAAAAATATGACATGAGCTTTGCCCGGGTGGTGCGCTGGCCCATATGGGTGAGCTTTTCATTGAGCCGCAGGTTCTTCTCCGCCAGCTCGCCCAGCAGGTTGCGGATGATCTGGCTATGGTGGGAGCAGGCGGATGGGCATACATTCAAAACGCGCTTTACGCGCAAGAACATCACCGTCACCGCGCTTTCCGCCTCTACGCTCACGTTCAGCACCGCCCCCGGCGCGCAGGCAAACACCTCCGCGAAGGTCTGCCCCGGCCCGGTCTTGGAGAGGATGTTGCGGTTCCCCCAGATGTCCTCCTGCACAATGAGGGCGCTGCCCGCCAGCACAAGGCCCACCTCCTCCACCGCGTCTCCGGCGCGGAGCAGGCGGGCACCTTTGGGAAAGGTGTCGATCCTCGCCCCAAGGCAGGAGAGCATGGCGGCAAGCTCCTCGTCGGAAATGCCGGAGAAAAGGGGCGCAGCGTGGAGCACCGGAAAAAATTCTTTCATAAAAAGGCCTCTTTCGTTGAAAATTCAACCGACTTGTTGCTTTTAGTATAGTACAATGAACGCACAAAAGCAACAGGAGGACCGAACATGAAACGACGGATCATCGAGATCGACGAGAATAAGTGCAACGGCTGCGGCGCCTGCGCCGCCGCCTGTCACGAGGGCGCCATCGCCATGGTGGACGGCAAGGCCCGGCTCATGCGGGACGACTACTGCGACGGTTTGGGCGACTGCCTGCCCACCTGCCCCACCGGGGCCATCACCTTTGTGGAGCGGGAGGCGGCGGCCTATGACGAGCAGGCCGTCATGGAAAATAAGCAGTGGAAAATGCGGAAAGAGGGCATGACCCTGCCCTGCGGCTGCCCTGGCAGCCAGTCCCGGAATATTCAGCGCGAGGCCGCGCCCGCCGCGGAAGCACCCCGCGCTGAACAGGCAAGCCGCCTGTCCCAGTGGCCGGTGCAGATCAAGCTGGTGCCGGTGAACGCTCCGTATTTTGACGGCGCGAGGCTCCTCATCGCCGCCGACTGCACCGCCTACGCCTACGCCGCTTTTCACGAGAGGTTCATCAAGGGACACATCACGCTGGTGGGCTGCCCCAAGCTGGACAGCGTGGACTATTCTGAAAAGCTGACGGAGATCATCCGGGAGAACAACATCAAGAGCGTCACCGTCGTGCGGATGGAGGTGCCCTGTTGCGGCGGGCTGGAACTGGCGGCGAAAAAGGCGCTCCAACAGAGCGGGAAATTTATCCCGTGGCAGGTCGTCACCGTGACGGTGGACGGCCGGCTGAAGGAAGACTGATAAACTCATCAGAAAAAAGAAAGGAAGAAGCACAATGAAGTATGTATGCAGTCTTTGCGGTTGGGAATACGACGAGAGCGCGGGCTATCCCGAGGGCGGCATCGCTCCCGGTACGCCGTGGAGCGAGGTGCCGGAGGATTTTGAGTGTCCCCTGTGCAATGTGGGCAAGGAGTCCTTCGAGGAGGCGTGAGCTTTCTGCAAAAGGAGTAAAGACGATGAGCTATGAAAATTGGAAGGACAGAATCGGCACATTCGAAGTGATGGACGTGCGGGGCAAAAAGCTGGACTTCTTCCCCGCATTGAAGGCAAAGGCTGCCGCGCTGAAAAACGGCGAAGGACTGCATATCATCCAGACCTTCGAGCCTGTCCCCCTGTACCCGGTGCTGGCCCTTATGGGCTTTGAGCATCACACGGAGAAGGTGAGCGGCAGCGAATATCACATCTGGTTTTATCGAGTGAAGAAAGGAGAATAACCGCATGAGCTACGAAAACTGGAAGAATAAGGCGCAGGGGTTTCAGACCGTGGATGTGCGCCATATACAGGGCAGCTTCTTTGAAGGGCTGAAGAAAAGAGCCGAGGCGTTGGAGGTGGGCGAAGGATTACACATCATCCAGACCTTTGAGCCGCATCCACTGTACGCTGTCATGGAGGGCTTGGGCTACGAGCACCACACCGAGCAGCGGAGTGAGGCGGAGTTCCATGTCTGGTTCTGCCGTGTGGAGAAGAAGGAAGGCGACAGCTCCGCTCCCTTCAAGCCGCTGGCTCTTTTGAACTATCCCATGATCGATGAAAAGCTGGGGCAGATCGCCGTGGATTTTTGGGAGACCACATGGCAGAGCGAGAAGCGCGTACTGCCCTACGAAACGCGGCTGCTGCTGTCCCTGACCAACGCTGTCGGTGCGGGCCGGATGAGGCAGGCGGCGCGGGAGCTGGTAAAGGCATATATCCACGGTGTGGAGAGCGCCGCGTTGGACGACGTGTTCGAGCTGCTGGCATGGAATCAGGGTATCGGTTTTTTCAGCAGCGAGATTGGCCCTTCGGCACTGTTCCAGGCGTACAAACTCATTAAAAACGGTGAGAAGCAGGGCAAGTCCCGGAATGAAATCTGCGCCGCGCTGCGCGAGAAATTCGGGGAGAAGAACCCTGAGATGCAGGTTCTGAACTAAAAAGCAGAAGGAGACGAACGACAATGGACAACAAAATGTTTTGCTTTCAGTGTGAGCAGACGGTGCTCTGCACAGGCTGTACCGGAAAAGCCGGTGTCTGCGGCAAAACCGCTGAGGTGGCGGAGCTTCAGGATCAACTGACTGGCGCTCTGGTTGGACTGTCCCGTGCGGTAGATAATGCCCCGGATGCGAATGAGGGGACTTGGCGGCTGATGATCGAGGGCTTGTTCACCACCGTCACCAATGTGAGCTTCAACGAAAAGACCATCCGGGAGCTGATCGATCGGGTACACGAAGAAAAAGCCCGTCTTGCGCCCGGCTGCTCCGGCTGCGGCTCCCGCTGCGGGCGAAACGATGATTATGATATGAACTTGCTCTGGAACGCGCAGGAGGATATTCGCAGTCTCAAATCTCTGATCCTCTTCGGCGTGCGCGGCATGGCGGCCTACGCCCATCACGCCATGATGCTGGGCTATGCCGATGAGGAGGTAAACCGCTTCTTCGCCAAGGCGCTCTTTGCCGTGGGCGAGGACTGGGGCATGGACGAGCTGCTGCCCATCGTGATGGAGGTCGGCGAGAAAAACCTCAAGTGCATGGCGCTGCTGGATAAGGCCAACACCGAAAGCTATGGTACGCCCGCGCCTGTCACCGTTCCGCTGACGGTGGAGAAGGGGCCCTTCATCGTCATCACAGGCCACGACCTCCACGATCTCAAACTGCTGCTGGAGCAGACCGAGGGCAAAGGCGTCAACATCTACACCCACGGCGAAATGCTCCCCGCCCACGGCTATCCTGAACTGAAAAAATATGCCCATCTCAAGGGCAATTTCGGCACGGCGTGGCAGAACCAGCAAAGAGAATTTGCCGACATCCCCGCGCCGGTGCTGTTTACCACCAACTGCCTGATGCCGCCGAAAGCAAGCTACGCCGACCGCGTGTTCACCACGGCGGTGGTATCCTACCCGGAACTGACGCACATCGGCGAGGATAAGGACTTTACCCCTGTCATCGAAAAGGCATTGGAGCTTGGCGGCTACAACGAGGACAAGCCGTTCACCGGTATCAACGGCGGCGGCACGGTCATGACCGGCTTCGGTCATGGCGCGGTGCTTGGCGTGGCGGATCAGGTGATCGAGGCGGTAAAAAGCGGCGCGATCCGGCACTTTTTCCTGGTGGGCGGCTGTGACGGAGCCCGTCCCGGACGGAACTACTATACCGAGTTTGTCAAGCAGACGCCTGCCGATACCGTGGTGCTGACGCTGGCCTGCGGCAAATACCGCTTCAACGACCTTGACCTCGGAACCATTGGCGGCCTGCCTCGGCTCATGGACGTGGGCCAGTGCAACGACGCTTACGGAGCTGTCAAAATCGCGCTGGCCTTGGCGGAGGCGTTCGGCTGCGGCGTGAACGATTTGCCCTTGTCCATGGTTCTTTCGTGGTATGAGCAGAAGGCGGTGTGCATCCTGCTGACGCTGCTGTATCTGGGGATCAAGAATATTCGCCTTGGTCCCACGCTGCCGGCGTTCATCTCTCCCAATGTACTGAACTACCTCGTAGAGAATTTCGGCATTGCTCCCATCACCACCCCGGAGGAAGATTTGAAACAGCTTCTCAAATAACAGCGTCTCAGGCAGCGGCGTAAGGGCGCGTGACTCCCTTGACAGAACGGTGCGACGATGCATACAGGAATGGAGCTTGCAGTGATTTTTGAAATATGCGTTGCTTTTTCTGGGGCAAAACGGTATAATCGATATGTAACAAAAACAAAGTGTCTATGCTAAGGCTACCGCGAGCCGTCGGTTGTGACACACCAAAGATTGATGCATTCTGCCCCAACTGGAACAGATACTGGAGCGGATACAATAGGCGAGCTGATCGGCACGGCACATCAGCTCGGCGCGGGAGGCAGTGGCACGGATGCTCAAGAGCTTCTCGGAGGACGGGCTTGTGGAACTAAGACGAGGCGCGATCACGCTGCGGGATAAGAACAGCCTAAACCGCTTGAAATAATGTGACTCTGTTACAGAACGGAATCATAATTCCGATATAATGAAAGCAGAAAACTGAAAGGAGCATCGACCATGAAAGAATCGAAATACGCAGGTACCCAAACCGAAAAAAACCTGATGGCTGCCTTTGCCGGTGAGTCCGAGGCACGCAACAAGTACACCTATTTTGCTTCCAAGGCCAAAAAGGAAGGCTACGAGCAGATCGCGGCGCTGTTCCTTAAAACCGCCGAGAATGAAAAAGAGCACGCGAAGCTCTGGTTCAAGGAGCTGAACGGCATCGGCGACACCGCCGAAAATCTTCTCTCCGCCGCTGAGGGCGAGAACTACGAGTGGACGGATATGTACGAGGGCTTCGCCAAAACCGCCGACGAGGAGGGCTTCCACGAGTTGGCGCAGCGCTTCCGTCTGGTCGCCGCCATCGAAAAGCACCACGAGGAGCGCTACCGCGCCCTGCTGCGCAACGTAGAGACGGCGCAGGTCTTCGCCAGGAGCGAGGTCAAGGTGTGGGAGTGCCGCAACTGCGGTCACATCGTCGTGGGCGAGAAGGCACCCGAGGTCTGCCCGACCTGCAACCACCCGCAGAGCTACTTTGAAATTCACGCAGAAAATTATTAAAGAAAGAAAAGGAGAATCATCATGGAGCAGAAGTTTTATATTTGCAAGCATTGCGGCAACATCATCGCCAAGGTCAAGGACGTGGGCGTCCCTGTCATCTGCTGCGGCGAGCCAATGAGCGAGATCGTCCCCGGCACCACCGACGCCGCCGTGGAAAAGCACGTCCCCGTCTGGACGGTGGAGAACGGCATCGTCCATGTCAAAGTCGGCTCCGTGGAGCATCCCATGCTGCCGGAGCACTACATTGAGTGGGTCTCCCTCCAGACCAAGCAGGGCAACCAGCGCAAGGAGCTGCATCCCGGCGAGAAGCCCGAGGTCTGCTTCGCTCTCTGCGAGGGGGATGAAGTCGAAGCAGTCTACGCCTACTGCAACCTCCACAGTCTGTGGAAAGCATAATTCACCTTCTTAAAATCCGGTGCTGAAAAAGGCACCGGATTTTTTGGCTTAACAGTGATAAGGAACTAAATCACTTATCAACTGTTAGCTGACGGTTTTCGGGTGCATACGAAACTCCCGTCTGATTCCTAACAGGAATTAGTCGGGAGTTTTTCTTGTTAACAGAGCCTATATTGGAGGATAGCATTATGAAAACATTACTTTCCTGTGAATTTAACATGGACACAGGCTGCGCTGAACTAAAATATTCTGACGACAGCATGATTTCCATTAATTGCACCGCTGTAGAGGACGAAGTTGCGAATAGCCGTTTCCAGCAGTCTGAACTGGACTACCTGATTTACAATGATCCCGTTGCCTATGCCGACCGATTCTCAACGGAGATCCGAAAGCATATCTGAAAAATGTGACCGAGTACAAGCCGCTGGATTAAACAATGAAATCGCCGATGTGAGTGAGCAACGCTTACATCGGCGATTTCATTTTATAGTGTTAGATAAAATTAGTATAATACTTTTATTCTCTTATTCTCTGTATTTTGAAGGGGTAAATCCATAATACCTTTTGAATATTTCAATCAATCTACTGGGGTTGGAGTATCCAACAATTCTTGAAATTTCCGCAATGGTGAGGTCGGTCTGAATAAGCATGTGCTCGGCTACAGAGATCCTTTTCCTCTGAATGTATTCGGTAATGGACATATTATAAACTGACTTAAATAGCTTTTTCATCTTGCTTTCACTCATACATGCAATGGTGGAAAGCGTCTGTAATGTAATATTAAAACTGTAATGTTCATCCATGTAATGCGTTAGTTCATCTAATGCCTGTAAATCTGTTTCGTTGATGGATTGGGCATTCTCTTCATTTAGTCTGTTTTCTTTCAAATAAGAAGCAAGAATCGAGATGATTTCATATATTTTTGCTTCTACTGTAATTCTGGACGCTTTCATGGAAAGCAGATACTCATATAGGCCTTGCATAGCACGATTGACATTTGGTAAATAGAATTTCCCTTTTTCTTTGAAGAAATCAGAAAAGTTCACTTCAAGATCACCGGAAATTTCCTGGAGATACTGATCAATAAATTCCTGGTCAAACTGCACAGTAATACATCTTAATGGAATCTGAGGATGATAAATAGCTTTGTACTTTTCAGATGGTTCATAACAGCGCAATGTATTCGGAGAAACATTTTGATACGGATAAAATTCATCTCCTGCGCCACTAATATAGAGAGCAAGTACATATCCAGGCCCAATATGTTCTCCAACCATGGTTTCCTGATTAAATCGTATGTCTGTCACTGTAATGACGAAATCGTGGTGAACCTCACTCGTCCATTGAAATCCGATTCCATATTTCTGATTGATCTTATAATATGTTCCGTACTCTATTGGATTCTTTATCGATTCAACAAAGAAATCCTCTCGTTTAACTTCTATCATTGGCCCCCCCCCCAAAGATACCTCGGTTAGATTTATTAGTGCCTTGTTCAGACTTTATATCTGTTTTGCCCTTTACAGTTATCCGCAACTAATTATAATAAAAGAGCATATGTGTGTCAAACCGTTTTTTAGCAAAAAGGAGGCTCGGATTTGAAGTCAATTCGTTGTTTATATAAAAAACTGCTGCAATATGTCCCGGATAAAAGAATTTGGGCATATTCTTCTATGGCATTGTCTGCCGCTGCCGTCTGCTCATATATG
>ENA-ORLW01003024-ORLW01003024.1-human-gut-metagenome-genome-assembly--contig:-NODE-3024-length-13771-cov-2.839419_pt1 | contig 13771 bp, 10 predicted proteins | sample MGYA00243017_ERZ508829 | MGnify/ENA primary metagenome ERZ508829 (study PRJEB26277, sample SAMN04329776) | human gut metagenome | biome: human-associated habitat | host: Homo sapiens | place: USA...
AAAGCGTTTTGAACGCACGATTTTCTGTTTACTTAGAAGACGATAAGCGCTATACTTGAAAATAGAGAAATTATACCCATGGACAGGTTGTTTTTAAGCAGGAGGCAGAGGCGATGGCAGTATCATATAACAAGTTGTTTAAGCTGTTGATAGACAAGAAAATGAAGAAGAAAGAGCTGTGCGAGCTTGCCGGAGTCAGCGCAAGTACTATTGGAAAAATGGGGCGCGGAGAACCTGTTTCTATTGAAATGGTAGAAAAAATCTGTCTTGCATTAGGATGTACGGCTGACGATGTGTTAGATTTCATCCAAGAGAGTCCAGATAATGGGACAGCTGATAATGTAGAATAAGGATGGTGGCCGAATGGGAAGGATAATACAGTATCGGCTGCTCCAATCCGAAAATCAAACAGGAATGATGCGACCAGTTGTCTACTGTGATGAAAAATACTGCGAAAGTTTGCAGCAGGTTTCATTAAATGAGAAAATTGCGGCTCTGCTCATAAAAATTAAACCGGAACGAAGAACCATGAGGATTGAAAGATGCTTTCAGGAAGTTCTTGCAAATATTCCGGAAAACAGTTGTATCCGAGACTTTGATGTGCTGTTCAATCCAGCATACAAGATAGATGTTTTGCAGCTTCTTACAATTGCGAATCGAAGCAAGCCTTTTTCTGTTTTGTGGCCGGGAACCATGATAGACGGGAAATTGGTTTATGCGGAAGATGGATATGCGGACTATAAAGAATACGATGTAGAACGATACGACATAACCTGTGTCGTTTAAGGGAGGATAAAAAGTGAAGTACTCAGACTTGATCAGCTTCAACCCGATTGAGGATGTCATTCAGCTTACTACGGCGGATGATGCGAACCGGGCGAAAGAGTATGTGAAATCTTATGTTATGTCTGATACCATGGCGGCAAATCTGAAAAGCCCGGTATTGGATCAGCTTCAGATGGACGAAGTGGTTGATAACAAGGGTGGGCTTGTTGTCGGTAACTATGGTACTGGTAAATCACACTTGATGAGCGTGATTTCTTCTATTGCCAAGGATGCGGATAACCTTCAGTATCTCCAGAATAAAAACTTTGCAAAAGAGATGGAGTGCATCGCAGGCAAGTTTGAAGTACTTCGCATTGAAATCGGCGGCGTAACGATGTCGCTACGTGAAATTCTGTTTGGCTTCATCGAAGACGATTTTGCGGCACGAGGAATTGATTTTGAAGTGCCGGATTTTGATACTGTCCGCGATAATAAAAAGCTGATTCGAGATATGATGATGGCCTTCTCCGCAAAGTATCCGGATAAGGGATATCTGATTGTTGTGGATGAGTTCCTGAGCTATCTGACTTCCCGTGACGAGCGGCAAATTGTCCTCGACCTTGAGTTTTTCCGCGCACTTGGCGAGATGTGCTCCAAGAGCAAACTGCGCGTAATTTTTGGTGTGCAGGAGAAGATTTTTGATAATCCGCGATTCAGCTTTGTGTCGGATACACTGAAACATGTGTCGGATCGTTTTACGCAGATTGTCATCACCAAAGAGGCAACATCTTATGTTGTGTCTGAGCGTATCTTGAAGAAAACGCCTGAGCAGAAGGCTTTGATTCGCAAGCATTTGGAGAAATTCTCAATGCTTTATACTGGTATGTCTTCCCGGATGGACGAGTTTGTAGATCTGTTCCCAATTCATCCGTCCTATATTGATGTGTTCAATAAGATTTACCTGATTGAGAACCGGCATATCCTGAAAAATATCTCTATGACGATTCGCGATATTTTTAACCGCGATGTGCCAGAAAATGAGCCTGGCATCATCTCTTTTGATAATTATTGGCCTGCAATCAAATCCAATGGATTGCTCAAGAGTGATGTGACCATCAACCGCGTTGTTACTGCCAGCGGACAGCTGGAGGATATCATTAACCGTGCGTTCCCTAAGGCAGCATACAAGCCGCTGGCAATTAAAATTATCTATGCACTGAGTGTCCATCGCCTGACTACGAATGGCTTGGATGTGCATTTCGGACTGACGGCAGAGAATCTGAAAGATGATCTTTGCCTGTTCCTGCCGATGCCGGAGCAGGATGCAGACTTCCTGTTGGCTCTGATTAAGACTACGCTGAAGGATATCATGACCACGGTATCCGGTCAGTTCATTATCTACAACGATGCCAATAACCAGTATTACATTGATGTGGATAAGGTCGTTGACTATGATGAGAAGATCAAACAAAAGGCTTCCATCATGGCAGATGGCGAACTGAATCGCTATTTTTATCAGCTGATTTACAGCTGCCTCGATTGGGATGCAAAGCAGTATGTTCCTGGATTTGAGATTTATCAGCGTGACCTGAACTGGGATAGTCATAACATTTTCCGTGAAGGCTATCTGTTCCTCGGTCTGCCGGGAGAGCGCAGCACTGCGCAGCCGGAACGGGATTTCTATATCCATATTATGCCGCCATACAGCAGCGGCAGTATTGCTGTGAAAAATTTGGAGGATGAAGTTTATTTCTTCTTCAAATCCACTGCGGAGATCAAGGAGATTCTGGGCTTCTTCTCTGCTGCCAATGCACAGGCACAGATCAGTGAAGGCAAAGATAAGGATGCCTATCTGAGCAAAGCGGCGATGATCCGCAAAAAGCTGATTAAGTATCTGAGTGAAAATAAGAACACCTGCTTTGATATCCAGTATAAGGGGCAGAAGCGGCAGATGATCGAAGTGCTCCGTGGACGCTATAACCGAGATATGGACTTTAAGGACACCGTTGATTTGGCGGCTTCCCTGTGTCTGGATGAATATTTCTGCGGCAAATATCCGGATTGTCCTATGATGAAAACAAAGGTAACTCGGAAAAACATGGCAGAAAATGTACGGCAGGCATTTGATTATTTTGCTGGTCGTAAAACGCAGACGGCAACCTTGATGCTCCAGAGCTTTGGCGTTCTGGATGGCGATAAGATTCGACCGGAAGGTTCCAAGTATGCAGCTTACTACATTGACCAGCTGAAACAGCTGCCGCCGCAGGGCGTTATAAATTATTCGGATATCTTTAATGTCAAATACGATGATCAGTATGAAGATAAACATTTCAAGATCAACTATCTTTTTACACCGATCATCTTCCTGTCCATGGTGTATGCGGGCTATGCAACGATGACTCTGCGCAATGGCACTGTTTTGAGTGCATCGAATCTGGATACTGTACCTCGCATTGGTGTTCTGGACTTGTATGAGTTCAAATATCTGGCACGGCCTGCGCAGATGGCAATGGCAGAGCTGAAAAAGCTTTTTGATGTGCTGGAAATCAATCCGGTTCTGCTGGACAACCCGAATGACCGTGATGAGGGAGTAAAACAACTGCTGAAAAAAGCGCAGGAAACGAGCAACTCTGCTGTTCTTGCGAACCAGAAGCTGAACAATGGATTTGAGCTTTGGAATGAACCGCTTGTGGATGCGCAGCATTTGATCGCTATGCAGAAAGCCTGTGCAGCAGTTAAGGATGAATTCAGCAATTATTCTGCTCGGTTCAATACTCCGGCGAAGCTGAACAACTTCAAGCTGACCTTTGAGGAAATTGATAAGCTGGCGGAGCAGATTACACTGATCAAGGCGATTGCGGAATATGTGACTTTCAAAACGGATTGCGCAAACAATGTTTCCTATCTGAGTAACATTGAGTTCATCGACCTTGGCGCAAACTTCAAACAAAAACTGGAAGCTGCAAAAGACGAATTCCGTTCTGCACGCGATAGCATTCTGACCGGTACATCCGGAGATGCAGCTGCACAGAAGGTAAATGCTGCTCTTGAAAAGGTTAAAGAAGAGTATATCGGCATTTATTTTGAAGAACACAAGAAAAAACGCCTGGACATTGACGATGCAAAACGACGCGGTAAATTACAGGAGAGTTCCGTACTGGCAAATCTGCGTAAGTTGCGTGGCGTTGAAATCCTTTCGGCAGCCAAACTGACAAAGATCGAGCAGGACATGGCTAACTTGAAAGTCTGCTATGAGCTGACACCGACTGAGCTGAAAACAACTCATATCTGCCCGCATTGCCATTATAACCTTGGTGATCAAGTGCCGAATGTAGCGGGCCAGCTGGATAATCTGGATATTCGGATTGATGATCTGGTGACGGAGTGGACGCAGACTCTGTTGAATACGATTTCTGACCCGATTGTGGCAAGCCAGAAAGAGTACCTGAGTGCAGAACAGCAGAAAGCGATTGATGATTTTATTACATCCGGTACTTTGCCGAAGCGTGTTGACGATTTCTTCATCAAGGCGATTCAGGCATTGCTGAAGGGCTTTGAACCTGTGGTAGTGGATGCAAAAGATTTGATGGATAAGCTGACGAAGCTGCCGCCAATGGATGAAGCTACTTTCAAACAGAAGCTGAATGAGCTGATTGCTGGCTATACCAAGGGCAAAGACGAAGGTAAACTCCGCATTATTGTCAAATAAGATTGTGCAAGTGCCGCTTGCACAATTTAGAAAACGAAAGTGAGAAAACAGCTATGGAACGCAGAAAGCTGACCAAAGAAGATATAGATAAAGTGCGCAATATTGAGGGATTCCCCATCGGTACGGATGAGGATATTATTGCTCTCTCGGATGCGCCGTTTTATACCGCCTGCCCGAATCCGTTTATCGAGGAGTTTATCAAGGAGTATGGTGCTCCGTATGATGAGGCAACGGACGATTATCACAGGGAGCCGTTTGCAGCAGATGTGAGTGAAGGTAAGAATGACCCGTTGTATACGGTACATACATATCACACAAAGGTGCCGTACAAAGCCATTATGAATTATATTCTTCATTATTCAAATCCTGGTGATATTGTGTTCGATGGCTTTTCTGGAACAGGCATGACAGGAGTGGCCGCAAAAGCATGTGGGCATCTTTCAATGCAGGATAGAATGAAATTTGCACAAAATGTTTAGGAAGCAAAATTTGGATGCAGAAAAGCTGTTCTTATTGATTTGGCACCAGCAGCAACACACATTTCCAACCGTTATAATACAGGATTTAGACAAGAAGCTTTAGAGAAAGAAGGCGAGAATCTTCTCGACAGACTCAATAAAGAATGTGGCTGGATGTATAAAACAAAGCATGTCGCTCCTTCAGATGGACAGCTATCAATGACATTTGATGGGCAGGAAGCGACTATTGATTATACAGTTTGGTCCGATGTAATGATCTGTCCGCATTGCGGTAGAGAATTCATTTTCTGGGATGTAGCGGTGTTTAGAAATGAGAAAAGAATGCTTGAGAAGTTCCGTTGCCCAGGATGCGGAGCTGAGTTGACGAAAAAAAGCAGTATAGTAGCGAAAGAAACTGTATTTGATAGTATTCAAAATAAGACTGTTAGCATACCAAAGCAAATTCCGGTTTTAATACGATATACGACACAGGATGGAAAACACTGGGAGAAGAAACCGGATGAGGATGACTTGAAGGTAATTGAAAAAATCAATTCTCTCACGATTCCGTATTGGTATCCTACTGATGCCGTAAAGAAAGGAGATAAGACACAAGAGGCAATCAATAAGGGAATTACATCTGTAGATTTTTTCTTTCAAAAAAGAAATCTATATGCATTATCTTTGATTTGGGCTAATGCAAGTAATGAAATGAAGTTTATTATTACAGCATTCATTCTCAGAGCCACAAAAATGAACAAAGTACATATGCATAATTTCTTGTTTGGCGGCGGTGGTTGGAATGCTGGATATTTAACGGGAGTGATCTATTTCCCGTCTCTTTCAGTGGAGACATCTATAATAGAGTTGCTAAAAGAAAGGCTCAAAAATGTCTCGAAGGCATTTGCAGAAGTGCCAACTGGATCAGAAGCTATTATTTCAACACAATCAGCGTCTATGTTGGAGAATATACCCAATGACAGCATTGATTATATATTTACCGACCCTCCTTTCGGCGATAACTTAATGTACTCGGAATTAAATTCAATTTGGGAATCATGGTTGCGTGTTTATACGAATAATGAGCCGGAAGCGGTCATGAATCGAACGCAGGGAAAGCAACTTGCTTTCTATCAGGAAGCTATGACAAAGTGCTTTTCGGAGTTTGAAAGAATTCTAAAGCCAAATCGCTGGATGACTGTAGAATTCCATAATTCGAAGAATGCGGTTTGGAATTCTATTCAAACATCATTGAATAGGGCTGGATTTATCATTGCTGATGTCCGTACACTTAATAAAAATCAAGGCAGCTTTAATCAGGTCAAAGGGGCATCCCAAGCAATAAAGCAGGATCTTGTTATTTCGGCTTATAAACCGAAAGAAAGCTTTAGAAAGGATTTTCAACTTCATGCTGGTTCGGTAGACACTGCATGGGATTTTGTGCGCCAACACCTTGCAAATATTCCGGTGGTTGTTGTGAAGAATGATCATATTGAAGTGGTTGCTGAGCGTCAGGCATACCTGCTCTTTGACCGCATGGTTGCATACCATATCATGCAGGGTATCCCTGTGCCGCTGGATGCTACCGACTTTTACCGTGGCTTGGATGAGAAATTCCTGAAACGCGATAATATGTACTTCCTGCCGGATCAAGTCAACGAGTACGATACTGCACGTATTACGACCGAAGTAGAGAATATCCAGTTCGAGATGTTTGTGACGAATGAGAAGTCTGCCATTTCGTGGCTGTATCAGCAGCTGGATGAGCAGTTCTGCGGTCCGCAGACCTACGCAGAGCTTCAGCCGAAGTTCATGCAGGAAGTTAAGGCGGTTGATAAGTATGAGCAGATGCCGGAGCTTGCTACCATTCTGGAAGAGAACTTCCTGCAAGACGAGAAAGGCCGTTGGTACATCCCTGATGTGACCAAGGAAGGCGATTTGGTCAAGCTGCGTGAGAAGAATCTGTGGAAGGAATTTGAAGGTTACATGAACAGCAAGGGTAAGCTGAAGCTGTTCCGCTCGGAGGCCATCCGTGTGGGATTCTCGCGCCTTTGGAAAGAAAAGAACTATAAAGCCATCGTTGATATCGCAGAACGTCTGCCGGAGCAGACCATTCAGGAGGATTCCAACCTGCTGATGTACTATGATATCAGCCTTGGGCGTGTTTGATAGGAGGGATTTAGTTTGAAATTTACGGAATCTATGCTGACGAATTATTCTCAGCCTCTCAGTGCAACTGAGGATGGACAGTGCAAGAACGCAATCCGTATGGTAGCCGATGCGTTGAAAACACTTGGATTTACCGATGATAATGCGGCCATTACACCGCTGTATACTGATACGTTTGCGTATTCTTTGCAGATGCGCCGTTCATCGGATTCGCGTAATATCAAGCTGTTCGTACAAGGTTCCTATGCAAACAATACAAATGTCCGCACTGAGAGCGATGTAGATGTTGCGGTGATTCAGGAAGAAACATTTTTGCCGGAGTATCGGAAGGATTCTGTATATCCACAAAGTGGAGCAGATTACGGATTTACTCCTGCGCCAGCGGCGGCAAAGACTTTTAAGGACGAAGTACAAGAGGCATTGAAGTGTAAATTCGGCACTGATGTTGAGAGAAAGAACAAATCCATAAAGGTTCATGGTAATACATATCGCAAGGATGCTGATACTGTTCCCTGTCGTCGATATCGTGACTATCGCCAAGATTATAGGCGTGATGCAAGTAACTTTGTGGGTGGTGTTGTTATTTATCCTGATAATGGTGGCATGATCATTAATTACCCGGAGCAGCATATTGCAAACGGTCGGAAGAAAAATAACGATACGAACCATCATTATAAGAAAATGGTGCGCATTATGAAGAAAATGCGCTATCTAATGGAAGATAGCTATATTACAGCATATAGCAGTGTGGCAAAAAATGTCAGTTCGTTTATGCTTGAATCGCTACTTTGGAATATTGAGGATTCCTGGTATCGTACCTACTGCGGGACCTACCGTAAGGTGTATGCATTCAGTCAGCTGATTGCAACATTACAAAATCGAAAGAATGATTTTGGGGGATACAAAGAAGCAAATGGAATAAAGGAGTTATGTCCGAAACCGAGTGACTATACGAATCTGTGTAACTTTATAGATCAGTTGGCTTCTTTTTACGAGTATGAGTAAGGAGATGGCAGCGAATGAACGAACGGATACAAAAACTTATAAAACCAGGAATAATCATAGCTGCTCTTACATTTGCGATTTGTTGCTTAATTAAGAAGCCGCAGGAATTTGGAGACTATACATCTAACGTTAGTTATGCTGTGACTGTGGTGACGCTCATCTTTTATATTTATGAAAAATGGGCGTGGCAAATTATTCCTTGGAATCGGCCTCCAGTTTTGAAAAAACAGTATAGCGGAACTATTCGTTATACATTTAAGGGAACAGCAGGCGAAAAACCAATCGGTATTCAGATTAAACAGACATGGTTGGGGATTGATATAAAGACTAACACGGATATAAATTCAAGTGTCACGATTACAGCAGCGATTGTGAGTGAATTCGGACAAGATATTTTGTACTACACCTATATGACAAATCCGTCTGCTGCAACGCAGAAGAGTAATCCGATTCAACATGGTACATGCAGAATGGTACTTGAAGGTGATAACAAAACTATCCGTGGAAAGTACTGGACTTCGAGCAACACAACAGGCGATATTGAATGGAAAGCAGTAGAAAAGAGGAAATGATGTAATGCACGCAACAGGTGATTTCGTTTTTGACACAATAGAAAAAGCAAATGTGCAGGTTTTGGAGAAGATCGAAGCATGGGGCTATATTTCTTATAAGGTCTTTAACCCAGCAACCGGTCGGGTGTATAAGGCAAATGAGGAACAGCTTAGCTCATCGGGCAGTACGATGCAGTATGATGAAAATTATCTGCGCTATGTTACGCTGCTCTCTAAAATCAAAAACGAAACTGCCGGTGGCTTTCTTTCTTCTCTTGCCAGCGGAATTATTCCCTTGCCGCACCAGCTCCATGTGTTGAACCGTGCAATGGAGACCAACAACATTCGCTATATTCTGGCGGATGAAGTTGGTCTTGGTAAGACGATTGAAGCTGGTATGATCATCCGTGAATTGAAGAGCCGTGGTCTTGTCAGTAGGATTCTCGTTGTTTGCCCGACTGGTCTGGTGACCCAGTGGGCAAGCGAGATGCAGGAAAAGTTCCATGAGAAATTTCAAGTAATTTTGCCATCCGATTATGATACGATTCGCCGCCTGACGGATAATGATGATGTGTATGGTCAGTTCGATCAGGTGATTTCCCCGATGGATTCTATTAAGCCGATTGAAAAACACGCCGGTTGGAGTGAGGAAAAGGTTGAAAAGTACAACGAGGAACGATTCTATTCCATCATCAACAGTGGATGGGATTTGATCATCATAGATGAGGCGCATCGTGTGGCTGGCTCCTCCGGCGAAGTGGCTCGCTACAAGCTGGGCAATCTGTTGGCACAGGCAAGCCCATATCTGCTGCTGTTGTCAGCAACACCGCATAATGGCAAAACTGAGCCGTTTTTGCGGCTGATTCGTTTGCTGGATGCGGATGCTTTCCCGAATGCCAAATCTATTGTCCGAGAACAGGTTGCTCCATTCCTGATCCGCACGGAAAAGCGCGAGGCCATTGACAATAACGGGAATCTGCTGTTCAAGAACCGTATCACGCATCTTGTGACGATTTCATGGGACGAACGCAATAATTTACAGCGGGAACTGTATGAGATGGTCAGCTCCTATGTCGCAAAGACCTATAACAAAGCACTGCGCAATCGCAAGAAAAATATGTGCCTGATCTTCCTGTTGATTATCATGCAGCGCATGGTGACGAGCAGTACTGCGGCCATTCGACAGAGCTTGGAGCGCAGATTAAATGTTCTTCTGGAGCAGCGCACCTGCGTTGGTAATTTAAGGGAAGAAGATTTGGATGAACTGAACATCGAGGATGGTGTTGAGGATGCTCTCGAAGCGATTTCTCTGGACATGGAGTTGGAAATCGAAGAGCTGAAGCAGATTATCTCCCTTGCAAAACAAGCACAGTTCCAGAACCAGGATGCAAAAGTGGAGCCGCTGTTGAATGAGATTGATGCTATTTTGAGTGAGGATCGCACACAAAAGGTTATTATTTTTACAGAATTTGTTGCTACGCAGACTTATTTGCAGGAGCTGCTTGTGAATAGAGGCTATACGGTAACGATTCTAAACGGCGGCATGAGCATTGACGAACGAAATGCTGCCATGCAGGAGTTTAAGACCAGTACCAGTATTTTCATTTCGACAGATGCCGGTGGCGAAGGTCTGAACTTGCAGTTTGCCAATATTATCATCAACTATGACCTTCCGTGGAACCCAATGAAAATCGAGCAGCGATGTGGTCGTGTTGATCGTATTGGTCAGCAGAGAGATGTGCATATTTATAACTTTATTGTGGGCGAAACAGTAGAAAACCGTGTTCGTGAAGTGCTGGAAGAAAAACTGTCCGTTATTCTGAAAGAAATGGGCGTTGATAAGTATTCCGATGTTCTGGACAGCGAAGTAGCAGAATGCGACTTTACGGATGTATATATGCGCTCCATTGGTCATGCTTCACAGGTAGAGAAGAATCTGTACCCAGTTGAGGCAGAGATGAAGCAGCAGCTTACGAATGCGCAGAAATATAAAGATGTGATCCGAGAAGAGAAAGACTTGACAAAACTTGTCGGAACAGAGTCGAATTTCGATGTAGACAGTGCGCTCCGCACAATGCTGACCTATTATGAGTGCTGGCAGGGGCATGACCCGCGTTTGATTGACCGCATCAGCATTGCAGATGAAGAAATCACACAGCATTTGAAGACGGAGTTGGTGCAGGATCGGACGGCACCGCTTATGTCCATCCAGATTGACAACTTCCCCAATGAGGAAGGCTATTTTATGCTTTGGGAGCTGTCTATCTCTGAAAAAGAGAGCGGAAAGCGGATTTTGCCGATATTTGTCAACAGCGCAATGGTATTGCGACCGATGGCAGGAAAGCGTATTATGGATGTTTTCCTCGATGGAAACAGCAAGCTCCGGGTTTCGTCTGCGCCGAATGTGGATGCGGAAATTTATTCTAAGCTTGAAAAAAGTTGCATGGATTTTGCCTATGACACATTTGTTGAATTAAAAGAGAAGCAGATGCAGCAGAATGAGGAGAGTTTCAAGAAATATATGTATGCTTTGGAGCTGAGGCAAGAGGCTGCGGAACATATTGGGATTGAGAATATCCGGAGAAGCCGCCTGCAAAAGCTGCAAAAAGAAAAGGCAAACATTGAAGCACAGCACAGGAAAGGCTCACAGGTATATCCGGATTTTAGGTTAATTATGATGGCAAGATTGGAGGCGTAACAGATGTTTGGAGACTATGTGTTTGAAAAAACAGCTGCACAGTATACGAAAAAAATGATGCTCGTTGATGCAGATCATCTGGAAGAAAAAGCGCATTATAGCGCGGTGTTTCAGGCACATGGCTTCAGGACTGTTGTGTATACTGATGATTTGAACTTCCGGGTTAATAATACAAGCCTTCTAAATGGAGAGGAAAAGCTTGCGATTCTGGTGCAGCCGGGTGTTTATGTGCCATATGATATTCGGAAAAAATGCCGGGAGGAAGAAATTTCGTTCGAGTCATTATTTCCAAAGTTGAATAGCGCAGTTTTGCGAGAAAGCAAAAATCTGGATTTGGAACTGCTTACGCTGGCATATCAGACTGATTTTGAGGAATACCATGAACGGAAACAGACGGAAATGTTTCTTCGCCTCAAAATGTATGCTCAGAAGAATGTTGAGCTATATTTGAGAGATTTATACGAATGTGCGCTGAACCAAGCGAAAAGTGTTGAAGATTATAGGGCTTGGTTTGTGCTTGCGGAGAAAAAAGCGACGATTGATGTAACCGCAGTAGAACATAATGTTGACATTGATACTTCGGAATTGAATCGGGCGTTCTGCGCCTATGCGATGAAAAATTTTGGAAAGCTGTCTTCGGAAATCAACCTGGAATCACCGGTCATGGTAAGCAGTGTCATGGATTATATCCATGACCATAGTGAAAAGGCTGCCATTATCGTAATGGATGGTATGTCAGAATTTGACTGGACGATATTGAAAAGATCGTTTGCGGGAATTTGTTATCGCCAAAGTGCTGCCTTTGCCATGATTCCATCTACGACATCTATTTCTCGCCAATGCCTACTGAGTGGAAAATATCCCAGTCAGCTGATTGAACCGTGGAAGCAAAGTAAAGAGAAGAATGAATTTTACGAATGCGCAAGAAAATATGGGTATAAGGACAATCAGATAGGCTACGAACGAGGGTATGATGCAAGCTTTTCGGCGTTTGTAAAGTGTGGGGCTGTCATCATTCTTGATATTGATGAATTGGTTCATGCCCAATATCAGGGACGCATTGGAATGTTGAATGATGATACGGTGCTGATGAAACAAAATAAGCTTGCTGAGTTGACCAAAAGATTGTTGCAGGATGGCTTTGATGTCTATATTACAGCAGATCATGGAAACACGCCTTGTACAGGATTGGGACGATTGACCGGCTCTGGCGTTGAAGTCGAAACAAGAAGCCACAAAATGGTGGTCTTGAAGGATTTTGCTAATAAAGACAGTTTGATAGAACGATACGGCCTTTTGGAATATCCGAAATACTACTTGCCCAAAGATTATGACTATCTAATCTGCAATGTAGGGGATTCTTTGGATATCAAAGGTGAAAATGTAATGACGCATGGCGGGATTTCGCTTGACGAAGTGGTGGTTCCGTTCATAATCGCGAGGACGGAGGATTATCATGGCTAAAATGGTTGGTTTGTCAAGGAAACTGAAATTACCTTGGCTGAAATATACGGTTGATTTAGTGGCGGACGGCACAGCGGAATCGGAGATTAAAGATAAGCTCAATGAGTATTTGAGCTATGAGATTGATAGCCCAACGGTTCTTCGTAAGACCAGAGAGATTTTGATGAACATCTGGGTTTATGACAATCCATACAGCTCCTGCTTAAAAAGCGAGGCAGTACAGCTGATAGAAAAGTATCCGGAATATGTGGTGAGTATCAACTGGTGCATGATGTTGGCGGCATATCCGGTGTTTCTTGATATGTGCAAACTTATTGGAAAAATGTCGGAATTTCAGGATGAAATAACACTTGCCCAGTTAAAGCAAAAGCTATTTGATGAGTGGGGAGAAAGAACAACCTTATATCATTCGATTGATAAATTGATTTCAACATTGAAGGAATTCGATGTGCTACGCTGTGAAAAACCGGGAAAGTATCACATCAACAGGATGACAGTAAATAATGAACAAGTCAGTGCATTTATGGCATATGCAGTGATGAATATTGATGACAGTGGATACTACTCTTTTCAGGAATTGAATGATTCAGTATATCTGTTTCCCTTTGAATATCATGTTGAAAAGGAAACTATTGTTTCAGATGACAGATTTTCAATCAGTACATTTGGTGGTGAGATTTCGATATCTTTAACTTGAAATGAAATATCCGGAAAAGGAGATTTTTATGGCTGATAATCGAAAGAAAGCCTCGATGTCACAGGTTCTGACAGATATAAAGCCTTACATAACGAAAAAGTTTATGGCGGCTCCCTGTGTTAAGGAGCAAGACATTCAGGCTATTTGTCAAATTCTCCTGCCCAGATACAAGAATGTACAGCTTATGCAGGGGCTGACCAACAACAAGCCGGATTTCAGAATTCAGGTAAAAGGTTTGTTCGGGACAGAAGAGAA
>ENA-ORLW01003028-ORLW01003028.1-human-gut-metagenome-genome-assembly--contig:-NODE-3028-length-13752-cov-15.535649_pt1 | contig 13752 bp, 13 predicted proteins | sample MGYA00243017_ERZ508829 | MGnify/ENA primary metagenome ERZ508829 (study PRJEB26277, sample SAMN04329776) | human gut metagenome | biome: human-associated habitat | host: Homo sapiens | place: USA...
CCCTCCGGCAATTTGTCGCCCGCGGGTCCGACGCGTGTCCCCGCTGCCGCGTGCACGCCTCGTCCCGGTCGGGGGGCCCGGCCGGGCGGCCCGCCGGCCGGGGGGGGGGAATGCAGCGGGGCGGAAAGGAAGGTCACAGATGTCAAAGAGAGTTCAGAAGGTGTGGAACGCTGTCACCACCGTGCTGGTGATCCTGGTTGTCGTTCTGGCGCTGCTTCTGGTGGGGGTCCGGCTGGTCGGCCTCCGGCCGATGTGCGTCCTGTCCGGCAGCATGGAACCGACTTATCACACCGGCTCGCTCATCTATGTCAAGCCCTGCGCGCCCGAGGACGTGCAGGTCGGCGACGCGATCACGTTCGTGCTCAATGAGGATCTCGATGTCGTCACGCACCGCGTCGTCTCCATTGATGCGGAAAATCAGCACTTTTATACGAAGGGAGACGCAAACGATGCGCCCGACGGCGCACCCGTCTATTTCAAGAACCTCATCGGCCGCCCGGTGTTCACCATCCCGTACCTGGGCTATGTCTCGCACTGGGTGTCGAACCCGCCCGGCATGTATCTGGCCATCGCGCTCGCGCTCGTGCTCATCATCCTGACGTTCCTGCCGGATGTGCTGCGCAAAGCGTCGGAGGCGGACGCGCGCGACGCGGCCCGCCGCGCCGCGGACAAGCCCGGCGATGCCCCGGATGCCAAAAATTCCGGCGAAAATATGGAAAAATAAAGACTCCGTGCAATGTTTTTGCCTGTTCGTGCATTAACTTAGTGATTGCTGGCAGCGCCTGGCACGGTGCTGCTGGACATGGGAAGCTTTGAACAAAATTTAAGGGAGGAAAACATTACATGAAGAAGAAAACTCTGACGATCGCCATCGCGCTCGTGCTCGTCGTGGCGCTGGCGGTTGGCGCGACGTATGCCCTGCTGACGGATAAGAAGGAAATCACCAACACCTTCTCTGCAGGCAAAGTTACCGATCAAAATACGCAGTTCACGCTTGTTGAGAGCAATGTCGTGAAGGATTCTACCGGCGCTTATGTAAAGGGCGAAGGCACGACGAATAGTGGTATCGAATATAAGGATGTCCTTCCCGGCGCGCCCATTTACAAGGACCCGACTGTGAGCGTGAAGGGCCTGGTGGCGGATGCTTACCTGTTTGTCGTTGTGACGGACAACACGGGCGCTGGTCTGACGGCTACGGTGGATGCTGCCAACTGGACTAAGCTTGGCGATAAGGACAATCAGACGCTGTATGCGGTTAAAGCGAACGACGGCCTCGTCAAGGCTGCCGACGTGAAAGACACCGCTCTTACTAAGACGATTCTGACGGGCAATCAGGTTGCTGTTGCTGACAACTATACCGGCGGCGAAGCGGCTACTTCTATCACCTTTACCGCGTATCTGATTCAGGCTGCTGGTCAGGATGACGCCGTCGATGCTTGGAACACCGCAAGCCTCGTACCCGGCCTTACTGCCAAAGCCTAACTCCTTCGCAACTTTCCCTGAGCAGATCCCTTGAAAACCTTGTACAGAGAGCTGTACACAAAAATAGAAAAGGAGAACGCTACATATGAAGAAGAAAACCATTCTTGTGGCTGCCATCGCAGTCATGCTCGTCGCGGCGCTCGTCGTTGGCGGTACCCTCGCGTACTTCACCGATACGAAGTCCGCGGACAACGTCTTCACCATGGGCAACGTCGCGATCACGCTCGATGAGACGGACGTGAGCAATCCGGATGCGCGTACCACGAGGGGCAACACATATAATGTCTATCCCGGTCAGACCGTGAAAAAAGACCCCATTGTTCATAACACCGGCAAAAATGCGGCTTATATCCGTGCGACTGTTAACGTCAGCAACTGGATGAATCTTGTTGCCGCTTACTATCCGGACTTTAAGGAGACTTTCCCGAACGACGGTTATAAGGCCGCTCTGAACCTGCTCGTTGGTGAGCTGGGCAAGGGCTGGAGCGTTGTTGACGTTGTGGCTGGTGATACCTTTACGATTGGCCAGTTCGATGCAAAGTTTATCCTGAAGTATGATGGCACGCTGGCCGCTGGCGCGGACACTACGGCGATGTTCCAGAACGTCATTGTCCCGGCGGGCCTTGACAATGCGAATGCTTCTTCGTTCAGCTCTGTTAAGGTGGTCGCTCAGGCCATTCAGGCGGACGGCTTCGCTACTTGGGATGATGCCTTTAAAGCCTTTGATGCTGCTCAGAAGTAATTAAAGGAGAACGCTACATATGAAGAAGAAAACCATTCTTGTGGCTGCCATCGCGGTCATGCTCGTCGCGGCGCTCGTCGTCGGCGGTACCCTCGCGTACTTCACCGATAAAGACAATGCGACCAACACCTTCACCGTCGGCAACGTTGACATTCAGCTGATCGAGCAGCAGCGCAAGCTGGATGCGGACGGCAACAAGACCACGGATCTCGAAGACTTCCATCAGGGTCAGTCGCTCTACCCGATCGTCGGCTCTGCGCAGGGCGAGAAGGATGCGCTTGGCATGCCGACCGCTAAGAACTATGTGGACAAGATGGTCACCATCCAGAACACCGGTTCTGAAAAGGCTTACATCCGCGCTTACTTCGCCATTCCCTCCGCGCTGGACAACGGCTATGAGACCTTCAACGCTGGTATGAACGTCCTGCACTTCAACTTTGGCAATAAGGTTGCTGAAAACGGTGCTATCACCTCTACCGAGGGCAAGGAGTGGCAGTGGACGCACGGCAGCAAGTGGAATTACTTTGAGACCACCATTGATGGCATCCAGTACAACGTCTACTATGCTGACTACTATCAGGCGCTCGACGCCCATGCTACCACCGAGCAGCTCCTGCAGGGCGTGTATCTGGACAAGACCTTTGACATGAAGGACAATGTTCCCTCCGCGTTCGGCAAAGAATTCGCCGTTGACAGCGGCTGGAACTGGAGCAACGTCTCCTGCCCGGTGTTCGCCGTTGCGGTTCAGGCCGAGGGCTTTGACAGCGCTTCTGAAGCTATGGATGCTGCTTTTGGCGCAAACTACAACCCGTGGGGTGGCGCTGCTGGCAACTGGCAGTAATTCCCCAACATTTTGACCCCGATGGGGCGGCGCGCCGCGCCGCCCCACTCGGAGCCTACGGGCCCGAAAGGGGCTGGCCTCCGTCCGGCGCAGACGCCGGCCGGGCCAAAGCTTCCCCGGCCCCTTTCAGCCCTTTATCCCCGGTTCCGTCCGGGCGCGGGCGGCGGAGCTGCCGCCGTCCGCGCGCAGACAGAAATGGAGATCCCACAAAATTTCCTGCGCGCGCCCTCCCGGGCGCGGAGAATCCCTCAGCATCAAGAAACATTCCCTCGAGGAGAAAGGTGGTTTGTGCATGAAGAAGAAGTGGACCATCACGGCGGTGCTCGTCCTGGTGGTGGCGCTGCTTGCGGTCGGCACGTGGGCGTATTTCTCGGCCGTCGGCCGGGCGGATAACGTCATCACGATGGGCTCCGTCAAGCTTGCACTGCACGACGAGGACGGCACCGGCCAACCGTTTACGACGGTGAGCGCCATGCCCGGCAGCGTCGTGGACAAAGTGGTTTATGTGGAGAATGTCGGCTCCGGCGCGTTTTACACCCGCGTGAAGATCACGCCTGAGGTGGTCGCCGCGAATGGCGAGCTTGTCCCGCTCACGGACAGGAGCCTGCTCACGCTCGACCTGAACGACACCGACTGGATCCCCGGCGCGGACGGATACTATTATTATAATGGTACCCTCTCGCCGAAGGCTGCCACGTCGAAGCTCTTCAACCACGTCACGTTCAGCAAGGACATGGGCAATGAATATCAGAACACCACGGTGCATATCTACGTCACGGCCGAGGCCGTCCAGACGGCGAACCTGGACAAGTACGGCCCCATTGACGTGTGGAAGCACGTCGGAACGGTCGAGGTGAGCACTTCGAGCACGCAGATCGATCCGATCCCGACAGCCTGAGAAAGGAGGACGAAAACATGAAAAAACGTATTCTCTCGCTCGTCCTCTGCGCGGCCATGCTCCTGAGCATGTGCCTGTTCCTCGGCGCGGGTGTTGTGGACGATGCCTCTGATGCCCCGGCCGAGAGCACCGCCGCAGCCCAAGTCCAAGCGCCTCAGACAGTTGTGTATACGGCGGCCGGCCCGTTCCTGCCCGCTGTTTCGGTGCAGCCGGTTTTGCGTGCTGTGCGCGCCAGCGGTGCAAATGAACTCAAGGACGGCCTGAACCTGTCCAAGACGGCGACAGCCAATGCGGATGGCAGCTATAAGATCCGCATGGAGGCGTTTACGACCGGCAAAGTGACGACGACGACCTCAACAACGCCGGTGGACGTCGTGCTTGTGCTGGATCAGTCCGGCTCGATGGCGTATAATTTTGACGGGAATAAGACCAGCACGGATTCGGCCCGTCGCCAGTATGCCATGAAGCAGGCCGTGAACACGTTCATTGAAGCGGTGGCGGATAAGTATAACGCGGAAAAGTCCGATCACCGGATCGCGGTCGTGACTTTCGGCACGAACGCTTCCACGCTGATGGACTGGACACTCGTGACCCCGGCCGAAACGGACACGGCGGAAAGCCCGTCCGGCGAGATCGCGCTCAAGGCCAATATCAACGGCCTCCCGTCGGAGCCGGAGGGCGCGACGAATGTCGCCGACGGCATGAAGCAGGCAGAGACGCTGATGGGCAGCGGCTACAATTACACGGGCAGCAACACGACGCGGCAGAAGGTCGTGATCCTGTTCACGGACGGTGTGCCGACGCAGCAGAGCGATTTTGACACGACGGTCGCCAACGGCGCCATCCAGTCGGCCAAGGCGCTCAAGGACGCCGGCGCGACGGTCTATTCCGTCGGCATTTTCAACGGAGCAAACCCGGGCCAGCTCTATGGCGACGAAGTGACCACAAAGCATTTCGGCGTTTTCCCCTGCACCGGCGAGGTCGACCAGCTCTGGGGCGCGACCAACATGGGTAAAAACAGCAAAGGCAACGATTTTGTGAGCGCGGATATCCCGGCAGGCAACCGTTTCCTCAACTACCTCTCTTCCAACTTCGACAGCGCCAACATCGGCCTGCAGCGCGGCACGTTTGATAAGACGCAAGTGCAGGGATATGACAAAAACGTCAAACGCGGCGATTGGGATAATCTCTTGTGGGTAGAGGATGTCGAAGGCTACAAGATCACGCAGAACTTCCAGCGCGCATCCGCCAGCTATTATCTGACGGCGAACGATTCCGCCTCGCTGAGCAAGATCTTTACCACGATCAGCGAGAATATCGGTCAGGCGAGCATTGACCTCAGCAGCTCGACGGTTGTTAAAGACATTGTGACACCGTATTTCACTATGCCGGCGAACACCGCAGATGTGAAGCTTTACACCGCCGATTATAACGGCAAGAGCTTTGGCATGGAGCAGCCGGCCGGCAGCGACGTGCGGGCGACGATTGACGCAAAAACGAACACGGTGAGCGTGACCGGATTTGATTTCAATAAGTACTACGTCGCCGACAAGCAGCACGAGGGTACGTATGGCAAGAAACTGATTATCGAGTTTTCTGTGCAGCGAAAGCCCGGATTTGTTGGCGGCAACAACGTGCCGACCAACGGAGATACTTCCGGCGTTTACACGGAGAAGGGTGTTTCTGCTGGCCTGTTTGATGTTCCAAAGGTCAATGTCCCCATCATTGCACCGGAATTGGCCGGGCAAGACTGCCATGTCTATTATCTGGGCACGCAGCCGACGCCTGAGCAGATGTGCACACCGTATGACACCGCAGGGAGTGATTTCTCCTTTGTGAAAGTCTCTTATACGACGAGTGGTTCGGTTGATATGACGCAGGATGGCAGCTATACGGTGACTGCGACCGTTTCTCCCGAGGAAGAGGCTGCGTCGGATTCGGCTGGTGCATCAGCCCAGCCGGCAACTGCCACGGCGACTTCTAATGTCTATGTTTACAAGCCGGAGCTGACCTTCAAGGACAGCGAGGGCTATTACGGCGACACCGCGCCCGGCTTTGACGGCAACCTGACCGCCACCGTGTGGAAGCACGGCGAAACCGAGGCCAATACTGCTGTGATGGGCGAAGCCCCTGAGTTGACGCTTACCTACACGCCGGACGCCGATGCTATCGTGGACGGCAAGATCAACACCCGGACGGACTTCGGTGTGGACGTGACTGTGAAAATTGACAATACTGATGTGACCGGAAAAACCGCGTTCCTTCACACGAATTGTGCTGGCAAGACTTGTGTGCCCCCTGCTGACAAGGAGTTCCTGGTTCATGTCAACACTTGTAGCCTGACCATTTCCAAGACGGTGACCGGCCAGAACAACGGACAGTCCTTCGTGTTCACAGTGAAGGATGCAAACGGAAATGTGATTACCACCGTCGCGGTCAAAGGCGGAGCGAGCAAGACCATTACGGGTCTGCCGATCGGTACTTATACCGTTACGGAAGATACCCAGTGGTCGTGGCAGTATAACTTGACATCCGGAAACGATGTTACAAAAGAACTGAAGGCCAATGCTGCGGAAGATTACGCGGCAGCAGACTTCACCAACGAATATAAAGGCACCAACTGGCTCACGAGCATTGCCGACGTGATCAACAAGTGGGTCAGCGCAACCCAGATCCAGCAGATTCCGGCTCCGGGCGCGAACTGAATAGGAGGGATGACACATGAAACGTATCTTTAACGGTTCAGGCGGGAGAAAAGCCGCGCTCATCCTCTCCCTGTGCCTGATTTTCGCGCTGGCAGTCGGCACCACGGTTGCCCTGCTCAAGGCGAACACCGCTCCGGTGACGAACACGTTCACCGCCGCCAAGTCCGATATCAAGATTAATGAGAACGTGGAAAACGGCAAAAAGTCCAGCATCCAAGTTGAAAACATCGGCACGGCCACGTCCTATGTCCGCGTCAAGCTGGTCATGAACTGGGTCAGCGACGATGATAGCAAAACCATTTCCGCCACGCCGGTGCCAGCGCCGACGATCACAAATAGTGATTGGTTCGTGAAAGACGGCATCTACTACTACAAGATGCCGGTCGCACTAAATGACCAGACTTCCAACCTGCTTGATGGTAACCCCATCGAGCAGCCGGAAGGTGCACCCGAGGGCTATCACCTCGAGGTGACGGTGCTGGCCGAGAGCATTCAGGCCGCGCCGAGCAAGGCCGTGACAGATAGCTGGCACGTGGGCGTTGACAGCAACGGCCATCTGACGCAGCCGACCACGACACCATAAGGAGGGCAACGGTATGAAACGCAAAAAGCTTACCATGATCGTCGCCCTCGTGCTGGTGGTCGCGCTGGCCGCCGGACTGGGCATCTGGGCGACGGGCGAGGAGAACATCCCCACCGTCACGTACTATGACGGCACGGACGGCACCAACGCACACTTCACCTTCACCCACACCGGCAAGGGCTCGGACACGAACCTGTTCCCGAACTTCTCCGACTGCATGCCCGGCGACAGCCTCACGCAGACCATCCGCGTGCAGGCCGACAGCAAAAACGGTGTGCAGGGCGCAAAGATCTATCTGCGCGCGGAGATCGACGGCGACGCCTCCGCCAAGGAAGGCTCCGCCATCACGTACAACGATGTGCTCGATCACATCAGCATGACCGTGTCGAAAAACGGCGTTGCGCTCGCGTCCAACAAGACCGCGAAGCTCTTCAGTCAGCTCGACGCGAGCGAGGGCCTCAAGAACAACGTCTTCATCGCCGAGGTCAGCCCCAAGACTGACCCGGTCGACCTGGACGTAACCATCGAGGTCGACCCCGCCATGGGCAACGCGTTCCAGGAAGCGGCTGCGCACATCACGTTCGTGTTCTCCGTCGAGGACAACGAAGTGCCGCCCCCGCCGCTGGAGCGTGAGAAGCACGACGCGTACATCGTCGGCTACCCGAACGGCGACGTCGGCCCGCTTGACCCGATCACGCGTATGGAGGTTGCCACGATCTTCTACCGTCTGCTGCAGGACGATGCGCGCGAGCAGGTCTGGTGCACCACGTATCCGTACCCGGATGTGGAGGCCAACAGCTGGTACAGCAACCAGGTCGCCACGCTGACGAACGCCGGCATTCTCGCCGGCTTCCCGGACGGCACGTTCGGCCCGGCGAAGCACATCACCCGCGCGGAGTTTGCGACGATCGCGGCGCTGTTCTTCCACGCACCGGAGGTTGAGGGCGACGCATTCTCTGACATCTCCGACAACTGGGCGCGCGAGTACATCAACCGCGCGGCGGCCCTTGACCTGGTCAGCGGCTTCCCGGACGGCACGTTCCGCCCGGAGCAGGAGATCACCCGCGCCGAGGTCATGGAGATTATCAACAACGTCCTGTTCCGCACGCCGGACAAGGATCACTTCCTCCCCGACATGGTCACCTGGCCGGACAACAGTAACCCGAACGCCTGGTACTATGAGCCCGTGCAGGAAGCCACCAACAGCCACGATTACGAGCGCGTGAACAATACGTCGCCCGAGACGTGGACGAAGATCACGCAGCAGCGTGACTGGGATGCACTTGAGGCCGAGCTGGCCCAGAAGTACCCCAACCGCTAAGCGCACGGCGCTGACGGAAAACCAAACCATAGCGAACACCCCCTGTGCACGGCACAGGGGGTGTTTGTTTTTTGCACGATGAGTGCGTGCTTTGAGGCTTTGCGTCCCTGCTTTCAGGCACGGGCGCGTCTGTCAAGCGCCGGGGACGGATGGGCGCGCGATCTCAGCGCCATGGGCCAACCTACCCGGCAAGGAAAGACCACGATCCGGCAAGGAAGCCCCCGCGATGACGGCGCGCGCACAAAAAGCGCCCCGGCGGTCTGCCGGGGCGCTTGTGTAGGATGCATTTATCAGCCCAGATACTGCTTGTCGTAGTTGTTCTGGATGCAGGAGATGACCTTCGTGATGACGGTGTTGAACGGGGTGGGAACGCCCAGCCGCTCGCCGTAGCGCGCGATGGCGCCGTTGAGCACGGAGATCTCCGTCTGGCGCTGGTGCAGTACGGCGTCCTGCGCCATGGACGGATAGTAGTTGCCGAGGTTGGCGACGATGTTTGGCTCTTCCTTTTCCATGAGCGGCCAGAGATCGCCGATGCCGAGCACCTGCGCGACGGCGCAGCCCTCTTTCCAGACGTGCATGACGATGTCGTGGCCGTAGGGGTCGGCGAACGTCTCCTTCACCTTCAGGCGCATGACGGCGCTCACGCCGTTGTAGCCGCTGTTGGCGATGACTTTCTTCCAGATGTACGGACGCACATCTTCGTCAAAGCTCGCGTTGCAGCCGCCCGCCTGGAAGCATGCCTCGAGCGCCTTGCCGGCGGCGTCGGCCTTCGGGTTGTTGTGCACGGCGCCGAAGTGCATCTGGATGCCCTTTTCCGGCTTGCTCACGCACACGCCGGGGCCGGCCAGCTCCGTTCCGATCAGGCCGCTGCCGTAGAGGATGCGGTCGGTCTCCACGAACTGGGCGAGCACCTCGTCGTTGCCGAGGCCGTTTTGCAGCGAGACGACGACCGTCTCCGGCCCGATGCAGGGCATGGTGTCGGCCATGACGTCCGCGGTCTGCGTGGCCTTGACCATGAGGATGACCATGTCCATGGTACCAATGTCGTGCGCGGTGGCGCTCGTGTGGAAGCCGGTGAGCACTTCCTCGCCCTCCGGCGTGCGGAAGACCAGCCCGTCGGCCGCGATCTTGTCCATGTGCGCTTTGTACTTATCGACGAGCCAGAGCTCGGCGCCGCCCTTGCGCAGGTAGGCGGCGAACACACTGCCGGCAGCGCCGGAGCCGATCATTGCAATTTTCATGCGTTTGCCTCCTTAGCAAACCGCCGGCCGGTTGTTGGCCGGCCGGCAGAGAAAATTCGGGATGGGAAATTACTTCAGGTACTGCTTGTCGTAGTTGCCCTGGATGCAGCGCACGACCTGGGACAGAACCTTGCACACCGGGGTGTCGATGCCCAGCTGCTCGCCGTACTCGGCGATCTTGCCGTTGAGCACGTCGATCTCGGTCTGGCGGTGATTGAAGAGCATGTCCTGGCACATGGACGGATAGTAGTCCGCGATGTTGGTGACGATGTCCTTGTGATCGTGGGCGATGAACTCATCGGCGTCCATCGGCACGCCCTTGGCGGTCGCGACCGCGCAGGTCTCACGGATGACGCTGTGGAACAGCCACTGGCCGAACGGATCCGCCTCGACCTCGCCGATCTTCAGACGCAGGACCGCGCACACGGTGTTGACGGTGGCGTTCACGCAGACCTTTTTCCAGATGAACTTGTAGATGTTGTTGTCGGTGCCCGGCTCGCCGTCGCGCCAATAAGCGTCGCAGCCGCCTTCGCGGTAGCACTTGAGCATCTCGGTGCAGGCTGCGTCGGTGAGCTCCGAGCGGACCGCACCGCCGAAGTTCATCTGCACGCCGCCGGCCGGGGTGGACACGCAGTGTGCGGGTTCGGGCAGAGCCGTGCCCAGCACGCCGGAGCCGATGATGCAGCGCTCTTTCGGGAAGACCTTGAAGAGGTTGTCATCGTTGCCGAGGCCGTTGATGAGGGAGACGGCGACGGTCGTGTCGCCGACGACGGGCATGGAGTCCTGGATGGCCTGCTCGAGCTGGGTCGCCTTGGTCATGTAGATGATGACGTCGACCTTGCCCTCCGCTGCGGCCGCGTCAGCAGCGGTGGTGTAGGTGCGGAAGCCCTTGAGCTGGTAGTCGTAATCCTTGTAGCCGCCATCTTCCTCCTGATGGATGGTGAAGTGCATGCCTTCCTCGGCGACTTTCTTCATGTGGGCCTCGTAGCGGTCGATGAGGATGATGTCCGCACCGCCCTTACGCAGGTAAGAAGCGAAGACGCTGCCGGCTGCGCCGGAACCATACATTGCAAATTTCATAACTTTTTCTCTCCTTTTCTGATTCTGTTTGCGATATCTTCGGCCGCTGCAGGCGGATGCCTGACGGCGGATTACCGAACGGTGTTGGTGAGGGTGCCGATGCCCTCGATGCTGCACGCGACCACGTCGCCCGGGCGTAGCCACTTCGGCGGGTCAAAGCCCATGCCCACGCCGGCCGGCGTGCCCATGGAGATGATCGTGCCTGGCCGGAGCGTCATGCCCTGGCTGAGCTCGGCAATCACGTACGGCACGTGGAAGATCATGAGATCCGTCGTGCTGTCCTGTCGGAGCTCGCCGTTGATGCGGCTCTGGATCTTCCACGGCTTGCGCACGTCGAATTCCTCCGGCGTGACGATCCACGGGCCCATCGGCGTGAAGCCGTCGAGGCTCTTGCCGCGGTACCACTGCTTGTGCTGGTTCTGGATCGTGCGCGCACTCACGTCATTTAAAATGGTGTAGCCGAACACGTAGTCCAGCGCGTCTGCCTCGGTGACGTTGTACGCCGCCTTGCCGATGATGACGGCCAGCTCCGCCTCGTAGTCGAGGTCGGCGACCAGATCACTGTGGCTGAGGATGTCGCCGCCGGGGGCGACGGCCTCGTCCACGCGCTTGGAAAAGTAGATCGGGAACGTGTCCGGCGCCTTGACGCCCTTGCCGGCGACGGATTCGCTCTCCTTGGCGTGGTCAAAATAATTGATGCCCAGGCAGATCACGTCCTGCACCGGGCGGGGGATGGGCGCGAGCAGCCGCACGCTCTTGAGCGGCAGGGCCTCACCGCGCAGCACGGCGGCAGTGTCCAGCACCGGCCAGATGCCGATGAGCGTCTGCATGTCCGCACAGCCCGGCACGGGATGCACGGCAGTGCCGGCCGCGTTGAGCAGACCGACGGCGCTGCGGCCGTCTTTTTCAAATGTCACGAGCTTCATAGCGTGCGCGCTCCCCTCAAAATCGACATTGGGCAATGGATGTGTACGCAAAAATGATGGTTAAAAATTCATCAATCGCGTTCGCTGGGGCTGTCACCCCGTGTCAAAAATATGCCAAACTCACTTGACAAAAATTCGACAAGAGATTTGACCTCCCAGCGTTGCTATGATAGCACGAAAGTGTAGACGCCGCAACTGTTTTCTTTCTGTCAGAGCGCCAAAATCACGCAAAAGATTACAAAAACGCCAGAATCAGAGTGCATAAAAATACATGCAGGATTTTGTGCAACTCGACAATTTTCAGAAAATGACTGAAAAGAATTGGGGATTGGAAGAGGCTGTTATTGACTTTTGCGTGTGAGAGAATTATAAATTTACTATCCCGAGTTGTTAACGACTTGTTCATAAATTAACACATGGGTGTGGATTTCGAGCCCTGTCCCGGTTGGTAGGAGAGCACGAGGCAGGATTGAAATAAAAGAGAGAAAAGAAAAAAAGAGCAAAAAAGAGCAAAAAGAGAGAGGTAAAAAATGGATAACAAAAAGCTCAAGAGCAGCTGGGCAGCCGCCTTTACCGTGGCGTCTGTCTGGTTCGGCACCCACGTGGGCGCCGGTTTCGCAACCGGCAACCAGGTCGTGAACTATTTCGTCCAGTATGGCTGGACCGCGGCGATCTTCCCGCTGCTGGCCATGGGCATTCTGGCCGTTGTCATGTACATCATGATGAAGTTTGCCAAGCTCAGCGGTTTCGACAACTACAAGGACACCTATCGTGCCCTGTATCCGAAGCCGTGGATGGAGGTCTTCTTTGAGGTCTTCTACATCATCATCATCCTCGCGGCGGTCGCTTCCTGCGTTGACGGCGCCGGCGGCATCGTCAAGAGCCTGATCGACCTGCCCGATATCATCTGCAACCTCGTCATCATCGCCCTGCTGATCCTTCTGTCGATCTTCGGCGTTGACCTGATCATCAAGGCTTCTACCGTTCTTTCCACCGCGATCCTGATCGTCACCGCGATCCTGGTCATCATGGGCTTTGTCGTTCCGATCGACGCGGTTGCCCAGGAGCTGGCCACTGAGAACGCGGCCTACGCTTCCATCCCGGCCATCGCTGACGTCACCTCCCAGAAGGGCCTCGAGGGCGTCTGGCGCGGCGTGTTCGTGTACGCTGCTTTCCAGTGCGTGTCCGTCCCGGCCATGATCGCCGCTTCCACCGAGCTGACCCACAAGGGCGTCAAGCGCGCCAGCATCCTTGGCTGGCTCATGAACGGCGGCGCGCTCGCCGCTTCCGGTGCCATGCTGCTGCGCTGGTACCCGATCCTCTGCGCCATCAAGAAAGTTGGTGTTGACTCCGTCGCCAGCATCGCCGCCCGCCACATTGCCGACGTCATGAAGCTCCCCAACCAGAGCGTTGTCACCCTCATGGGCAGCGGCTACACCTGGCTGTTCGTCGTGTACACCATCCTGCTGTTCTGCGCGTTCGTGTCCACGTCCGTCACGCTCGTCTACTCCATGATCCAGCGCTTCGAGGGCCACTGCTTCCCGAAGGCCATCAAGAGCAAGGCTGTCCGCAGCGTCATCGTCGGCCTGGTTGTCATCGGCCTGTGCTATGCAGTTTCCCTGCTCGGCCTGTCGACCATCATCTCCAAGATCTATGGCTATGACGGCTACTACGCTCTGATCGTTGTTGTGCTCCCGGCGTTCATCTGGGGCATCCCGAAGATCAAGAAGCTGTCTGCCGAGAAGAAGGCAGAGCTGTCGGAGTGATCTGACCAAGGCGCAACTCTCCAGCGTCCCAATTAAGAAATACTGACCGCTGCACTTGCAGCGTCATAGAGAGGCAACCCCGCAGGCTTCGGCCTGCGGGGTTGTCGCTGTTTTGTAGTGAGTCAGTGGCAGCGGAGTTATGTGACAGAGCCGCAGGGGAGCCCGAG
>ENA-ORLW01003037-ORLW01003037.1-human-gut-metagenome-genome-assembly--contig:-NODE-3037-length-13701-cov-19.403846_pt1 | contig 13701 bp, 7 predicted proteins | sample MGYA00243017_ERZ508829 | MGnify/ENA primary metagenome ERZ508829 (study PRJEB26277, sample SAMN04329776) | human gut metagenome | biome: human-associated habitat | host: Homo sapiens | place: USA...
CGAAAATCGCCAAAAAATGGCAAATCGTCAAAAAAAAGTTGCCCAAAAATTTGCACAAACACATAGAATGCGCGGGGTGACAACCCCGGGTATACGGCATATATATCGAACAGGCGACCCCGTCAGGGGTCGAACACGGGCCGCCCCTTTCGCCGGGGTTCGACCCCGCCGGGGTCGCCGATTCGGGTGGGTGGCCCGTTATCCCGGGGTTGTCACCCCGCGCTACATTCTTGAACCCCTACGGGGTTCTTTCTCAGCGGTTTACGGGGCGATATGGAGCGGGGATTTACAATCCCCGCGGTGAAGCGAAGGTAACTTCTTCGGCGATAAGACTTCCTTTCGGCGGTTTGCGGCGGCGGGGTCGGGGATTGCAAATCCCCGCTCCATAGCGCGCCCTCGGCAGCGCACGTCCCTACATTTTAAATTTTACATTTTACATTCTACATTTTTTTAATAGCGTCAGGCGGACGCTTTCGAGCCGGAAGCTCGCCCTCCTTGGGCCTCGCAATTTATTTTCCTTTCGGCAGTCTGTCCGGCCGGGGTGCGAGGAAAAAAGGCGTCGGATATTTTCGGGCTATGAGGATTTTTTTGTAATTTTGCACTTTAGTAAAGAATTCTTCACCACATTAATGATAAAGCGTGGATACTAAATATATTTTTGTGACCGGCGGCGTAGTGTCGTCGCTCGGAAAAGGTATCATATCTTCGTCGCTGGCTTGCCTGCTCAAAGCCCGCGGCTACCGCGTCACCATTCAGAAATTCGACCCGTACATCAATATCGACCCGGGCACACTTAATCCCTACGAACACGGCGAATGCTACGTGACCGAAGACGGCCACGAGGCCGACCTCGACCTGGGCCACTACGAGCGCTTCACCAACGTTCGTACCTCGCGCGCCAACAACGTCACCACCGGCAGAATCTATCAGAGCGTAATCGACAAGGAACGTCGCGGCGACTATCTTGGCAAGACGGTTCAGATAGTGCCCCACATCACCGATGAAATAAAGCGCCGCGTCAAGTTTCTCGGCACCACCGGCAACTACGACTTCATCATCACCGAAATCGGCGGCACAGTTGGCGACATCGAGAGTCTGCCCTTCCTGGAGGCCGTACGCCAGCTGCGCTGGGAGCTTGGCCAAAACAGCCTTTGCATACACCTGACCTACGTGCCATATATCGCCGCCGCCAAGGAGCTCAAGACCAAACCCACCCAACACTCCGTCAAAGCCCTTCAGGAACTCGGCATACAGCCCGATATCCTGGTGCTACGCACCGAGAAGGATATACCGGCCGATATGCGCCGCAAGATAGCTCTGTTCTGCAATGTGGCGCAGGACTCGGTGGTGCAGAGTCAGGACGTCAACAGCATCTACAAAGTTCCGCTGAACATGCACGCCCAGCACCTGGATGAAATCGTGCTGCGCAAGACGGGCACGCCCATCGAAGGCGAGCCCCATATGGAGCCTTGGCTGGAGTTCATCCGCAAGATGGATGCAGCCACCCGGACCGTCAGCATAGGCATCGTCGGCAAGTACGTTGAGCTTCAGGATGCCTATAAGAGCATTTCGGAAGCCCTCTTCCACGCGGCCACCTACGCAGACCACAAACTCAACCTCGTCTACGTGCACTCCGAGAAAGTCACCGAGGCCAACGTGGGCGAGCGCCTCGCCGGCCTTGACGGCGTCATCATCGCCCCGGGCTTCGGCCAGCGAGGCATTGAGGGCAAGTTTGTGGCCCTCGAGTACTGCCGCCGCCACAACATTCCCACCTTCGGCATCTGCCTGGGTATGCAATGTATGGTAATAGAGTTTGCGCGCAACGTTCTCGGCCTCGACGACGCCAACTCCACAGAGATGAACCCGCATACCCCGCACAAGGTCATCGACCTGATGGAAGAGCAGAAAAACATCTCCAACCTGGGAGGCACCATGCGCTTAGGCGCCTACGACTGCCACCTCGAGGCCGGTTCCAAGACCGCTCAGGCCTACGGCTCGACCGACATCCGCGAGCGCCATCGCCACCGCTTCGAGTTCAACAATGAATATCGCGAGCGCTTCGAGGCCGCCGGCATGAAATGCGTGGGCGTCAACCCTGCCACCAACCTGGTGGAGGTGGTAGAAATCCCGGACCTCAAATGGTTTGTGGGCACCCAGTATCACCCCGAGTACTCCAGCACAGTGCTCTCGCCGAGCCCGCTCTTCGGAGCATTCGTAAAGGCCGCAATCGAAAACCACAACGAAAAAGCCGCAGCTGCTTCCAAGGAAGCCTAAACGACTGACACTACAATGGATAAAAACACAATCACAGGCTTGCTGCTGATAGCGGCCATAATGTTTGGCTTCTTCTATCTCACCAAGCCCAAGACCACCGAAACCGACTCTGCCGCAGCGGTTACGGCTGTAGAAAGCACTGCGGCAACGGAGCCCGAACGCTTTGCGACCGTCGACAGCCTCCACCTCCGCCAGGCCCTTCTGACTATGGGTCGTCCCAACGCCGACGGCAAGCTCCACTACTCTGCCGACGGTATTTCGCTCACCGCAGCCGGCAACGGCACCATCGATGGCTTCGTAGCCGCCGGCAACGACACCGTCGACGTAGCTTCCATACTTGCGGGCAACGCATCTGCGGCAGCATCGCGCAAGCTGGCGCAATTTGTCGACAACAGCCTCCGCTATCAGGGCCTTGCCCGGCACCTCGGCGGCGAAAACCGCGAAATCACCCTCAGCAACGAACTGGTCGACGTGACCGTCAGCACTCTGGGCGGCATCGTCAGCCAGGTGACCCTCAAGAAGTACAATACAGAAGTCGGCGAGGAGCCTCGCCCCGTGACCCTCTTCACGCCCGGCACCGACGGTTACAGCTTTTCCTTTACCACCGACGACCAGCGCATCGACACCCGCGAATTCAACTTCAGCGTAGCCACTCAGGAAGGCGACAGCGCCGTGACGCTGCGCCTCGAGCCGGCCTCCGGGGCCTGCTGGGACATCCGCTATGCCCTCCGCACCGACAGCTACGTGGTGGATATGACCATCTCGCAGAGCGGCATGGACAACTTCCTGCCTGCCAATACTTCGTCGATGGACTTTGCATGGCACCAGAAGATGGCCCGCAACGAAAAAGGGCGCACCTTCGAAGAGCGCAACTCCGCAATCTACTATAAATATTGCGGAGAAAGCCCCGACGACCTCAACTCAGGCAAAAACACCCACAAAGAACTCAACGGCCGCGTGCGCTGGGTCGCATTCAAAAACCAGTTCTTCTCCAGCGTAATCGTTTCCCGCGACGCCTTCAACTACGCCCATCTCAACAGCACCATCCTCAAGGACAGCCCCGACTATCTCAAGGATATGACCATGACTGCCGCTGTGCCTTATACTCCGGCCGACGGCGTGGCCGGCCGCTACAGTTTCTACTTCGGCCCCAACGATTATTCACTGCTCCGCTCGCTCGACAAGACCCTCGATGCCGGCGAAGACCTCGACCTGACGCGACTCATCCCGTTGGGCTGGGGTATATTCCGCTGGATCAACACTCTGATTGTCATTCCGGTGTTCAACTGGCTTAGCCCCATCGGAAATTATGGCATAATCATCCTGCTGCTGACCCTCTTCATCAAGCTCATCATCTTCCCCTTCACCTTCAAGAGCTTCCAGAGTCAGGCCAAGATGCGCGCCCTGGCACCGGAAATCAAGAAAATCAACGAAAAATACCCCGACCAGGCCGACGCCATGAAGCGCTCGCAGGAAACGATGTCGCTCTACTCCAAGGCCGGCGCCAGCCCCTTCTCAGGCTGCCTGCCTATGCTTCTGCAGATGCCGGTGCTGATTGCGATGTTTTCCTTCTTCCCCTCAGCCATCGAGCTTCGCGGTCAGAGCTTCCTGTGGGCACACGACCTATCGGCTCCGGACTCCATTCTGACGCTGCCGTTCACCATTCCCTTCTACGGCAATCACGTCAGTCTGTTCTGCTTGTTGATGACGGCGGTGAACATCATCTACATGAAGATTTCGATGAGCTCGCAGCCCGGCGGAGCCTCGATGCCCGGCATGAAGTTCATGCAGTATATGATGCCGGTAATGTTCCTGTTTATCTTCAACGACTACGCCTCCGGTCTGAGCTACTACTACTTCCTGTCGCTGCTCATCACCATAGTTCAGAGCTGGGCTTTCCGCCACTTCACCGATGAAGATAAACTTCGTCGCCAAATGGCAGAAAACGCCAAAAAGCCCCGCAAGAAAAGCGGCTTCATGGCCCGATTGGAAGAAGCGTCGCGCCAGGCTCAGGCTGCTCAGCGCGAGCAGGCACGCCGCCGCAGATAACAGAAAGTTACCAATTATATTGCCCATGTCATCCTCGGACAGCACAGGTCGATTCGCACCTTCGCCCACCGGACGGATGCACATGGGCAATGTTTTTACTGCTCTGCTGGCGTGGCTGAGTGCAAGGAGCTCGGGAGGACGGTTCGTGCTGCGCATCGAGGATTTGGACCCTCAGCGATCGCGTCGGCAGTGGGCCGAGCTCATCGAGGACGACCTTCGCTGGCTCGGCCTCGACTGGGACGAAGGCGGCCTCGACGGCAGAGGGCCCAACGGTCCTTACTTGCAGAGCGAACGCACAGCCATCTATGCCGAGGCTCTCGACCGACTGCGTCGGGCCGGAGTGCTCTACCCCTGCTGTTGCACCCGCGCCGACCTGCATGCCGTGGGTGCTCCGCACGCCTCCGACGGACGCATCGTCTATGCAGGCACATGTCGTCCGGCGCCCTGTCCTCCATTTCCGACCGAAGTGCCCGCCGGCGCCACCCTTCGATTATGGACGCCCGACAAAACGGTCCGTTTCGCCGACAAAGTGCAAGGAACTGCATCGTTTAATCTTGCGCGGGAGTGCAGCGACTTTGTGCTGCGCCGTGCCGACGGTGCTTTTGCCTATCAGCTCGCGGTGGTCGTCGACGATGCATTGATGGGCGTGAGCGAGGTAGTACGAGGCGCCGACCTTATCGGCTCAACGCCTATGCAGTTGTACCTTTTCAGTCTTCTGGGGTGGAATGCGCCCGATTTCGCGCATGTGCCTCTGCTGTGCAACTGCTCCGGCGTTCGCCTATCGAAAAGGGATGCCTCGCTGAGCATGGAAGCCTTGCGCAAAGTGTATACACCGGAAGAATTGCTCGGACGCCTCGCCTGTCTGGCGGGCTTACGTCCCGAAGCAGCTCCGGCCAAACTCCACGAATTAGTTTCTGAATTTGACTGGTCTGCAGTTCGGCGGGAGTCCACACTATGTGCCGACACCCCCCAAGCTACCGACCGCACCTAAAATACAAACTGCTATGGAATTCAACACCGACTTTTTCGCCGGCATAATAGAAGCCGGACTGAAGGAACTCAAATATCCGCAGTCGGCACCACGCCTCTTTGAGCCGGTGACCTACACCCTCGAAGGAGGCGGCAAACGCCTGCGGCCTTGCCTGGCGCTAGCGGCCTTCGCCGCCTGCGGAGGCACGGAGCCGGCGAAGGCGCTTCCGCAAGCGCTGGCTATCGAGATGTACCACAACTTCACCCTCCTCCACGACGATGTGATGGACAAAGCCGACATACGCCGCGGACGTCCTACCGTGCACCGCCGCTGGAACGACAACGTGGCCATCCTCTCCGGCGACGCAATGTTCACCTACGCCGTGCAACTTATGGCTCAGTGCCCCTCCGACAAGTTGCCAAAGGCAATGGAAACATTCCTGACCACAGCCATGGAAGTGACCGAGGGCCAGCAGCTCGACATGGAATTCGAGCACCGAATGAATGTGACGGTGCCGGAATACCTCGAGATGATTCGACTGAAGACGTCCGTGCTTCTCGCCTGTGCCTGCGCTGTCGGCGCCATGATGGCGGGAGCTTCCGAGGACGACGTGCGAAGTTTCTATGATTACGGCGTAAACCTCGGCCTTGCCTTCCAGCTCCGCGACGATTGGCTCGATACTTTCGGCGACCCCGCCGTGTTCGGCAAGGAAATAGGCGGCGACATCCGCAACCGCAAGAAAACCTGGCTCCTCATCACCGCCCTTGAGGAAGACGGCGACAACACCCGCTCTATACTCAGCGAAGACCTCGACGACGAGGAGCTCGTGCGCCAGATACGCCAGGTGTACGACTCGCTTTCGCTAAACCGCCGCTGCAACGAACTGGCCGACAGGTATTCCGCAAAGGCAATCGAGAGTCTGGGCATGGTGACTATGGACCAGCGAGCCAAAGAATATCTTACATCACTGGCCGTACAGGCCTCAACCCGAAACCATTGATAGACACCCACACTCATCTCTACGACGACGTCTTCGGCGACCTGGCGGCCCAAAAGGCGGCAGTGCGCCGCGCCATTGAGGCCGGTGTCGACAGGCTCCTTCTGCCGGGCATAGATCCGCAGAGCATCGCCCCGATGAAGGCGCTTGCCGACGCCTTCCCCGAGAACGTCCGGCTCGCAATGGCGCTTCATCCTACAGAGCTTGGCGACGATTGGCGCGATCGGCTCGCTATCATTTTGGATGAGTTGCGAAACAACCCTGGCCGCTATGTGGCTGTCGGCGAGTGCGGAATGGATTTGTACTGGGACAAGTCGACCCTCGATGCACAGCAGCAGGTCTTCGATGCACAGCTCGCTTATGCCGAAGCGGCAGCACTGCCCGTGCTGATTCACTGCCGCGAAGCTTTGGCTCCGACACTCGAGGTGCTCGTAGGGCATCCCAAAGTCAAAGTAGTTTTCCACAGCTTCGGCGGAACGGAGGCTGATGTGGCCGCCATCCGCAGCGTAACCGACGCCTACTTCGGCATCAACGGCATCGTAACCTTCAAAAACTCAGGGCTGCGGGACGTTCTCCCGGCAATCGGACTCGACAGCATACTCCTTGAGACCGACTCGCCTTACCTCAGCCCGGCGCCCCACCGCGGAAAGGTCAACGAAAGCTACCGACTGCCCCTGATAGCCGCCGAGACAGCGCGCAGCCTCGGCATCGAGGCCGCCGACGTCGACAAGGCCACTACGGCAAACGCGCTGCGCTTCATACCCCGTCTGGCATGACCCGAAGACCCGAAGACAGGCCATTTCGCCAAGACAGGCGCTGCTTGCGAACACTACGCATCGATATGGAGCGACGGCTTCAGCCGTCGCCGGCCCTCCGAGGCATGCTTCTTTCGCCGGCCATCCCTTCGGGATGGGGCGAGGGCTGAAGCCCTCGATCCATACGTTGAGAGCGCTTTCGCGGATTATAATGGCGTAGGCGGACGTTTGCGAGCTGGAAGCTCGCACTCCTTGCGACCTCCAACGCCTTCGGGGTAGAGGTATAAACACCCCCCGCCCGACGCCCTCTAAAGGCAAATTCGCATTATTTCATTTTTTTTATGCCGAATGTTGGCCAAAATTGGCGGAAAGTTCGTAAATTTGCAATCCATCCCGACGTTATATACTGCGGGTAATCCTTAATCGATCATAAGACACACAACATATATATTATGAGTAACGAAACCAAAAGAGTCTACACCTTTGGCGACGGCAAAGCCGAAGGCAACGCCGACATGAGAAATCTCCTCGGCGGCAAAGGCGCTAACCTCGCCGAGATGAATCTCCTGGGCATGCCTGTGCCTCCCGGATTTACCATCACCACCGAAGTCTGCAACGAATACACCCAGTATGGTCGCGACGAAGTGGTGAAGAAAATCAAAAAAGACGTAGAAAAAGCAATAGCACACGTTGAAAGCCTCACCGGCAAGAAATTCAACGATCCTGCAAATCCCCTCCTCGTTTCCGTTCGCTCCGGTGCCCGCGCTTCAATGCCCGGTATGATGGACACTGTCCTCAACCTTGGTATGAACGACGCCACCGTTGCCTCCCTGGCTGAGAAGAGCGGCAATCCCCGCTTCGCTTGGGACAGCTACCGCCGCTTCGTTCAGATGTACGGCGACGTTGTGCTTGGCATGAAGCCCAAATCCAAGACCGACATTGACCCCTTCGAGGAAATCATGGACAAGGTTAAGGAAGAAAAAGGCTACAAGCTCGACACCGAACTTACCGTCGACGACCTCAAAAACCTCGTCAAGCTCTTCAAGAGCGCCGTTAAGGAGCACACCGGCAAGGACTTCCCCGACGACGCTTGGGAACAGCTCTGGGGCGGCATCTGCGCCGTATTCGACAGCTGGATGAACGAACGAGCCATCGTCTACCGCCGCATGAACCAGATTCCCGAAGAATGGGGCACCGCCGTCAACGTTCAGGCTATGGTCTACGGCAACATGGGCAACAACTCCGCTACCGGTGTGGCTTTCAGCCGCGACGCAGCAACCGGTGAGGACATCTTCAACGGTGAATACCTCATCAACGCACAGGGTGAGGACGTTGTAGCCGGTATCCGCACTCCCCAGCAGATCACCATCGAAGGCAGCCGCCGCTGGGCAGCCCTCCAGGGCATCTCCGAGGAAGAACGTGCCGCAAAATATCCGTCGCTGGAAGAATCGATGCCCGTCTGCGCCAACGAACTCTTCGCCATCGCCGACCGCCTCGAAGCATACTATAAAGATATGCAGGACATGGAGTTCACCATCCAGGACGGCAAGCTCTGGATGCTCCAGACCCGTAACGGCAAACGCACCGGCGCAGCTATGGTAAAAATCGCCATGGACCTCCTCCGTGCAGGCGTAATCGATGAAAAGACTGTCCTCAAGCGCATGGAGCCCCAAAAACTCGACGAACTCCTCCACCCTGTCTTCGACAAAGCTGCCCTCAAACGCGCCAAAGTCGTTGCCAAAGGTCTGCCCGCTTCTCCGGGTGCCGCTTCCGGCCAGATTGTATTCTCCGCCGACGAAGCTGAAGCTTGGAGCGAAAAGAAGAAGAAAGTCGTACTCGTGCGCATCGAAACTTCTCCCGAAGACCTCCGCGGTATGGCAGTCGCTCAAGGCATCCTCACCATGCGCGGCGGTATGACCAGCCACGCTGCCGTAGTTGCCCGCGGCATGGGTAAATGCTGCGTATCCGGTGCCGGCGAAATCAAAGTCGACTACGTTGCCAAGACAGTCGAAATGGACGGCAAGACCTACAACGAAGGCGACTGGATTTCGCTCAACGGTTCCACCGGCGAAGTTTACGACGGTCAGGTGCCCACCACCGAGCCCACCCTCGACGGCGACTTCGCAGCCATCATGAACCTGGCCGACAAATTCACTCACACACTCGTGCGCACCAACGCCGACACCCCCCGCGACGCCCGCCAGGCCCGCAAATTCGGCGCTCAGGGCATCGGCCTTTGCCGCACCGAGCATATGTTCTTCGAAGGCGACCGCATCAAGGCGGTTCGCGAAATGATTCTCGCCAGCGACCTCGAAGGACGCCGCACCGCCCTGGCCAAGCTCCTGCCCATGCAGCGCGGCGACTTCGAAGGCATCTTCGAAGCCATGGACGGCTATGGCGTGACCATCCGCCTGCTCGATCCCCCGCTGCACGAGTTCGTACCCCACCAGACCGCAACCCAGAAGGAATTGGCCGATGAAATGGGTATCACCCTCGCAGAAGTCAAGGCCAAAGTCGACAGCCTCGAAGAGTTTAACCCCATGCTCGGTCACCGCGGCTGCCGTCTCGGCATCACCTATCCGGAAATCACCGAGATGCAGACCCGCGCCATCATCGAAGCAGCCCTCGCCTGCAAAGCTCGCGGAATCGACGTTCACCCCGAAATCATGGTGCCCCTGGTAGGCTCACTCAAGGAACTCCAGAACCAGGCTAACGTCATCAACGCAACCGCAGTCAAAGTATTCCAGGAGAAGGGTGACTCCGTGCCCTACCTCGTAGGTACGATGATCGAAGTGCCCCGCGCTGCCCTCACTGCCAACGAGATCGCCACCGTGGCCGACTTCTTCAGCTTCGGCACCAACGACCTCACCCAGATGACCTTCGGCTTCTCTCGCGACGACGCTCCCAAGTTCCTCAAGTTCTACAAAGACCACGGCGTAATCAAGACCGATCCCTTCGAAGTACTCGACCAGGTAGGCGTCGGCCAGCTCGTCCGCATGGGCGTAGAGAAAGGCCGCAGCGTCAAGCCCGAACTCAAAGTCGGCATCTGCGGCGAGCACGGCGGCGAGCCCTCCAGCGTAATCTTCTGCGCAAAACTCGGCATGAACTACGTCAGCTGCTCCCCCTTCCGAGTGCCCATCGCCCGCGTCGCAGCGGCCCAGGCCAACTTAGAAGACTAAGACATAGTCTGACCCAATAACCTAATTTAGGCTGTAATGCTCCATAAAACAGGGCATTACAGCCTAAACTATTCTTAGGGGGTACGTTCATTCTGCACGATTATTGCGGCAGAATGTGCAGGAAAAGCATACACTACGGCATACACTTCTAAACCGGGCTGCATACACCAAACATACACCAAAGCATACACCACAAAAAAATCACTCATATGGCTACATTTAAAGCAGTTGTAAGAAAAGCGAGAGCGGATGGGTTCTACCCCGTGTACATCCGCATCGGTCATCGCAGTCGTTGGGGGTACATCAAGACCGACAAAATTGTGAGTGGGAAACAACTCACCAAGTCGGGCGAGATTAAAGATGCCGTTGTAACTGAGTTTTGCGGCAGAGAAATTCTCCGCTACACCGACTTGATCAACCGCAAGGACATTTCTCAAATGTCAGTTGCGGAAGTCGTGGAGTACCTTACCAACGGAAACGAAAGCCCAAGTTTCAGCGACTACGCAAAACTTCACATCAGCCGCATGATAAATCGCGGCCAAGAGCGCAACGCCAAGAATTACAAAATGGCGGTGGCGCACCTCGAACGATACCTCGGCACTACGGAGGTTTTGTTCGACACCCTCAGCTCGACCGTTCTCAACAAGTGGATACGTACACTTGAAAAAACGTCGAGGGCAAAAGAAATGTACCCGGTCTGCGTCCGTCAGATATTCAAGGCGGCGCTCCTTGAACTCAATGATGAGGAGAGAGGTATTGTCCGGATCAAGTTCAATCCCTGGCCAAAGGTGCAGATACCTAAGAGCGACCAAGCCGACCAACGAGCTATAAGCGCGGAGGCATGTCGCGAGTTCTTCAATCGCCCACTTCCCCAAACGAAGATGATTTCTTCGCTGCCGGAGCTGGGTCGCGATGTAGCTATGATGGTGTTGTGCATTGGAGGCATAAACACCGTTGACCTCTACAACATGAAGAAAGAGAATTACCGCAATGGTATTCTCTGCTACAAGCGAGCCAAAACACGTCACTCGCGCTCAGACGAAGCATACTTCGAGATGCGAGTAGAGCCTTTCATCATGCCGGTGTTCGAGAAGTACCTGGCCCCGGAGGGTGACGAGTACTTGTTTAACTTCCATATCCGTTACTGCGATTCGGATAGCTTCTGTGCCAACGTAAACAACGGCATAAAGAAGATATGCAAGGATATGGGCATGAAGAAAGAGGACTATTACTGCGCTTATACGTTCCGCCACACATGGGGCACGATAGCGCAGAACGACTGCGACGCCAACCTGTTCGATGTCGCATTCGGCATGAACCATAGCCACGGCCTCAAAGTGACCCGCGGCTATGTGAAACTCGATTACTCCCCTGCTTGGACTCTAAACGCAAAGGTGATTGACTTTGTGTTCTTCAGCGACAAGCCGAGCAAGCAAGGCAAAGCTCGCGATGTCGAGCAGTCAGAGTACAAGTTGTTCCGTATATCGAAAAAGATGATGATATACGGACGAGCTTACTTCAAGGGCAAGGTGATTGCTGAAATCACCGATATTGGTTTCGGCACTGTTGATGCCGTAATCAAAGCCCTTGTAGCTCAGATGAGAACAACCATTCCTGCCGGGTGTGCAGTTCAGTTCCGCATCACTAACTGCGACTCGAAGAAAGAGATAGTCTACGAGCGCACCAAGGGTAAAGGCTTCTAAGTCAATCCTCAATCGGGTAAAAGACCCCCTTTAATACCTGTGACATTCCGTTTTCTGTGAATGTTGCAGTTATTTTTTCGGCCAAAAAGCGTTTGCCTCGGATGTGGAAAACGGCTCGGACGTCGGGGATGGAGTCGGAGAGCCACTTGAAGGTGGTCTTTTGCTTGGGGTCGAGGGTGAAGCCGCCGGAACGCGAGGCGAGTTCATTGATGCGGAGCGAGAAGTGGTATTGCGTGAAGTTGCTCCAATCGTCAGCAATCTCGATGTCTTCGACGATTGGGTGTGGGAGTTGGTGGCCGTGACGCAGTGCCCCATCCCACCATGCAACGTAAATACAATCGTAATACTCCGCTTTCTTTTCCTTTTCGCCGGCTTTCAGCGTCTCGACGGTGTGCGACTGCAAGAATGGATATTTGCTGTCGTCCTCTCCCTCGGTGTTGTCCTCGTCGTAGCCGTTGAAATTGAGGAACATGAGGCGCCCGAATGTTGCATCGGTATCGTCAACTCTGACGGGGATAAACTCGATTTCGTCCTGGTCGGCATCCTCCTCGTCGTTTACGATACGGCCACCAAAGAGGTTGACAGGGCGCAGACGGCACTTGTATTTGAACGTCCAACGGAAGTTGTTGAAGGATACGGGCGTTCGGCTGATAGTCTGCACGATGAAGTAGGCATCGACATCGGCAGCGTAAAGCAGACGGTCAATGGGTCGGTAGCCACGACCTCGACGGCCATCCCAAGTGGCATGGCTGCGCTCGGCAGCAAGCAACTCCTTCAAAGAGTTGTAGCGCTCCACGTTCCACTGCTGGCCCTTGATGAACCAGTCGCAGGAGTAGTATTTCCACGTATCGTGGTCACACTCCTTGTAGACAAGGTTCTTCATTTCGGAGTATTCGCACTGCTCGTCTTCAACTTTCACCTCCGTAGAGTGCTCCTCAATAACATTATTGAGCGCGATGGGAGCCGTAGCGTTGAGCACGGCCTTGGTGAAATTGAAGGCCACACGCTTGCCCCGGTGGTCGAGGGTGAACTCACCTTGCAGAAAGAGTTCAAGCTTCTCGAAGTATTCCTCGACCGTCCAATGCGGGAGCGCACGGGCGAAGTCAGTGAGATACCACGCATGGGGCAACGTGTTGCAAATAAGCAGGTAGCGATACTCCTCATGAGCTTCCCACGCCGAGAAGTCAACCTCGTAGCCGATAGCCTCGCATATCTTCTTGGTGATGTAAAGAAGATATGGCTGCCACGACAGGCCGGTCGTGTCCTTGTCCCACTCGAAGTGGTACTTGTCCTGCACTGTGTCGTCGATGACGCAGTTGGCCTTGTTCTGAATGTTGCCCGAATAGTCGTTGACCCACGGCAGGGCAACAAAGTTGGGATTGGATATTGGGGACCAGGCTTCTTCAGGTGTTATGGCCGTCTTGTAAACTGTGTTCGGTCTGCCGAGGTCAAGCTCGTTGATATAAATTTTGTCAAGCGTCTTGTCAAAATTTTGCTCCGAGCGACCGTCGAGGAACTGGGTCTTGACCTCGGCCTCGTTTATCTCAGTGACGGTGATACAGCCGAACTTGTAGAAGCCTTTGTCGCGTATCTCGCAGTCGAACACCACCTTTCCCGCTGCCACATCGGGGCGGTTGATGTGGCCGAAGATTGCCAAGTTCTGCGGGCAATCTTTCAGCGGAAAGGTGATGGTCAGAGTGTAGCCGTCGCTACCGCTGAACATTCTATTTTCGGAAACATACTCAAACGAAGTGCCCTTTTTGAGGGCCGCGAG
>ENA-ORLW01003038-ORLW01003038.1-human-gut-metagenome-genome-assembly--contig:-NODE-3038-length-13691-cov-2.659174_pt1 | contig 13691 bp, 8 predicted proteins | sample MGYA00243017_ERZ508829 | MGnify/ENA primary metagenome ERZ508829 (study PRJEB26277, sample SAMN04329776) | human gut metagenome | biome: human-associated habitat | host: Homo sapiens | place: USA...
CCCTGTTTTTATTTCGATCAAATCATAAGCCAAAGCAATTTTGGTTTTTGTGTTCGGCTGAAAAGCTATGTGTATGTCGTGCTTTTCTAATACGCTGCCGTCGTCCGCGACGTTAATAAAATCGATTCCGCCGTTTTTTACGGTTATTTCGATATTTTTCGCGCCTGCGTCCAGGCTGTTTTCGACAAGCTCCTTGACGATTGACGCCGGTCTCTCAACTACCTCGCCTGCGGAAATTTTGTTGTAAATATCGCTGGAAAGTATATTTATCTTGCTCATACGGTTTCCTTTATTTGTTTTGATAGGTCGTTTAATATATCGAAAGCGAGAAGCGGCGTCAAGTTGTTCATATCCAGCTCCTTAAGCACGGACGCGGCTTTAATTGCAGCCTTGTTTTGCCTGTCACGGGCTAGTTTTCTTTCTGTCTCCTCGTCCGCCTCCTGCTTGCTGAAAACAAAGGAGTTTATATCGTTTTTTTCCAGCAGGGAAACAAGCTCGGAAGCCCTGTTGAGCACTGCTTTGTCTATGCCTGCCAAAGCCGCGACCTCTATGCCGAAGCTTTTGTTTGCGCCGCCTCTTGTAATTTTGCGCAGGAATACTATGCCGTCGGGCAGTTCCTTGACGGAAAATTTATAGTTTTTTACGCCTTCAAGTCGTCCCTCGAGCTCTGTAAGCTCGTGATAATGCGTAGCAAACAAAGTTTTAGCACGAATTTTTTCGGTTATATGTTCCATAATTGCCCAAGCTATGCTCAAGCCGTCAAAGGTAGCGGTACCCCGCCCCACCTCGTCGAGAATAATAAGACTTTTGGAGGTGGCGCCGTTCATTATCGCGGCGATTTCGACCATTTCAACCATAAACGTGCTTTGATTGAGCGTGAGATCGTCGCTGGCGCCCACTCTCGTGAAAATTTTGTCAACAATGGGAATCAGAGCGGATTTTGCCGGAACAAAGCTGCCGATATGCGTCATAAGAACAATAAGCGCAACCTGACGCATAAAGGTGCTTTTGCCCGCCATATTGGGCCCCGTGATTATCATGGTTCTGTTTTCATCTGTATCGAGAAAGGTGTCGTTTGTCACAAACACGTCGTTTTTCAAAAATTTTTCCACGACCGGATGTCGTCCTTCCACGATTTTAAGCTCGGTTCCGTGCGTGTTGATTTTGGGCTTGCGATAATTGTTGGCAACAGCTGCGCGCGCGAGGCTTGTCAAGGCATCCAGCTCCGCTACAGCCTGCGCTATCAACTGAAAATCAGTAATATTCGTCAAAAGCCGCTGTCTCAGTTTTTCAAAAAGTTCTTTTTCCAGCTTGAGAACGCTTTCGTCGGCGTTGAGTATTTCTTCCTCGAGCTTTTTCAATTCCTCCGTAACGAATCTTTCGCCTGAGGCAATTGTCTGTTTTCTGATATAACCCTCGGGCAGCACGTCCTTGAAGGAATTAGAAACCTCTATATAATATCCGAATACTCGGTTGTAACCCACCTTAAGCGTTTTTATTCCCGTTTTGTTTCGTTCACGCTCCTCTAACTATCCGATAAGCTCTATCCTGTTTTGTGAAATATTTCTAAGATAATCAACTTGCGGGTTGTAGCCTTCTTTAATGAAATTTCCGTCTCTCGAAACTGCCGGCGCATTGTCCTTTATAGCGGAAAACAGAAGCTGTTCGGCGTCGCTTACGTCGCGCAGGCGACTGTCTATGTCTTTGATGAGCGCGGAATGAACCTCTGACAATATATTTTTCAATTTCGGAAGCTCCGCCAGCGAAGCCTGAAGACTGTTGCAGTCTCTCGGAGCAAGATTGTTGTACGCGATTTTCGAGGAAAGTCTTTCGATATCTTTAATACGTTGCAAGCTGTCGGAAATTTCTTCGCGCAGCAAAAAATTGTCCACCAGCTCTTCCACCGCGTCCAGTCTGTTTTGAATTTTTTTGGGATTCTGAAGCGGGTGCTCTACCCAGTCGCACAACAGCCTGCCGCCCATGCCCGTTTTGGTATTGTCGAGCAGCCAAAGCAGACTGCCTTTCTTTTTGTTGTCCTTTCCGCTCGTAACAAGCTCGAGACTTCGGCGGGTGTTGACGTTTAAAGACATGAATTCGCTGTTTTCTATAAATTGAATCGGCGACAAATGAGACAAATATCTTTTTTGAGTTTCGTTAAGATATATCAAAAGCGCGCCGCAAGCGCGCAAAGCCGTTCTATGCGTTTTCAGATTGAAAACTGCGGTAAAAGAAGTTTTGTATTGCTCTTTTATTGCCGACTCGGCTTTTTCCGACGAAAAAGCGCCGTCGTCATAGCATTTCAGCTTGGGAATCAGGTTGGCTCGCACTATATCCAGGCAATCGTTTAATCTGATGCTTTGTGAATCGGTCAAAATCTCTTTGGGGCTGTAGGACAGCAAATTTTCCTGAAGCTCTTTCAGTGCCGTTTCGCCGGAAAATTCGTGAGCGAAAAAACGTCCGGTAGTGATATCGCAATATGCGGCTGCCGCAGCGTTTCCGTCTGAAAAGACAACCGCGAGATAATTGTTGTTTTTTTCGTTTAAAATGGTGTTTTCCACAACGGTGCCCGGCGTAACAACGCGAACCACGCCGCGCTTGACCAATTCTCTGGAATTCGGCTCCGAAAGCTGTTCGCAGATGGCGACTTTTTCGGCCGCCTCGATGAGCTTGGCTATGTAGCTGTCGACGGCGTGATAAGGTATGCCGCACATAGGCGCCTTACATTTTTGTCCGCAAACTTTGCTCGTCAGCACCAAATCGAGAATTTCGCTCGCCTTTATTGCGTCGTCGAAAAACATTTCGTAAAAGTCGCCTAACCTGTAAAGCAGTATGCTATCCTTATATTCGTCTTTAGTTTGCAGATACTGCTGCATCATCGGTGAGTAAATCATTTTTCCTCCGTAACCAAATCCCCCCACAAGGTTGCGGACCTTGAGGTTTTTATTTTAACGCTTACGAACTGCCCCGCGAGATTGTCGGAGCTTTTGAAATTTACCAGCCTGCCTCCGTCGGTACGTCCGCAGTAGGTATTTTCAAATTTTTCGTTTTTGTCCTCGACGAGTATTTCGTAAATTTTTCCTTCGTGCTCCCTGCTTATTTCTTTGGTTATCCTGTTTTGCAAGGCAATCAGCTTTTTTATTCTTTCAGTTTTGATTTCCTGCGGAACTTGATTTTCCATAGAATAACCGGGAGTGCCCTTTCGCCGACTGTATACGAAGCAGAAGGCTCCGGAAAACCGCGCCTCCTCGATCAGCTTCAATGTGTCGTCGAAATCTTCGTCTGTTTCTCCGGGGAAGCCGACCATTACGTCGGTTGTGAGTCCGACTTCGGGCAAACGTGCTTTTATTATTTTCACGAGGTCGAGATACTGCTCGTGTGTGTAGCGTCTGTTCATTTTTTTGAGCACCGCATTGCTTCCGCTTTGCACCGGGAGATGGATATTTCTGCACAGCGAGGGATATTTTTCTATGACGTCCACTACGCTTTGATTGAAGTCTTTTGGGTGCGAGGTCATAAAACGTATTCTGTGTTTTCCCTCTATTTGCCCCAGCCTTTCCAGAAGTCCGGCAAAAGTCGTACCGTCTTTCAAATCGTTTCCGTATGAATCCACGTTTTGTCCCAGCAGCGTAATTTCCTTGTAGCCTTCGTCGAGCAGCGTGCGAACCTCGTTTATGATATCGTCCGCCGGACGGCTGCGCTCGCGTCCTCTTACGTATGGAACTATGCAGTATGTGCAAAAATTGTTGCACCCGTAAATTATATTTACCCAGGCATTTGTGCCGCTTGTGCGGAAAATGGGACGATCGTCGTTGTCGCCCAGAAAATCTCTGTTAAAAAATCTGCTTGTGGAGAAATTTTCATTTTTGTTTATCACGTCCTCGAGCAAATGTAAATTTGCCGTACCGAGAACGGCGTCCACAAAGGGAAATTTTTCAAAAATTTGCTGCGCCGCCCCCTCCTGCTGCGACATGCAACCGCAAACAACCACCTTCAACTCGGGGCGCGCGCGCTTCAATTTCTTCACCTGCCCTATATGCCCCATGATTTTCGTTTCGGCGGTTTCGCGTATGCAGCAGGTGTTGAAAACTATGACATCGGCGTCCCCTTCCCGAGCAGTTTCTTCAAAGCCTTTGCTTCTCAGTATGCCGGCGATTTTTTCCGATTCGTGCACATTCATCTGGCATCCGTAAGTGTGTATAAAATATTTCTTCAAGTAAAATTCCTCGTTGGAATATTATACAATTTTGTTGCCGAAATTTCAAGCTAAATAATAAAATTGTTGGCTTTTACAAATAATAAAAGCGTGAAGAAACAAAAAATCGCCGCATGGCGCATCGTTATGTTGATAATGGTTTGTATAATTGCTCTATGCATGCTTGCATCGGGCATTTTTATGATTGTCTGTGTGACGGACAAGGATTATGTCAGATTCGATGCGTCAAAAATGAATGAAAACAGAAAAAGAGCCGTTTTCCTCGACGCGGACGGTCAGCCTATGGAAACGGCGGGAGGCAGACGGGGAAAGTATGTTTCCGTTTCGGAATTACACGACTACACGCTTAACGCTTTCGTGTCTACCGAAGACAAGCGCTTTTACAAGCATCACGGATTAGATATCAAAAGAATCGGAGCCGCAGCGATAAAAAATATTTTTTCGGGCAGCTACAAGGAAGGCGCCTCCACCATAACCCAGCAGCTTGTAAAAAATACGTTTCTTACAAACAAAAAGACACTAAAACGCAAGGTAAACGAAATGTTTCTTACTTTAAAGGTCGAACAGGAATATGACAAAAAAGAAATTTTGGAAATGTATCTCAACACGATTTATTTCGGCACAAACGCTTACGGAATAGAAACTGCAAGCAAAACTTATTTCGGCAAATCGGCGTCTGAGCTTACGCTTGCCGAAAGCGCGGGACTTGCCGGCATGCTGAAGGCTCCCAACAATTATTCGCCTATCAACAATTATGCAAAATTTTTGTCTCGCCGAAATCTCGTGCTGGATTTGATGAGGACAAACGGATTCATCGACGACAATCAGTGCGAAAGCGCCAAAGAAGAAAAGATAGATTTGACATTGATAGATACCCGAGCCGCCACGGAAAAAAATTATCTTGGAGCCGCTGTAAACGAAACGTGCAAATTGCTTAACATAAAAGAAGAACAGTTGATAAACAAGCCGTATAAGATAAAAACATTTTTCGATTTTCGACTGCAGAACGCACTGGAAAAAAGCATGAAAACAGAAATCGAAACTTCGGGCGGAGAGTCCGCTTCTCGCTGTGCGTATGTTGTGAATAATATTTCAGGTGGAGTATCTTCTTATATCGGATATTCTAAGTATAATATTTATAACATAAACAGGCAGGTCGGCTCGGCAATAAAGCCCTTAGCCGTATATTGTCCGGCTTTAGACCTCAAGACAATCACTCCTGCTACTCCTGTGTTGGATGAAAAAACCGATTTCGACGGCTATTCGCCTAACAATTTCAACAATAAATATTATGGTTGGACTACGGTCAGGCGCGCGGTAGCCGACAGTATGAATACAGCCGCTGTAAAGGTGCTCAATTCGATAGGAGTAAATGCCTCTATCGGATATCTCAACAAAAACGGGATAAAAACAGATATTCACGACAAAAATTTGTCCATTGCCTTGGGCAGCTTTTACAACGGCGTGAATCTGAAGGAACTTTTGACGGGCTACCTTACGTTGGCAAATTCGGGCGTTTATAAAAGCGTGGGATTTGTCGACGAAGTGTCGTTGAACGGAAAAATCCTTTACAAAAAGAATACTGAAAACGGAGCGAGAGTATTTAGAGACGAAAGCGCATACCTCATGACCGACATGCTCAAAACGGTCACTCAGTCCGGAACAGCTAAAGTTTTGTCCGATTTGAATTTTGAGGTGGCGGGAAAAACAGGTACCGCCGGAGGAAGGAACGGAAATACGGACGCATTTTTCTGCGGTTTCGACACTAAAAACACCTATATGTTCTGGGTGGGAGCAGAAAGCTCCGATCCGCTCGGTGCGGATGTTACGGGAAACGTCTCCGCCCGTCTGGCAAGAGAATTTTTATCGCACGCCTACGACGAGTCCCCCGAAAACTTTAAGCGTCCGCAAAATATCGTAGAAAAGCGGCTGGATAAAAAAACTTTTATTCAAAAGCACGCCTTGGCTCTCGCTCATTCGGAAAATAATCAAAGCGAAGTTTTCACCGAAGTGTTCGAGATGAACAATTGCCCTACCGTCGTGTCGGAGGCGGAAGAAAAAATCATACCGCCGGAGATCAGACTGTGCACCGAAGATGACGTGCCTGTAATATTCGCAGACAACCTCAGCAAAAATCAACGCCTGTACAGAGAATTCGAAGGAAAAGAGATTTGCTTGAAAATCGAGGAGGTTGACGGAGTTGTCTATGCCGTAGACAAAAAAGCCGTCTCAAACGGGATTTACACTTATTACGTAAAAGAAAACGGAAAGAAAGTGAGCAACATCGAATTTTATTACAAGAAAGTTCGTTCTGCAGAAAGAAATGACCGAAAATGGTATGAAAATTGGTTCTGGTAAAAGCACATCCGACAAATTATTTGTCGGATGTGCTTTTTTAATGTTTAAATATCTCCGTTTCCGAAGTGCTTAATGCCCTTTCAATCAAACCGTCTATGTCGAGAGAGCTTTCTGCCCTTATTACGTTTTCGAGCTTTGGTTTCGTTACGGGATTTTTCGGCAAAAAGACTGTACAGCAATCCTCGTAAGGCAAAATGGAGGTTTCAAAGGTGCCTATTTTGCGTGCCGTTTCAATAATTTCATCTTTGTCAAAGCCGATAAGCGGTCTGAAAACAGGTTTTTGCGCAACCGCGTTTGTTACGTTTATGCTTTCCAGTGTCTGACTGGCTACCTGTCCCAAGCTTTCTCCCGTAACAATGGCTCCGCACCCCTCTCTTTGCGCAATTTTGTTTGCAATTCGCATCATAAATCGACGCAGCAAGGTAATCATAAGGTCTTCAGGACATTTTTCATGTATCGTAGTCTGAATTTCAGTGACGGAAACGGTTTCCACGGCGAACTCCAAAGTATATTCCGTCAATTTTTTAGCCAAATCCATCACCTTTTCCTTTGCGCGGAGTCCGGTGTAAGGATAACTATGGAAATGGAGTCCCCGTATCATCATTCCGCGTTTTGCCATCATGTAACCGGCAACAGGACTGTCTATTCCTCCCGACAATAAAAGAAGTCCTTTTCCGCTCGTGCCGACGGGCATACCGTTCACTGCTTTGATGCTGTCGGAATAAACAAGCGTTTTTCCGTTTTCTCTGACATCTATATTGACGCTCCAATCGGGATTGTGCAGGTTTACTTTCAGCTGCGGATTGGATTCCAGCAGCATTCCTCCAATTTCTGCCGACAATTCCATAGATTTCATCGGAAAAGCTTTGTCTGCCCTGTTTGTATTTATTCTGAAAGTGCCCTCGCGCCCTGCGAGGGCTTTGACGCATTGAAAAATTTCATCCACGGTCGAGCTTGTTTCGAGCGCAGAACTCAGGGAGTGAATACCGAAAACTTTTTTAAGTTTTTCTATAATTAAGATTTCGTCGTTTTCGTCGAAATTTACAATTAAATATCTGCCTTGCTGCTTCAAAAGCTCATAGCGAATTCCCAAAAGACTCTTTTTTATGTTTGTCAACAAAGCATTTTCAAAAAAACCTCTGTTGTTGCCTTTAAGATGTATTTCGGAGTATCGTATAATAATTGCTTTTTTCATTTTACACCTTTCAAAATAGCTGCGTTTTTTACTATTGCTTCGGCGAGCAATTCCGCTTGTTTTACGGTATTATATTTTCCGAAGGAAATGCGGATACCTCCTTCGGAATACTCCTTCGGTACGCCCAAGACCTCGAGCAGCCTGCTGCTTTTATGCTTTGAGCTGCATGCCGAACCGTTGCCGACAATAAAGCCGTCGTTCTCCAGCAGCCGCATCAAAACCTCCGACTTTATATTCTTGAAAACCAGATAAATCAACGAATTTGTTCCGTTTTGCGAAAGATTTAAAAAATCGAGGTCGGAATCCGATACTATTCTCAAAATAGTATTCTTCATATTTTCAAAATTAGAATTACTATTTATTAAATCGGCGGAGAGCTGCTCGGCAATTTTGCCTAAGCAAACAATATTTGCCACGTTCTCCGTGCCCGGTCTTATGTCTTTTTCCTGACCGCCGCCGTGCAAAACGGGACTCAATCTTATGCCTTTTTTAATAAAAAGAGCTCCTACTCCCTTGGGCGCATGAATTTTGTGTCCGCTCAAGGTGTAAAGGTCTATCGGGGCGGAGTGCAGTCGGACGGGAATTTTTCCGTAAGCCTGAACGCCGTCCGACATAAATAATAAATTTTTGTTTTTCGATTTGGCTGCGCAAGAAAGCTTTTCAATATCGTTTACGGCGCCCGTTTCGTTGTTTACGTGCATAAGGCTGACAAGCAAAGTCTCGTCGTCCACCAGACTGCGGATACTTTCTTCCTTTGCCGCCCCCTCGCCGTCGAGGTCGGCATAACGGATTTCTATGCCCTTGTTTTTTAAATGCTTAATCGTATTGTACACGGCGGGATGCTCGACGCGCGACGTGACAATATTTCCTTTTTTTGCGCCTACCGCTCCCAAAATTGCAAGGTTGTCGGACTCCGTACCTCCCGAAGTGAAGTAAATTTCGTCTGCGTCAGCGCCTAAAGACTTGGCGACCTTGATTCGCGCATCCTCTATTGCCTTAAATACTTCCGTCGAGTGGTCGGACGACGCGGACGGGTTGAAATAGTTTTCGCATGAATATTTTTTCCAGAGCTCCGCAAGCGACGAATCAAGCTGTGTCGTTGCGGCATTGTCAAAATAGTATAACATAGATTTATTTCAGTGTCACGATTGTGACGCCGCTTTCTCCTTCTCCGTATTTGCCCAGTCTGAAACTGTCTACAGACGGGTGCGTAGCAAAATATTTGTGCAATCCCTTTCTGAGTGCGCCCGTTCCCGTCCCGTGCACAACGCGTATTTCGGTAAGTCCGGAAAGAATCGCGTCGTCGATAAACTTGTCCACGTTTAAAATCGCTTCGTCAACGGTCTGTCCGAGAAGTATAATTTCTCTTGCGGGTGCAGCCGCTCTTATAGAAGTTTTAACGCTGCGCGAAGGTGAAACCTTTGGCTTTTCGGACAACTCCACACACTGATACAAGTCTTCCGCATCGGTAAAAACGGTCAGCTTGTTGACCTTGACTTCGATTTTGCCGTTTTTTCCGAATCCGGAAACAATCCCGCTAGAATTCATTTTTTTGACAAACACCTTGTCGCCTATTTTTATCTTGTTGCGGTCGACGCGCTCTCCCGTAATAATATCCGATTCGTCATCCTTGACCTCATATTTCTTGTCGTCAAGTTTTTTTATCACGGATCGCGCTTCAAACAAACTTTTCTCTTCCAAAGCCGCCGCGCGCACCATTTTTTTCAGACGGTCGAGCAATTCTTCCGCTTCGGCCTTTGCGCTGCTTATTATGCGCTTGGCTTCAATCTGAGAGCCCGACAACAGGCGCTCTCTTTCTTCCTTTAAAAGCTTTGATTGATTGACCGCCTTTGCGTATTCCTCCTCCGTTTTGGCTTTGACCGAGTTTAATTCATCGAGCTGCGCTTTGTACTGGCGGCGCAGCGTATCGGCGTTTTTCAAAACATTTTCAAAGGACACCTTTTCCGCAGAAAGCTTGCTTCTGGCATTGTCTGTTATTTCTTCTCGCAAACCGAGCCTTCCGGCAATGTCTATCGCGTTTGAGCTGCCCGGTATTCCCAAAATCAGCTTGTATGTTGGAGACAAAGTGCCTGCGTCAAACTCCATAGAAGCGCTTTCGACTCCGGGTGTCGCGAGGGAAAATTCCTTAAGTCTTCCGTAATGCGTTGTCAGTACGGATTTGGCGCCGCTGTTTAAAATAAATTCCGCAATCGCGAGAGCCAAAGCCGCGCCTTCGTTGGGATCGGTTCCTGCGCCTACCTCGTCCAGAAGCACCAGAGACATTTCGTTTATTGATTCGGTAATATAAGAAATGTTTTTTATATGACTGGAAAAAGTGCTCAGGCTTTGCTCAATGCTTTGTTCGTCGCCAATGTCGCAAAAGACATTTTCAAAAACAGAAACGGTCGTCCCGGAATCCGCAGGCAAAAAAATTCCGCTCATAGCCAGCAGACAGAACAGTCCGACGGTCTTCAAGGAAACCGTTTTTCCGCCCGTATTGGGTCCGGTAATCACTATCATATCGAAATCCCCGCCCAAACGGACGTCGACAGGCACAACCGAATTTTTATCGATAAGCGGATGGCGCCCCCTCTTTATGTCAAGCAAGCCTTTATCGTTCAGATTGGGGCGGGCGGCTTTCAAGTCAACCGCAAATCGGGCTTTTGCAAACACTCCGTCGATATAAGAAATGATTCTCGTATTTTCAACCAAAAATTGTGCAAAACCGCTGATTTTGTCAGTAAATTCCGCCAAAATCCGCTCTATTTCTTCGCGCTCCTTCAAAATAAGCTCTCTGAGCTGATTGTTCAGGTTGACAATGGCGATTGGCTCGATATACAATGTCGAGCCTGTTGCCGATTGATCGTGAACAATTCCCTGAATATTGCTTTTATATTCCTGCTTGACGGGTATAACGTATCTGTCGTTTCTCAAGGTGACGATGTCGTCCTGAAGATATTTGGAAATAGCGGACGACCTCGAAAACGATGAAAGCTTTTCTCTGATTTCGGCATTGGTTTTTTTGATTTTTTGGCGCAAAGAAAACAGCTGCTCCGACGCTCTGTCGTTTAACTCCTCTTCGTTGATTACGCAAAAATCTATTTCGTCTTCAACCGTTTTGTTGGCGTACAAACCGTTTGCCATGTCGGGCAAAAGCTTTGCAGGCACGGGTATGGGAGAATTCAATGTTGAACTCAGCAATCTGGAGGTGCGCAGCGTGCGCATAACGGTCAACAGCTCCCTGAGAGAGAGTGTGGAATTGATTTTTGCTTTTGCAGCTATATCATCCACCGAGTCGATGCCAAAATCCGGATGAATGCCGAAATTGACAAAGTTCAAGGCTTCTTCGGTTTCGTCCAGCAATGACTCAGCTTTGTCGAGCAAGCTTGTAGGTCTCAAAAGTCTGATTTCATTTTTAGCCTTACTGCTTGTCGCGAATTCGGATACGCGCTCAAGCATGTCGAAATATTCAAGCTTTTTTAAGGTTTTTTCTTCTATCATTTTTATTTTACGCTGTTGGTCAAATGCCCTGAGGTAAATTGTCCGTTTTTACGATATCCGTCGTCGCACCCTTGCGCCAGCAAAGCAAAGTGCTTGATTTCTTCGACATCTCCGCCGAATTTCAGGAAAAATCTGCCCGGGAAATCAATTTTTCGCGTTGCGTTCAAAGGAACGCAATTTTCTATCTCGAAATAGCAGCGCGCGATGCGTTTTCTTTTGACGGCAAAGCTCCTGTCGGTTTTGTCCCGATAAAAAAGCTTTTGAAATCTGCATTTTTTACATTCATTGCCGAAGTTGACTTTTATCGGACAATGCGCGACGGTCATAACCGTAATTTCTCCTCCGGCAAATATGTAAGCGTCACTCATGTCGCGGCGTATGTCTTTTAGGCTCAATTCCTGCGACGCAAAATATGCTTTAACCTTCAATCCTTTACCCAAAATGCATGCCGATTCTCTGTTGAATATGTTTAAGCCCAGCCCGAGCACTACGTTGAGAGAATATTTTTCCGCCAATCCCAGCGCGTATAAATTGTTTGCGACAATGCCCGTAACGCCGCATTTTTCTATGATGTCGGACAAAATCGAAAGGTCGCTTTTGACGGCGAAATTAGGCATATCGAGATAAAAGTCTTTGCAAGCGCGTGAAAATTCGTTTATCTCCTGAACGGAATAATCCTCCGGTTTAAATACAATCCAATCGGAAAACTCTTTGATTTTCAAAAATTCATCCGCGTTTTTAACCTGACAAATGACCTTGCCCGAGCTTTCGAGATACGGCAAATCCAAGCTTTGCGGATACGGACGAATATTTTTTCTCTGCGCGTACTCTTTTCTTTTATTTTCGAAAGAATCAAGCAAGGCTGCGCGCAGCTCTTCTATTGCCTCCCGCCGCAGCTCGTTGACCGACGATTTGGGGAGGAAAATATGCCCTGCCTTAACTATTATGTTTGTAATAGTAAATTCCGTTTGCCCTGTTTTTGATAATAATTCTTCAATTTGTGCTTCAGACAAAGGTTGAGTCAGTGCGCGTTGTGCTATAAGCTTGCCCTTTACCTGCACGCTGCAGCCGTTTGCGGAAAGCTTAAGCAACGGGTATTCCCCCGCTTTGACGATAAATTCCGCGCTTACATCTATTCTTTTTTCGGCGTGCGCTATACGATAGTTCATTGCGGCGCTGCTGGTGAGATTGACGTGGTCTCCCTCCTTGGGATAACCGGAAAATTTTATATCGGTAAATTTGCGGGAGGAATTGCTTGCCGCAACACAATTTCCCGTTTCTTCGTTTCCGCGAAATATTTTGAAGCTGTCGCCTTCGTGCAGAAACATATTGCTTTCGATTACGAATCTGCCGTCAACTTTTTTTATTACCCCTGCATCAATACCCTTATGCCCCTGAAATTGCGGGTAAATTATATTGTCGGAGTTGTTAAGGTAGCCTGACGTGAAATCTCCTCTGTTGAAAGCGATTTTCAACTGCTTAATATCGTCGGAATTGCACTCGTAGTCATTGTCAAGAATTTTTCTGTAAACGGCACATGTTTGCCCGACATATTGCTCTCGCCTGTTTCGCCCTTCTATCTTGAATATGCTTACACCCGCCTCTGAAAGCCTTTTTGCCGTATGAACGCCGCAAAGATCCTTGGCAGAAAGAAGATATCCGCTTTTTTTAAGCTCTCCGTCATCTCCGAAGGAACGGTAAAGCTGTCTGCAGGGCTGCGCGCACAGCCCTCTGTTGCCGCTGTTGCCGTCCACAAACGATGACAAATAGCATTGTCCCGAAATGCAAACGCAAAGAGCGCCGTGCAGAAAGCACTCCGTTTCTATATCGACTCTGCTGTTGATGTCGCAAATATCGTCGTAAGGCGTTTCTCTGGATAAAACCGCAACATCCGCTCCGAGCTTCCTTGCGGTTTCGGCGCCGAAAACATTGTGTACATTGAGTTGAGTGCTGGCAACCGTTTTGATGCCTTTGTGCGAGGAGCAAAAGCAAAGCAAGGCGGGATCCGTGACAATGATGCCGTCCGCTTTCAAATCGGCGAGTTGTTTGACAAATGCTTTTGCTTCTTCAAGCTCGTCCTTTTTCAGCGAAGTGTTGACGGTCACGTAAACCTTGACGCCGAACAGATGGCAAAAGCTTATCCAATCCGATATGTTTTCGAGACTGAAATTTTCGGCTTTTAATCTTGCGTTGAATTTGTTCAGCCCGAGATAAACCGCGTCAGCGCCATTGAATACGGCGGCTCTTAATGCGTTTGCGCTGCCCGCAGGCGCAAGCAGCATTGGTTTTTCAACGGAGTCTCGCATTGAAACGCTCTCCCAAAGCGCGCAATGCGCGCTTGATTTGCGGCTCTACATCCTCGTCGCTCAGAGTTTTGTCGTTGTTTCTGAATTTCAACGACAAAGCCACGCTCTTTTCGTTTTC
>ENA-ORLW01003048-ORLW01003048.1-human-gut-metagenome-genome-assembly--contig:-NODE-3048-length-13640-cov-4.493254_pt1 | contig 13640 bp, 9 predicted proteins | sample MGYA00243017_ERZ508829 | MGnify/ENA primary metagenome ERZ508829 (study PRJEB26277, sample SAMN04329776) | human gut metagenome | biome: human-associated habitat | host: Homo sapiens | place: USA...
GACGACTCGGAGCTTTAAACAGCATGAAAAAGAAAAATCCGCATATGCTGATCGGTCTGTGCGGCTGTATGATGCAGGAGCCGGAAGTTGTAGAAAAACTGAAAAAGAGCTACCGTTTCGTGGATCTGATTTTTGGAACACACAATATTTTTAAGTTTGCAGAGCTGATCTACACCAGACTGATCTCTGAACGTATGGTGATCGATATCTGGAAAGATACCACGCAGATTGTAGAGGAGCTTCCGGTGGAGCGAAAATATCCGTTCAAATCCGGTGTCAATATTATGTTTGGCTGCAACAATTTCTGCAGTTACTGTATCGTTCCATATGTCAGAGGACGTGAGAGAAGCCGTGAGCCGAAGGATATCATTCGTGAGATTGAAAAACTGGTTGCAGATGGCGTTGTGGAAGTGATGCTTCTTGGACAGAATGTCAATTCTTACGGCAAAAATCTGGAGCAGCCGATGACTTTTGCAGCTCTTTTAAGAGAAGCAGAAAAGGTAGAAGGCCTGAAGCGGATCCGTTTTATGACCTCTCATCCAAAGGATCTGTCGGATGAACTGATTGAGGTTATGAAAGAATCAAAGAAAATCTGTCCGCATTTTCATCTGCCGCTGCAGTCCGGCAGCAGTGCTATTTTAAAGAAAATGAACCGCCATTATACAAAAGAACGTTATCTGGAACTGGTTCGAAAACTTCGGGCGGCACTTCCGGATATTTCTCTGACAACGGATATTATTGTCGGCTTCCCGGGTGAAACAGAAGAAGATTTTCTGGAGACGATGGAAGTGGTAAAAGAAGTGCAGTATGACAGTGCGTTTACCTTTATCTATTCCAAGCGTACCGGAACCCCGGCAGCTGTTATGGAAAATCAGATCCCGGATGATGTAGTGAAAGACCGTTTTGACCGTCTGCTTGCAGAAGTACAGGAAATTTCGAGAGAACGCTGTGCAAGATTTGAGGGACAGACGATGGATGTTCTGGTGGAAGATGTCAATGACCATGATCCGTCCCTTGTCACCGGAAGACTGACCAACAACCTGCTGGTACATTTTAAGGGTACAGAAGACTTGATCGGAAAAATCGTCGATGTGCATCTGGATGAGTGCCGCGGATTTTATTATATGGGAACGATGATTTCAAAATAAAGCCAAAAGAAACAGATCGAAGAAAACAGGCGTATTTTGCTTTTTCAGTCAGAAAAGGCGGGGTACGTCTGTATTCATGAACATAAGGAGAGGTTTATGCAGCAGGAGACACCAAAGCCGCACAAACGGCGTGTAAGATATAAAGGAAAATATCCGAAAAAATTTGAAGAAAAGTACAAAGAGTTGAACCCGGAAAAATATCAGGATACGGTTGAACATGTGATCCGAAAAGGGAATACACCGGCAGGTATGCACATTTCCATTATGGTGAAGGAAATCCTGGATTTTCTGAAAATCCAGCCGGGAGAAACCGGATTTGATGCCACGCTTGGATACGGCGGCCATACAAAGGCAATGATGGAATGTCTTCATGGAGAAGGCCATATGTATGCTACGGATGTGGATCCGGAAGAGTCGGCAAAGACAAAAAAGCGTCTGGAAGAACAGGGATTTGGGGAAGGGATTCTGACCATAAAGCTTCAGAATTTCTGTACGATCGATGAGATTGCAAAAGAAGCGGGAGGATTTGATTTTATTTTGGCGGATCTTGGTGTATCTTCCATGCAGATCGACAATCCGAAACGGGGATTTTCTTTCCGTGCGGACGGACCTTTGGATCTTAGACTGAATCAGCAAAAAGGAATCAGTGCGGCAGAAAGACTGGATCAGATCAGCAGAGAGGAACTTGCCGGGATGTTATATGAAAATTCGGATGAACCGTACTGCGAAGAGATCGCAAAAGCGATCACAGATGAGATCCGCAAAGGGAATCGCATCGATAGCACAACAAAACTGCGGACTGTTATCGAAAATACGCTGGATTTTCTTCCGGAAAAAGAGAAAAAAGATACGATCCGAAAGACCTGCCAGCGTGTGTTCCAGGCACTTCGCATTGATGTCAACCAGGAATTTGAAGTTCTGTATGAATTTATGGAAAAACTGCCGGATGCCTTAAAGCCGGGCGGACGTGTGGCAATCCTGACGTTCCATTCCGGGGAGGACAAACTGGTCAAAAAAGCACTGAAGGCCGGATACAAAGCAGGTATTTATTCGGACTATGCAAAAGACGTGATACGTCCGTCCATGCAGGAGTGTGCACAGAATGGCAGAGCCAGGTCAACGAAAATGCGTTGGGCGGTAAAAGCAGAGTAAGAACAGAGGTACAAGCATGTTTTGTGCAGAACAGGCACAAACAATAGAAATGAGATGAAAGAGGTCTGACCGTTGAGTACAACAGCAAAAAATAATAAAAAAAATTCCGTAACGCCGATGATGGCAAAATATCTGGAGACAAAGGAACAGTACAAGGACTGTATTCTTTTTTATCGCCTGGGTGATTTCTATGAAATGTTTTTTGACGATGCCCTGACGGCATCCAAAGCACTGGAGATCACACTGACAGGAAAAGACTGCGGACTTGAAGAGCGTGCTCCGATGTGCGGCATTCCTTATCATGCTGCAGATACATATCTGAATCGTCTGGTGGCAAAAGGATATAAGGTTGCAATCTGTGAACAGGTAGAAGATCCAAAGCAGGCGAAGGGACTGGTTAAGCGGGAAGTTATCCGCATTGTCACGCCGGGAACGAATCTGGATACCAACGCCATGGATGAGACAAAGCACAATTATCTGATGGCGATCGTGTGCATGGCGGATCGTTTTGGCGTCTCCATTGCCGATATTTCCACCGGTGATTATCTGGTGACGGAAGTGGATGGATGCAGAAAACTGTTAGATGAGATCACAAAGTTTGCACCGACCGAGATCATCTGCAACGATTCCTTTTTTGTCAGCGGTGTGGATGTAGAAGATCTGAAAAACCGTCTTGGAATTGCCGTCAATGCCCTGGAAAACTGGTATTTTGGTGATGAACGCTGTAAGAAGACACTGCTGGACCACTTTCATGTCTCCAGCCTGGCAGGACTCGGACTTGGTGAGCTGAACTGCGGGATCATCGCAGCCGGTGCACTGCTTCAGTATCTGATGGAAACACAGAAAACAGCGATCGCAAACCTGACTTCGTTAAATACTTATTTTGCCGGAAAATACATGGTGATCGACAGCTCGACCAGAAGAAATCTGGAGCTTTGCGAAACTTTACGTGAAAAGCAGAAAAGAGGTTCTCTTCTGTGGGTTCTCGATAAGACAAAGACTGCGATGGGGGCAAGACTTCTGCGTTCCTTTATTGAGCAGCCGCTGATCGACAAGGAAGAAATATCAAACAGACTGGAAGCCGTCGGAGAATTAAAAGACAATGCGATCTGCAGGGAAGAACTGCGAGAATATCTTTCTCCGGTCTATGACCTCGAGCGTCTGATCAGTAAGATCAGCTACAAGACTGCAAATCCAAGAGATCTGATCGCATTCGGCACATCTCTGTCCATGCTGCCGCATATCAAATACATTTTATCTACGATGAAATCTCCGCTTCTTGTGGAAGTATGTGAGCAGATGGATGAACTTCAGGATGTGTGTGATCTGATCGACCGGGCAATTATGGAGGAGCCGCCGATCCAGATTAAAGACGGCGGTATCATCAAAGAAGGATATAACGAAGAAATCGACCGTCTGCGTGCCGCAAAGACAGAAGGCAAGACCTGGCTGGCACAGCTGGAAGCCAAAGAACGTGAAAATACCGGCATCAAAAACCTGAAGATTAAATACAACAAGGTGTTTGGCTATTATCTGGAAGTGACAAACTCTTTTAAAGATATGGTTCCGGATTACTATACAAGAAAACAGACACTCACAAATGCTGAACGTTATATCACGCCGGAATTAAAAGAGCTGGAGGACATCATTCTCGGAGCGGAGGACAAACTCTTTTCTTTGGAATACAATCTGTTTTCCGATGTAAGGGAACAGATCGCAAAAGAGGTAGAACGCATTCAGAAGACCGCAAAAGCAGTAGCGGCGATCGATGTCTTCGCTTCTTTGGCACTGGTTGCGGAACGTAATAACTATGTCTGCCCGAAAATGAATGAAAAAGGCGTGATCGATATCAAGAACGGCCGTCATCCGGTAGTTGAACAGATGATCGAAAACGATATGTTCATTGCAAACGATACTTACCTTGACAACAGCAAAAATCGTATTTCCATCATTACCGGTCCGAACATGGCAGGTAAATCAACAAACATGCGTCAGAGTGCCCTGATTGTTTTGATGGCTCAGATCGGTAGCTTTGTTCCGGCATCTTCTGCGAAGATCGGCATTGTGGACCGTATTTTTACAAGGGTCGGAGCTTCTGATGACCTGGCAAGCGGACAAAGCACTTTTATGGTGGAAATGACAGAGGTTGCCAATATTCTTCGAAATGCAACTTCGAACAGTCTTCTGATCCTGGATGAGATCGGACGCGGAACGAGCACTTTTGACGGGCTTTCGATTGCCTGGGCGGTGGTTGAGCATATCGCAAATACAAGACTTCTCGGGGCAAAAACGCTTTTCGCAACGCATTACCATGAACTGACCGAATTGCAGGGCAAATTATCGGGTGTGAATAATTACTGCATTGCTGTAAAAGAAAAGGGCGATGATATTGTATTTCTTCGAAAGATTGTAAAAGGCGGTGCGGATAAGAGTTATGGTATCCAGGTCGCAAAACTTGCCGGTGTTCCGGATTCCGTGATCGAACGTGCCAAAGAGCTGGTAGAAGAATTAAGTGATGCGGATATCACAGAGCGTGCAAAAGAGATTGAGGCAGCAGGCAGTGCACCGCAGGCAAAAACAGCGACAAAAGTCCGCAACCGTCCCAAAACCTACGATCAGGTTGATATGGGGCAGATGGCACTGTTTGACACTGCAAAAGATGAGGATATTTTAAAAGAATTAAGTGAGATGGAGATTGCTTCCATGACACCGCTGGAAGCATTAAATACATTGAACCGTCTGCAGAGCAAACTAAAAAACCGTTGGAGTGTAACAGGCGTACAGGGATGATAGTATGAAGAATATTGCAGTATTAGATGAAAGTACCATTGATAAAATTGCAGCAGGAGAGGTAATCGAGCGACCTTCTTCTGTGGTCAAAGAGCTGGTAGAAAATGCCATCGATGCCGGAGCGACCGCTGTGACGGCTGAAATCAAAGACGGTGGGATCTCACTGATCCGGATCACCGATAACGGCGAGGGCATTGCAAAGGATCAGATTTCAACCGCTTTTCTGCGTCATGCGACCAGCAAGATTACGAAAGTGGAGGATCTGCTTTCTGTATCTTCGCTTGGATTTCGCGGTGAGGCGTTATCGAGCATTGCCGCAGTCTGCCAGGTGGAAGTGATCACCAAGACGGCCGGCACACTGCTTGGGACCAGATACCGCATTGAGGGCGGACAGGAGATTTTAACAGAAGAGATTGGAGCACCGGATGGAACGACCTTTCTGGTCAATAATATTTTTTATAATACACCGGCAAGAAAAAAGTTTTTAAAATCTGCGATGACAGAGGCTGGATACATCAGCGAACTGATGGAACGCATGGCTCTTTCGCATCCGGAAATCGCGTTCAAATTTATTAATAACCGACAGACCAGGCTGCACACATCAGGCAATCATAACCTGAAGGATATTATTTATGGTATTTATGGAAGGGATATTGCGGCCAATCTGCTTCCGGTAAAAGCAGAAGGAGCATTTGGCAGGCTGGAGGGATTTGTCGGAAAGCCGGTGATCTCCAGAGGCAACCGCAATTTTGAAAACTATTTTGTTAATGGAAGATATGTAAAAAGCAAGATCATCACAAAGGCGATCGAGGATGCCTATAAGACATTTATGATGCAGCATAAATATCCGTTCACGGCACTGCACTTTACGATACCGGGGGACCTTCTGGATGTCAACGTTCATCCGACCAAACTGGAACTGCGTTTTTCCAATCAGGAAGAAATCTACCAGATCGTATATGATACTGTACGGCAGGCACTCTCATCCAGAGAACTGATCCCGGATGTTGGTGTGGAGAGGGAGCCGAAAAAGGCAGAACTGCCAAAATATAAGAAGCCGGCACAGGTTCCGGAACCATTTCAGATCCCAAAGGCAAAACCACAGTCCTCTTTTACGGCACATGTGATACGGGAGAGTGCACCTTCGTACGGAAATCTGCATACAGCCACATCTGATCCGGCTGTTGTACATGTTTCCAAGCAGATGGCAGTTTCTATGCAGAATCCAGTTTCTACGCAGGATCAGACAAAGGCAGAGCTGCCAAAAACAGAAAAAGCTTCACGTCCGCTTCCGCAGATGTTCCAGAAACAAAATACAGAGCCGGCATCAAAGAGCGTACCAGAAACCGAAAAAGGAGAAGTGTCTGAAACAGCAGAAAAACCAGAGAAACCGTTCGAACAGGAAATCACCAGAGAGATTCAGAAAGCAGAACAGATGGAGCTTTTTGATGATAAGCTTTTATCGCAGCAGAACGTGAAGCAGCATACGGTCATCGGACAAGTGTTCGATACTTACTGGATCGTGCAGTTTCAGGATAAGATGTATCTGATCGACCAGCATGCGGCTCATGAAAAGGTTTTATATGAGCAGACAATGAAACGATTAAAAGATCATACGTTTACGTCGCAGCGGATCAGTCCGCCGGTCATTCTGACGCTGAGTCTCAAAGAGGAGGAAGCTTTAAAAATGCACATGGATGTTTTTGAAAAGCTTGGCTTTGAGATAGAACCGTTCGGAGGCATGGAATATGCCCTCAGTGCAATTCCGGACAATCTGTTCGGCATTACGGAGCGTTCTCTGTTTCTGGAGATTTTAGATGACCTGGTAGACCAGTCGGTCAGGGGCACGCCGCAGAGTGTTTTGGAAAAGGTGGCTTCCATGTCCTGCAAGGCAGCAGTCAAGGGAAATCACCGTATGAGTACAAAAGAAGCACATGCTCTGATTGATGAGCTGCTGACACTGGATAATCCATACAACTGCCCACATGGGCGGCCGACGATCATTTCCATGTCGAAATACGAGCTGGAGAAGAAATTTAAGAGAATTGTATAGAAACGGGGGGAGTTATATTATGACAAAGGAACCACTGATCATTCTGACCGGACCGACGGCGGTCGGGAAAACGGCACTTTCTCTGTCTCTTGCAGAGCGTGTGAACGGGGAGATCATCTCAGCAGATTCCATGCAGGTTTACCGCGGCATGGATATTGGCTCAGCAAAAATCATGCCGGAAGAACAAAAAGGAATTCCGCATCATCTGATCGATGTGTTAGATCCGGATGAGGAATTTCATGTTGTCCGGTTTGTACAGATGGCAAAAGAAGCGATGGAAGATATCCGGAGCAGGGGAAAAGTACCGATCCTCACAGGGGGGACTGGATTTTACATACAGGCCATGCTTTATGATATTGATTTTACGGAAAGCGGAGAGGACGATTCTTACCGAAGAGAGTTGGAGACTTACGCAAAAGAGCAGGGGGCAGAAAAGCTGCATGAGAAATTAAAGGAAGTCGATCCCATTTCCGCCGAGAAGATCCATGCAAATAATGTTAAGCGTGTGATCCGTGCACTGGAATATTATAAACAGACCGGGGAGCCAATCTCCAGGCACAATGAGCAGGAACGGCAGAAGGAATCTCCTTATGCCTTTGCCTATTTTGTATTGAATGACAAACGGGATCGTCTTTACCAGCGTATTGATGAGCGCATTGATGAGATGCTTTTAGAAGGTCTGGTGGCGGAAGTAGAAAAGCTGAAGGAAAAGGGGTGCCACCGCGGTATGGTTTCGATGCAGGGACTTGGCTATAAAGAGATCCTGGAGTATCTGGACGGAGAATGTACCCTTGAGGAAGCAGTTTATAAATTAAAGCGAGATACGAGACATTTTGCCAAGCGTCAGATCACCTGGTTTAAGCGGGAACGCGATGTGATCTGGGTTGACAAAGATGCTTTTGAATATGACGAAGAAAAAATTCTGCAGTATATGCTTGCAGTTTTACAGGAGAGACATGTATGGAATCATTAAAAAATATGTACGAAGAATTTGGCATCTGTGATGCGATTTATGAGTTTGGACAGAAAACGGAGGAAAAATTAAAGACACGTTTTGATGCAATCGATAAAAATGCAGAGTACAATCAGTTGAAAGTATTGCATGCCATGCAGAAAAACCGTGTCTGTGCAGAACATTTTTCCGGAAGTACAGGATATGGCTACAACGATGACGGAAGGGATACGCTGGAAAAGGTATATGCGGATACATTCCACACGGAAGATGCACTGGTAAGACCGCAGATCACATGCGGAACCCATGCGATCGCTCTGGCACTGTTCTCTAATTTAAGACCGGGAGATGAACTTTTATCGATTGCCGGGAAGCCGTATGATACGCTCGAAGAAGTGATCGGTATCCGCCCATCGAGAGGCTCTCTTGCCGAATATGGAGTCTCTTACGCACAGGTGGATTTAAAGGAGGATGGTTCTTTTGATTTTGACGGGATCAGAAATGCAATCAATGAACGAACGAAAGTGGTGACGATCCAGCGTTCGAAAGGCTATCAGACCAGACCGACGCTTTCGGTTGCAAAAATCGGGGAGGCGATTGCTTTTGTAAAAAATATAAGAGAAAATATCATATGTATGGTTGACAACTGTTACGGTGAATTTACGGAGCTGAGTGAGCCAACGGATGTCGGTGTGGATATGATGGCCGGCTCTCTGATAAAGAATCCGGGCGGCGGACTGGCACCGGTCGGCGGTTATATCGTCGGAAAGAAAGAATGTGTGGAGAATGCAGCCTGCCGTCTGACGTCTCCGGGACTTGCCAAAGAGGTCGGAGCCTCCCTTGGTATTTTAAATTCTTTTTATCAGGGATTTTTTCTGGCACCGACCGTTACAGCCGGAGCTTTAAAGGGTGCCATTTTTGCAGCAAACATTTACGAAGCATGTGGATTTCCGGTAGTCCCGAATGGTTCTGAAAGCCGTCATGATATCATTCAGGCTGTGGAGCTTGGAACAGCAGAAGGTGTGATCGCATTCTGCCGCGGTATCCAGGCAGCAGCACCGGTAGACAGTTACGTGACACCGGAGCCGTGGGCAATGCCAGGCTATGACAGCGATGTGATCATGGCAGCGGGAGCTTTTGTTCAGGGATCTTCCATTGAGCTGAGTGCAGACGGACCGATCAAACCGCCGTATGCCGTGTATTTCCAGGGCGGACTTACCTGGGAACATGCAAAGCTTGGCGTTTTGATGTCTCTTCAGAAAATGGTTGATAAGGGGCTTGTATCTTTATGAAAAAAAGGCAGGTAGTGATCACAGGAGCAGGAGCCAGTGGTTTGATGGCAGCGATCATGGCAGCCCGAAAAGGGGCAGCAGTCACTGTTCTGGAACAGAATGAGAAACCTGGAAAGAAGATCTGCGCTACAGGGAACGGCAGATGCAATTTTTCCAATCTTGCAAAACCGGATGATGCATACAGAGGTGAACATCCTGAGTTTGCAGAAGGTGCACTTGTACAGTTTTCTGTTGAAGACACTATTGATTTTTTCAGAGAGATAGGAATCTATCCTTTAAACAGGAACGGCTATCTTTATCCGAGAAGCAATCAGGCGCAGAGTGTTGTAGATGTACTGTGTATGGAGGCTGCCAGTCTGGGTGTGAAAATAAAGACAAACGAACAGGTTACAGAAATAAAAACCGGGACAAATGAAAAGAATTTCCAAATCCTGACAAAAGGATGGCACTATGATGCAGATGCACTGATACTTGCCAATGGATCCCGGGCATCTTCTGTTTCAGGTTCAGACGGCAGCGGATATATGCTGGCAGAGAGCTTTCATCACCGCATTGTCCCGGTTTATCCGGCACTTACTGCCCTGAAGTGTAAAGGTTCTTCTTTTAAGGCATGGGCAGGCGTACGTACAGAAGGAGAGATTTCTCTTTTTACAGATGGGAAATTCTGTAAATCTGAACATGGCGAGCTACAGCTTACAGAATACGGAATCTCCGGAATCCCAGTGTTTCAGCTCAGCACTTATGCAGTACGTGCAGTCAGAGAAGGACATAAAGCAGAGCTCCGCATTAATTTCATGCCGGAGCTGTCAGAAGAAGAATTAAAGAAACTTCTGTATGCACGAAAGAAGGCATGTCCCTATAAAAAAGAAAAAGAACTCCTGGTGGGACTTTTCCCGGAAAAGCTTATCAAAATCCTTATATCACAAAAACAACTGGTTTCTGCCATAAGGGAATTTCCTCTTGAAGTGCAGGATGGTATGTCATTTTCACAGGCACAGGTCTGCTCCGGGGGAGTAGATACCTCACAGGTAAATTCTCAAACCATGGAGTCAAAGCTCTGTAAGGGTCTGTATTTTGCAGGGGAGCTTCTGGATATTGACGGTACATGCGGCGGATATAATCTGCAATGGGCATGGAGCAGCGGCGCAGTGGCCGGCAAAAATGCAGCAAAGGAGGAGAAAAATTGATTCGAATTTCACAGCTGAAACTTCCAATCACACATACAAAGGCACAGCTCGAAAAAAAGATTGCAAAAACATTAAAAAATCCCGGAAACAGTTTTACTTACGAAATAAGAAAGCAATCTCTGGACTGCAGACACAAAAATGACAAAATCTTTGTATATACTGTAGACGTAACGATCAGAGATGAACAGAAACTTGCCAAAAAAGTTAACAATAACAACATTATGTTAATCAAAGAGAAACCATATGAATTTCCCTCTCCGGGTGAGACACCTCTTTTACATTCTCCCGTTATTGTGGGAAGTGGTCCTGCAGGGCTTTTCTGCGGATGGTATCTTGCGAAGGCCGGATATTGTCCAATAATACTTGAACGCGGAGAAGAGGCTGAGAAACGTCAGAAAACAGTAGAGAATTTCTGGAAAAATGGTGTTCTTGACCCTGAGTCCAATGTACAGTTCGGAGAGGGCGGCGCCGGCACCTTTTCCGACGGAAAGCTGAACACGCTGGTAAAAGATCCTTACGGACGTAATCATGAGGTACTGAAGCGTTTCGTAGCTGCCGGCGCACCGGAAGAAATTATTTATCAGCAGAAGCCACATCTGGGAACGGATGTGCTGGTTGGTATTGTTGAAAAAATGCGTCATGAAATCGAAGAAATGGGAGGAAAATTCTGCTTCCGTTCCAAGGTGACAGATCTGATTTTTGAGAACAATACATTAAAAGAAATTGAGATCAACAATGATAAGAGAATCCCTGCACAGGTCTGTGTACTGGCACCAGGACACAGTGCAAGAGATACTTTTGAAATGTTACAGAAACGTGGTGTTTATATGGAGCCAAAGTCATTTGCAGTGGGGCTGCGTATTGAACATCCTCAGGAAATGATCAATATGGATCTTTATGGAGAGCCTGAGAATGAATTACTTGGTGCAGCCAGCTATAAAGTAACCCATAAGTGTGCAAATGGCAGAGGTGTTTATTCTTTTTGTATGTGTCCGGGCGGATATGTCGTAAATGCATCCTCTGAACCCGGCCGTCTCGCAGTGAACGGAATGAGCTATCAGGCACGTGATTCCAGAAATGCAAACAGTGCCATGATCGTCACAGTCACACCAGAAGATTTCCCGGATAAAGGAGTTCTTGGCGGCGTAGAATTTCAGCGTGATCTGGAGAAAAAAGCATGGGAGCTCGGAGAAGGAAAAATTCCTGTTCAGCTGTTTGGTGATTTTTGCAAAAATCAGGCAAGTGAAGCATTAGGAGAGGTTACTCCCTGTATGAAGGGAGAATATATACTGACAAATGTACGCTCTGTTCTGCCAAAAGCAGTAGGCGATTCTATTGAAGAAGGTGTCAGAGCCTTCGGAAAACGAATTTCCGGATTTGACAGAGAGGATGCACTGCTCAGTGGCATTGAAAGCCGTACTTCTTCTCCTGTAAGAATCGTACGTAATCAGGAGCTCACAGCAAATATGGCAGGAATTTATCCATGTGGCGAAGGTGCAGGTTACGCAGGCGGAATCACAAGTGCTGCCATGGATGGAATCAAAGTTGCTGAGACTGTATGCCGAAAATATGCGGCTATAAAAAATAATTGATCTCTTAAGCGGGATATTACCGATAACCAGTAACCCAGTAACGTTACTGTTCACTCCGTTCACAGTAACGTAGCCAAAATTCATTCCAGATTGCCTGCGGCAATGGAATTTTGGCTTGTATGTCTCGGGATTTTGGCATATTCATGCCAAAACACCTCGCGGGACAGTGGTGTGTGAACAGTAACCCAGTAACTATAAAGTTCACATAAAAATCAGAGAGGAGAGTGTACATCTCTCCTCTTTTATGCTAGAATATAATTTGCAATTTGCCCAGAGGCTTTAGAGAGCACAGGCAGACTTATGAATAATGCAAATAATATTATGAAGCAGCTTCCCAGGGAACAGCGGCCGTATGAGAAATGCTTTATGCAGGGTGAGGGTTCATTAAATGACACTGAACTGCTGGCAGTAATCCTGCGCAGCGGCACTTCAGGAAAGAATTCACTGGCACTTGCACAGGAGATCCTGAAATTTATGGAGTCGTCCTCCTATCCCGGCCTTATGGGGCTTATGCATGTATCTGTACAGGATCTTATGAAGATTCATGGAATCGGACAGGTAAAAGCAGTACAGTTAAAATGCATTGGAGAACTTTCCAAAAGAATTGCCAAGGCTGCTGCCAGACCGCAGATAGTTATGAACAATCCCTCCTCCATAGCAGCTTATTATATGGAAGAACTCCGCCATGAAGAGCAGGAACTGGTGATCTGTATGATGTCAGATGTGAAAGGACATTTTCTGGGAGATAAGATACTGACCCGGGGAACTGCAACCGGTTCGCTGGTAACACCAAGGGAAATCTTCATGGAAGCCCTGCGCCGCCATGCAGTCAGTCTGATATTGATACACAATCATCCAAGTGGTGATCCTACACCAAGTCCGGATGACTTACAGATCACAGCCAGGATTTATCAGGCGGGGGAACTGCTGGGAATACATCTGCTGGATCATATTGTGATCGGGGATCAGAGATACTGCAGCTTCAGAGAAGAAGGATTATGGAATACATGTACAGAATAAGGCAACAACAAAGGGGCAGAATATGCTATTTGAGAAAACATATGGAATAGATTTGGGAAGCAGTTCCGTAAAAGTCTATTCTTTTTTCAGAAACAAAACTTATATCGAGAAAAATATGATCGCGTCCAAGGGACACACGATCATTGCAATGGGAAATGAAGCATACGATATGTTTGAGAAATCCCCCACAGATATTACGGTTACTTCGCCAATGACATTTGGCATGATCGCTAATCTGGAACTTCAGGAGATTGTTCTTTACAGTATGATCCGAAAGATCGATCATATCCTGGGACGGTCTTGTCATGGTGCTGAAGATTACGCAGGGAATCTTGCTGGAGATAAAACGCTCGTACTTAAATGCCCGCTCCTCATCACTTAACTGCATCAGATAAGTATACTCTACATATCCGATGATCTGAACACGCTCGTTTGCAAAATGCTCCAGATATCC
>ENA-ORLW01003056-ORLW01003056.1-human-gut-metagenome-genome-assembly--contig:-NODE-3056-length-13612-cov-4.015885_pt1 | contig 13612 bp, 13 predicted proteins | sample MGYA00243017_ERZ508829 | MGnify/ENA primary metagenome ERZ508829 (study PRJEB26277, sample SAMN04329776) | human gut metagenome | biome: human-associated habitat | host: Homo sapiens | place: USA...
AGAAAAAGAAATAAAAGAACTTGAAAAAGAAAAAGATAAACTTCAAAATAGTATAAATAGAAGAACTAATTTATTAAATAATGAAAATTATGTAAATAAAGCACCAAAAAACTTAGTTGAAAATGAGAAAAAAACTTTAGAAAAAGAAAAAAAAGATTTAGAAATAATTATAAAAAAATTAAAAGAATTAAATTAAAAAAATTAATTCTTTTTTTCTTTTGTATAAAAAAAAGAAAATAGTTAATAATATTGATAGTAGTTATAGATAGTTAGTTTACACAGTAATAATAAAAAAGCTATTTTTTATTAAAAAAATAGTTGACTATTGTCGAATTGCTGTGGTATATTTATATCGTAATAAAATAGAGGAGGAATAAAAATGAAAAACAATAAAAAAGGTTTTACACTAGTAGAATTACTTGCTGTAATCGTAATCTTAGCAATTATCGCATTAATTGCAACACCAATTATTTTAAATGTTATTGATGACGCTAAAACAAATGCTGCTAAAAACAGTGCTTATGGGTACATTGATGCTTTAGAAAAAGTTAATGCACAAGATATGTTATCAAGTGAATCAATCAATGTATTAAGTGGTGCTTATACAATCGCTAGTGATGGTACACTTACTCACGGTGAAAAAGCAGTAACTGTTAAATTTAAAGGAACAAAACCAACAGGTGGAACTTTAACTTATGCAGATGGTAAATTATCAGATGGATCAAGTATTAAAGTTGATGGTAAAACATTTACGTCAGATGCAGATGGTAAATTAACTTTATCAACAGGAAAATAGTAAAATATTGGTGATAAAATGACTTGCAAAAGTCATTTTTTTGTTGTCAAAGTAAGAAAAGTTCGATAAAATTAAAATAGGTGAAGAAATATGATTCAAAAATTAAAAAAATATAAATTTCATTTGTTAGCATTTATAATTCCTATAGTTGTCTTAGGATTTATTTATATTATAAGATGTCAATTAAGAGGAGCAACTTTTTTTATTTCTGATTCCTATGGACAATATTTACCTTTATTTTCTTATTTTAAAGATGTGATAGATTCTAAGCAATCATTGATGTATTCTTTTAGTAAAGGAATAGGAGGATCAATGTTTGGAACGTATGCTTATTATTTAGCTAGTCCTCTAAATTTTCTAATTATTTTTTTTAGTAAAAGCAATCTTTATATATTTTTTGCCTTTATAATAATACTAAAAATAGGACTTAGTTCATTATTTATGTACATATATGTAGATAAAAGAAAAATAAAACAACCTTTAAAACTAATAGTATCCATATGTTATGCACTTATGGCTTATAACATTAATTACTATTTTCATGTCATGTGGTTAGATGGAATTTTCTTAGCACCATTACTCCTTCTTGGTATAGAAAAACTGATTGATCAAAATAAATCATTATTATATGGAATAGTCTTATTTTTAGCTATTCTTAGTAATTATTATATAGGCTTTATGTTATGTATTTTTTCTTGTTTATATTTTAGTTATTATTTATTTATAAATTATAATAAACAGGGTAAAAAATATATTTTTGATAGAATCAAAAAATTTATAATAACATCCTTTTTAGCTGGAATGGCAACTATAATTCTCATTTTACCAGCTCTATTAGAATTGTTGAGTATTTCGCGTACTAATATACCTATGGATAATAAATTTAAAATATTAGAATTTTTGTCAAAAGGATATATTGCTAGCAACAATTATGAAAACATATTAAATAATAGTTACGTTAATTGGTATGCAGGAATAATAATTTTATTAGGTTCGTTATTGTATATCTTTAATAAAAAAATACCACTAAAAGAAAGAATAGCTAGTTTAATAATAATTCTAATTTTCTTTTTAAGTTTTAAAATTAATTTTTTAAACATTATATGGCATGGATTTTCTGTTCCAAATTGCTTTAATTATAGATATTCGTTTCTGTTTAGTTTGTTTTTAATTTTACTTTTTATAAGAAATTTTGAAAAATATAATGAAATAAAAAAAGAAAATTACCTAATTCTACTTTTAATAATTACAATTATATCCCTAATAGTCATTCTTCAGAACTACAATTGGATAAACTATATTTTTGTTTGGATATCTGTCTTTTTATTTATTATATATTACTTATTATTAAAACAATTGTATAGTTCTAAAAATAAAAAAGATATTAAAATTATTGAACTTTTATTACCACTATTAGTTATAAGTGAACTTTCTTTTAATATTCTTCTAATTTATAGGGATAATGATTTTTCTTATATTAATGATTACAATGAGTTTTTGAATAGAGGAAATATTGCTTATAATAATAAAGATGATTTTTATAGAATGGAGTATACAATGATTAATACTTCAAATGATTCTTTAGGATTAAATTATAGAGGGATTACAACTTTTTTATCTACATTTGATACTGATGTCATAAATTTTATGATAAATAACGGTTATTCTTATAAAAATAATACTATAACAAATAATAATAATAATACTATTATAATGGATTCTTTACTAGGTGTGAAAAGAATATATACTCCAAAAGATTATTCTACTATATATAAAAAAATAGATGAATATCAGTGTTCAACTCTTAATGGTATTTTTTACGAATTAGGTAAAACAAAGTGTGGTATTTATGATAATAAAAATGCTTTAAATTTTGGATATATGATAAATTATGATGAAAAAAGATATTTGAAAGAAATTAACTCTAACAAAACAAATGTGTTTGAAAATCAAAATAGCTTATTAAATAATATGCTTAATAAAGATGAAAAGTATTTTAAATCATATAAAATAAAGCCTATTAAAATTGATAAATATAAATATAAACTAAATGATGAAAATACAATATATTTATATATGTATGTTTATAGTGAGAAAAAAGATTTTAATATTAGTGTATATATAAATGATAAAAAGGTAACTGATTTAACTTATAATGATTTAGGTATCCAAAAAATAAAAAATGAATGGAAAAATCAAGAAATAACACTTACTTTTGATGTTAAAGGAGATGCCCAAATATTTACAGCTCCATTGTTATATTATTTAGATCAAGAAACTTTAGAAAATGATTTAAAGACTTTAAAAGAAAATGAATTTAAACTAAAAAAAGTATCTAATACTTATATTAATGGAACTATTGATGTAAAAGATGATAACAAAGTTTTATTTACATCTATTCCTTATGACAAAGGATGGACAGTAAAAGTTGATGGTAAAAAAGTTAAAGTTCAAAAATTGTATAATACCTTTTTAGGTGTGAAATTAAAGGAAGGAAAACATAAAGTAGAATTTGAATATTCTACACCAGGTTTAAAACTTGGAACTAGTATATCTATAATATCAATAGTACTTATGATTTTATATTTAAAACATGAAAAAGAATTCTAATTAATAATTAGAATTTTTTTATAAAAATTAATTTTTTTTATTCTAAATTATGCTATAATAACTTAGATGATAGGAAAGTGAATAACATGAACAGTTTAATTGCACCAATTATATGCTTTATAATTTTAATTTATTGTTATTTCAGATTTTCAAAAGGAAATGATATAAAACTAGAATTTTCAACTAACCCACCAAATAATCTAGATAGCTTAGAAATAGCTTTCTTGTTAAGAGGATTTATAACTGATAATGATATAGTGTCTTTGCTTCTTTCTTTAGCAAACACAGGATATATTAGCTTTAATGGTAATAAAGACTATTTTACCATCAAAAAAGAAAAAGAATATAAAGAAAATAACCTAGTTAAAAAAATACTAATGAGACAACTTTTTATTGAAAAAGAAGAAATAGAATTAAAAGATATAAAATATAAATTTAATACAACAATGTATGAAATAAAAAAACTCATAAATGATAAAAATAATCAAAGAATGATTTTCGAAACAAAATTAAAAAAATATAAAATCCTTGTTATTATTTTAACTATAATATCAATTTATAGTGTGAACCTAACAGGGTTAAATCTAAAATTTAATTCATCATTTTGGACTATTTTCACAACTGTATTAATGAATATAATTGCTTTATTTATTATTAGAAAAGATACGGAAGTAAACGATAGACGTTTTTTAGGAATAGTTCTTTTAGGAATTGATATATACTTAAATAACGGCCTTTTTAAATCATTTGATATTGATACTATAAAATATATAATAGGAATCGTTTTAATAACTATAAATATCATAATGTATATTAAATTACCAGATAGAACTAAATATGGTAATGAATATTTAGGAAAAATAATAGGTTTTAAATTAAAACTTGAACAAATGGATTTAAATGATATTAAAAATAAAGAAGAATATTTTTATCAAATGCTCTCATATGCATATGTTTTAGGAATATTTGATAAATGGACTAATAAAGCAAAAAATAAAATAAATAATTATCCAAACTGGCATCAAGAAAAAGAAGAATTTGATATACTTCAATTTAAAAGATTTATCCAAAACTTGTTATTTAAAACAATGCAAACAATGTTAAAAGAAAAATCATTTACTTTAGTAACATATCAAAAACCAAATCGAATAAAAGAAATGTATGAAGATTAATAAAATTACATTAATTTTAATAAATTAATGTTTTTTCTTTTATTTTATGATAAAATATGATTAGTTTTAAAAAGTGAAGGAGGTATGAATATGGATAAAAATGTTTTACCGGCTGACACTTTTTTTGTTGTAAATAAAACAACTCTAAATGACAATGATCGAAAACTAATTGTCATGTTATATCAACCAATTATTGGAACAATAGCAGTAAATCTATATTTTACTTTCTGGTCATACTTAGATAAAAGTGAAATAATATCAAATGATTGGACACATCATCATTTAATGACTAGTATGCGTCTTAAACTTAGCGATATCAAACAAGCACGTGAAAAACTAGAAGCAATAGGACTAATAAAAACATATTTAAAATGTGGTAACGTAAATAGTTATGTATATCAAATGTTCTCACCACTATCGGCATCAGAATTTTTAAATAATCCTATTCTAGGAACAACTCTTTACAATAATGTAGGTGCGAGTGAATATGATAAAATCATAGACTACTTTAGAATACCCCATATTAACTTAAAAGATTATGAGGATATAACTTGTACCTTTTCTGATATTTTTGAATCAACAGATATTTCAAGCTTTGATAATATGATAGCTGATATTAGAAAAAATACTACTAATAAACTGCAGATAGCATCTAAAATAGATATAGAAAATATAGCATCACTTATTCCAGAAGAAATGTTTAATCGTAAATGCTTAACTCGTGAAACTAAGGACTTTATTTATAAACTATCATTTATCTATAATTTTGATGATGAAAAAATGAGTGAACTTATTCGTAATTCCTTAAATGAACGAAAAGGTATAAATAAAGCTCTTCTAAAAGAAAATGCTCGTCGTTTTTACCAATTTGAACATAGTGGAAAATTGCCAAGCTTAGTTTATCGTAATCAACCAGAGTATTTAAGAAAACCAGTTGGTGATAATAGTAAAAAAGCTAAAATTATATACCAATTTGAAACAACAAGTCCTTATGACTTTTTATGTAGTAAATCAAATGGATCAAAACCAACCAAAGCAGAATTATCTATTTTAGAATATTTACTTATGGATATGAACTTAAAACCAGGTGTTGTCAATGTCCTAATCGATTATGTACTTAAAATAAATAATAATAAACTAACACGTAACTTTATTGAAATAATAGCTAGTCAATGGGCTAAAAGTAAAGTTGAAACAGTTGAAAGTGCTATGAAAATAGCTGAAAAAGAATATAAAAACAGAAAAAAATATACACCTAAAAATAAACGTGAAGAAATAAAACCAGATTGGTTTGATAAACAAATTGAAACAACAAAACCAAGTGATGAAAAACTAAAAAAAATGCAAGCTTTATTAAGTGAATTTAAGTAGGTGAAGTATGGAAAAAATGAGTGAAAAATTAAATATGTATAAAAAAAATGATTTAAATACAATCTTAATAAAAGAATTTGAAGAAGCTTTAAAAAATGAAGAATTCAAAGAATTTGTAGGACATTTTAAATCATCTAAGGAAATACTTTCAAAATATACATCTTCTTTGGAAGAGTGTATGGTTGAATATAATCATTGTAAAAATTGTAAAGGACTTGCAATGTGTAAAAATAAAGTAACGGGTTATGCTTTTCTACCTAAAGAAACAGATAAAATATTAGAATTTAACTATTTAGCTTGTAAATATACAAATAAAAAGAAAAAAGATAATAAATATTTAAAAAATATTGAAAGTTTTGATATTCCTAAAGAAATAAAAGAAGCTAAAATGAAAGATATTTATTTAGATAGTGAAGAGCGATTTGAAACGATTGAATGGCTAAATAATTTTGTTAAAGAATATCAAAAAAAGAAAACGTCAAAAGGTTTATACTTATATGGTAATTTTGGATGTGGAAAAACATATTTAATTGCAGCCATGTTTAATGAACTTGCTAAAAAAGGTTATAAAAGTGCAATTATTTTTTGGCCAGAATTTTTAAGAAATTTAAAAACATCTTTTACAACAGATTTTAAAGAAAAATTTGAACACATAAAAAAAGTACCACTACTACTTATCGATGATATTGGAGCTGAAAATACAACAGCTTGGGGTAGGGATGAAATCTTTTGTCCATTAATTCAATATCGTATGCAAGAAAATTTACCAACTTTTTTTACTTCTAATTTTGATTTGAAAGCTTTAGAAGAACATTTTAGTTTTACTAAGGACAGTGTTGAAAAAGTAAAAGCAAGACGTATAATCGAAAGAATAAACCAATTATCCGAAACAAAAGAAATGATTAGTAAAAATTTGCGAAAATAGTGTTGAATTTAATTTGAATTTATAATATACTAGTAATAGTTTAAAAAACAAAAGAAAAGAGTAGTAATAGAAAATTTATTTTAAGAAAGAAAGTGGTTGATGAGAACTTTCAATAAATGAACTATGAACTTGCTTTTCCAGTTGCTACTAGCCGTCATACTTGCGTTAAAAGTAAAAGAGCATAAGTATTATGAAATAAGGTGGTACCGCGGGAATTACTCGTCCTTATACATAATACTTTTTTGTATACAAAAGGAGGATATAAATGCAAAACTTAGTTTTGAGTATACTTGTTTTTATAATAATATATTTATTATATCTATTAACGGTTATTTCAAGAAAGAAAAAACTAGAAAAATTTAAAAGTAATACTTATGTAAAATATTTAGAAACAATTTATCATATTGATATTAGTAAAGTAGATATAAAAAAATTAGCCAATACAATTTGCTTAACTAATTCATTTATAATTGCATTAACACTATATTTAGTATCAATAACAGATACATTGTATTTAAAGCTTTCACTAGCTTTGGTAATTTTTATACCATTACAATTACTTTTTTACCACATTATAGGTAAAAGATATCAAAAAAAAGAAAAGAGGAAATAAATATGTATGATTTTAAAAAAATAGAAAAAAAATGGCAAGAATACTGGTCTAAAAACAAAATCTTTGAAGCTGAAAATGGAAGCGATAAGAAACCTTACTATATATTAGTAGAATTTCCATATCCATCAGGAGCTGGATTACATGTTGGGCACGTTAGAAGTTATACTGCTCAAGATGCCATAGCTAGAAAAATGCGTATGCAAGGATATAATGTTTTATATCCAATGGGATGGGATGCTTTTGGAGCACCTGCTGAACAATATGCAATAAAAAATCATATTCACCCTAAAGATGCTGTCAAAGAAAATATCAGTAACTTTAAAAAACAAATGAAATCATTAGGATTTTCTTTTGACTGGTCAAGAGAATTTTCTACAACTGATCCAGAATATTATAAATGGACACAATGGCAGTTTTTACAATTTTATAAGCATAATATGGCCTATAAAGATAGTGTGCCTGTAAACTGGTGTCCTACTTGTAAAACAGTTTTATCAAATGAAGATGCAGCTGGTGGTGTTTGTGAAAGATGTGGAAGTGGAGTTTTACAAAAAGAGAAGTCACAATGGATGCTTAGAATGAGTGATTACTCAGAAGATTTATTAAAAGGTTTAGATGATACTAATTTCGCACCAAAAGTAAAACTAGGTCAAATTAATTGGATAGGAAAAAGTAGTGGTGTAGAGTTAGATGTAAATATCGTTGGTGGTGGAAAGTTTTCTATCTTTACAACTTGTATTGAAACAGTATATGGAATTACTTTCTTTGTTATCGCACCAGATGGAAAATTAATTAAAGAATTAATGCCAAGAGTTGAAAATAAAGAAGAAATAAATAAATATATAGAAGAAACAAAGAAAAAATCAGCTATGGATAGAACAGAATTGAATAAAGGAAAAACAGGATGTATATTAAAGGGAATTAAGGCTATAAATCCTATTAACGGAAAAGAAGTTCCAATTTTCTTGGGCGATTTTGTTTTAGGAGATTATGGAACAGGTGCGGTTATGGCGGTTCCAAGTCACGATCAAAGAGATTTTGAGTATGCTAAAGAACATAATATTGAAATGATTCAAGTAATTGATGGAGAAGATACTAAAGAACATGCTTTTGAAAAACAAGATTATTTGAATAAAGGATGTAAATTAATTAATTCAGAAGAATTTAGTGGACTTACAGTCGAAGAAGCAAAAGAAAAAATAACAGAAAAATTAGTAAATCAAAAAATAGCTCGAAAAGTAAATAATTATAAAATGCGTGATTGGATTTTCTCTAGACAAAGATTCTGGGGAGAACCAATACCAATGATAAATTGTCCAGAATGTGGTTGGGTTCCAATGAATGAAGATGAACTACCACTATTACTTCCAGATGTCGCAGAATATGAACCAACTGATGATGGAGAGTCACCACTTGCTAAAATAACTGATTGGGTTAATTGTAAATGTCCAAAATGTGGTCATGATGCTAAAAGAGAAACTGATACAATGCCAAACTGGGCTGGTTCAAGTTGGTATTTCTTAAGATTTATGGATGCTCATAATACAGAAGAGTTTGCTTCTATGGATGCTATGAAATATTGGAATCGTGTTGATTGGTATAATGGTGGAATGGAGCACACAGCTAGACACTTACTTTATGCAAGATTCTGGGTACAATTTTTATACAATATTGGATTAGTTCCAAACAAAGAAATGATTTGGACGAGAGTAAGTCATGGTATGATTTTAGGATCTAATGGTGAGAAAATGTCTAAATCAAAAGGTAATGTAATCAATCCAGATGATATTGTAAATGAATTTGGAGCTGATACTCTTAGAGTTTATGAGATGTTTATTGGTGATTATCAACAAGATGCATCTTGGAGTACTGATTCTTTAAAGGGATGTAGTAAATTTATTGATAGAATAATTAAATTAGGTGAAAAGTTAAATGGTTCAAATGAATTTTCTAAAGATACAGAAATTTTAATGAATCAAACAATTAAAAAAGTGACTGATGATTTAGAAAATATTAAATATAATACAGCTGTATCTGCTCTTATGATATTGTTAAATGAATTAGAAAAGAAAGCAGAAATTTCAAATAAAGATTATAGAACTTTACTTCTTATATTAAATCCAATTGCCCCTCATATTACAGAAGAATTAAATGAAAAATATGAATTAGGTGATTTATTATGTAAGTCAGCTTGGCCTTCTTATGATACATCTAAACTTGTTGATGATACATATGAAATGGTTGTTCAAGTAAATGGAAAAGTAAGAGGTAAAATAGAAGTAGATATAGATATAACAAAAGAAGAAATGGAAAAACAAGCCTTAAACATTGAAAATGTTAAAAATCATATTGAAGGAAAAGAAATCGTAAAAGTTATTATAATTCCTAAAAAACTAGTTAATATTGTTGTTAAGTAATGTCAAAAAAGGGAAAAATTAATTTTCTCTTTTTTTTTGAAAATCAATAAAAATATGGTATAATCTTATTAGTAGTGAGAGTGATAATGTGAGATTAAGAAATGTTAAAGGAGCAAAAGAAATAATAGATAATTCCCCCTATATAATAAAAAATCCAATTGATTATAAAGGAGATTATCAAAAAATATTTGAAAATAATAATCCAATTCATATTGAAATAGGAATGGGAAAAGGTGATTTCATAATTGAAAATGCTAAAAAATATCCTAATATTAATTTCATTGGAATTGAAAAGTTTGATAGTGTTATTGTAAGAGCCGTTCAAAAATTGGAAAATGAAGAAATACCAAACTTAAAACTAATTAAAATAGACGCTAATGAAATAGATGATGTTTTTGATAAAGAAATATCTGTAATTTATTTAAACTTTTCAGATCCATGGCCAAAGGCAAGACATGCTAAAAGAAGATTAAGTAGTGAAATATTTTTAGATAAATACGATTCTGTTTTTATAGATAAAAAAAGAATTATAATGAAAACAGATAATAGAAAATTATTTGAATACTCAATCAAATCTTTTACCGATTATGGATATAAAATTGAAGACATTTCCCTTAATCTTTATGAAGACGATATAAAAAATAATGTCCCAACAGAATATGAAACTCGTTTTCATAATCGTGGATGCCTCATTTATAAAGTAGATGTATCAAAATAATATACATTTACTATACACAAATGAAAGTGATATTTTATAAAAAACTTTTGTTTAGAAAATATATTTGATATAATCATAGTAAGAGTGGTGAAATATGAAAAAAATGACTATTCTTTTACTACTAGTTTTAACAGCTGGATGTAGTGCTGTTAGAATAGATACTAGTAGTATTGATAATACATTAAACGTTGTTTTATCTAAAAATAATAACCTTTATAATAGAATTGGAAAAGGATATAAATATTACATTCCAAGAGGCGTAACTTATATGGATACAGATGATTTAAATGATAAGTTGTACTCAAATGGAATAAATTATTACCTTTATATTGATGTTATTAGTTATTATAATAGAGTAAAAACAAACTATAAAGAAAATAAAAATGCTTATTATTCTAAAAAAATAGAAGGTAAAAAAGATGGATACTTAGAAATAAATAAAGTAAAAGGTAAATACAAAATAGAATTTGTATACAATTATGCCAAAATAGAAGCATTAGTTGAAAAAGAAGAAATAGAAGATGTAGTACTTAATGCCTCATATATCTTATCAACTGTAAAATTTAATGACAATATTATTAAAATAATGCTTAATGAAGAATACTTTACAAACAAAGAAGAAACATATGATGTTTTTTCATCCAAAACAAGTGATACCAATTTTTTAGGATATCAAGAAGAAAAATAGAGGTGAAAAATATGGGATTAATGGATAAATTTAAAAACCTTTTTACTGAAGAAGTAGAAGAAGTAAAACCAATTAAAAAAGAAGTAAGACATGTAGAAATAAAAGCACCAAAAAAAGAACCAGAAGAAATGCCTAAAAAAGAAGAAAATACTATTTCTGATAGTACAACAATAAAAAAAGAAGAAAAATTCGTTTTTCCAGTTTATTTTGATGATAAAGATTTTGATGATTTAGAAAAGCCAAAAGAAAAAAAGATAGAAAAGAAAAAAGAAAAACCAACAAAAGGTGCATATAATGGAACTCTGAAAAGAGAAATGACTGTTGAAGAAAAAAAATCATTTAAACCTTCATTAATTATTTCACCAGTTTATGGTGTTCTGGATAAAAACTATCATAAAGAGGATATAACTTCTAAAAAAGTTGTAACACATTCAAATTATTATAAAAAATCAGAAGATTTAACAATCGATGATATAAGAGATAAAGCATATGGAACTTTAGAAGATGAATTAAAAAATAACATTTTAGGTAATGAAGAAATAATTAATGAAAAAAGGGAAAATACAGAAACAGCAATTGATTTATTTAATGAATTAGATTTTGATGAAATAGATAAAAAAGAACAAGAGAATAATTCAGAAAATAATGGTAATAATAACAATAGCTTATTATTTGATGATTCTTCATATGATGATGATACAGCCTTTTTAGCGCAACAATTAGAAGAACAAAAGAAAAAATTGGATGAAATTAATGACTATATTCAAGAAAATACAGTAGAAAAGAAAAAAGAAGTAGAAGAACCAGTTGATATAGAAGATGAACTAGTTGTTGAAGAAAACGATGAAAAAGAAGAAATTGTAGAAGAAAATAATAAAGAGGAAAATACAAAAACAAAAAAAGAGGATAATCCAGATTTAACTGAAAGTGAATTATTTAATCTTATCGATTCAATGTACGATGATAAGGAGGAATCATAATGGAATGTTTAAATGTTGTTTTTCCAGTCATATTATATACATTAGGAGCTATATTATTAATAGTACTAATTATATTATGTCTAAAAGTCATAGGTACCTTAAAAAAGGTTGATAAAGTAGTTGATGATGTTGAAAATAAAGTTGGAAAACTAGATGGCGTATTTTCAATAATTGATAAATCAACTGATGCGGTATCATTAGTAAGTGACAAAATTATAGACTTTGTAAGTAGTGCAGTTATGAAAATTTTTTCAAGAAAGAAAAATAAAAAGGAGGAAGTAATATGAAAAAGAAAAAAGGATTAGGAAAATTATTAGCAGGAGTAGCACTTGGAACAGGATTAGGAGTATTATTCGCACCTAAAAAAGGATCTGAAACAAGAGCACAATTAAAAGAAAAACTAGATGAAATGATTGCAAGATTAAAAGATGTTGATGCTGAAGACGTAAAAGAAACAATTGAAACAAAAATATATGAAATAAAAGAAGAATTAGCTGATTTAGATAAAGAAAAAGTATTAAAAGTAGCTAAGAAAAAAGCAAAACAAATTCAAGATATGGCAGAAGAATTAGTTGATTATGCAATCGATAAAGGAACACCAGTCTTAGAAAAAACAGCAAACTCTATTCGTGAAAAAGCAATAGATGTAACAAAAGAAGTATTAGATAAATTAGAAAAAAAGGATTCAAAATAGAATCTTTTTTTGTAGAATTTAAATTTATAAATTTTTCATATATATAAAATTACCTCATATAATTAACTATAGAAAGAGAGGAATAATATATATGGAAACACTTAAAGTAGGGGCTAAATCAAACCCAAATTCAGTAGCTGGAGCTCTAGCTAATGTATTTAGAGAAAAAGGAAGCGTAGAAATACAAGCAATAGGAGCTGGAGCCTTAAATCAAGCAATTAAAGCAATTGCTATTGCAAGAGGTTTTGTCGCACCAAGTGGTAAAAATTTAGTATGCATTCCGGCATTTACTGATATCACAATCGATGGTGATGAGAGAACTGCTATAAAATTAATTGTAGAAGCCATGTAAGGCTTTTTTTTATTAAAGTCTTGAAATTTAATAAACTAAGGGTTATAATAGGCAAAGAAACAAGAGGTGATACTATGGATCCAAATTTAAGAAGAAGTATTATTTTAGAACATTATCAAAATCCTAAAAACAGAGGTCTAACTGATGAAGAAGGATATATGAGAGTAAATACAAATAATGACAGTTGTATCGATGAAATTGACTTAATGATTAAAATAGAAGATGGAATTATTAAAGATATAAAATTTGATGGAGAAGCATGTGCTATATGTACAT
>ENA-ORLW01003065-ORLW01003065.1-human-gut-metagenome-genome-assembly--contig:-NODE-3065-length-13560-cov-3.387080_pt1 | contig 13560 bp, 12 predicted proteins | sample MGYA00243017_ERZ508829 | MGnify/ENA primary metagenome ERZ508829 (study PRJEB26277, sample SAMN04329776) | human gut metagenome | biome: human-associated habitat | host: Homo sapiens | place: USA...
GAATTAACAAAATTGAAGATATAGAAATTATAGGAAAGATTATAAATCTATAATTAACTATAACCTATAAAACTAAATAAGGTAATAAACAGAGGAATACCATATTCATAGTATCCATCTGTCATTTTTAGTTTTTTTGATTGTCGACACAACTCATCTGTTTTTCTAATCCTATTATATTTCCCAAACATCTTCTTTTTTTGCAGTTTCAAATGAATAAGGCTTAAATTCAAAATCAAATCCAGTGTATTTACTGCGTTTTAAATTCATATAATTTTCAACTTCTTCATTAGCAGTTTCATCTATTTCATTTATTTTGCAAACTTTTTCATGGTACTATTATTTCTTAACAATGTGAGTTATTATATAATATCCTAATATTTTCTGGCATATCTTGAGGAGTAATATTTTTTAGTCTTTTCTCTGTCTTTTCCTTACAAGCTGTTTCATAATACCAACATTTATAATTTACAAAATCAAGGACTTTTTGAAGTTCTTTCATCTGATTTTCTACATCTTCTTTCCTTTTATAAAACATTTCTTTTCTATTTTCTAGAGAAGAATCACCAGTATCACACCATTTCATAAAAACTTTAATATCTTTTAGTTGCATGCCAGACTTTTTTAAACATTCAATAACTTGAATAGCTCTTATATCAGTTTCATCAAATTTTCTAATACCATTAGAATCTCTTTTTATGTTTAAAAGCAGACCTTCTTTATCATAATATCTAATAGTAGATATAGGTAAATTAAATTGTTTTGAGATTTCTCCAATTGAATACATTTTAACACTTCCCATAATTTAAAAATTTTTATAAAAAACACTTGACCTAAAGTTAGGTTTAGATGATATAAAATATAATAACACACGAAATTAATACTGTCAACAAAGGTGAAAAGCATAATAAATTAAGAATTAAATTCTGTAAAAGATTGGGATAAAACATTTTTTAAAAGTGAAAATGTAAATTACAGAAAAATAATATTTCATCAGCAAAAGAAAATATAAAATTATGTTTGATGGATTAAATATAAGGAGGGGTATTATGAGTAAATATTTAATAGCTTATTTTTCAGCAAGTGGAGTTACAAAAAGAGTTGCAGAGAAATTAGCAACTGTAGTGGGTGGAGATTTATATGAAATAACACCAGAAAAACCATATACAAGGGAAGATTTGAATTGGATGGATAAGAATAGTAGAAGCTCGGTAGAAATGAAAAACAAATCTTTTCGTCCTGCAATAACAGGTAAAGTAGAAAACATGGAAGAATATGATGTTGTATATATTGGATTTCCAATTTGGTGGTATGTTGCTCCAACTATCATAAATACATTTTTAGAAAGTTATGATTTTTCTGGCAAGACAATTATACCGTTTGCAACATCAGGTGGAAGTGGATTAGGAAACACAATTAATGAATTAAAACCATCTTGTTCTGATAATACAAAATGGTTTGATGGAGAAAGATTTAGAGCTTCAGTTTCAAAAGAAGAATTAAAAAACTGGGTAAATAAATTAGGATTATAATTTTAGGAAAGGAAGTATTAATTATGGAAAAACAAACAGTAGGTAGAGAAGCATTAGGAGAATTTGCTCCTAAATTTGCAGAGTTAAATGATGATGTATTATTTGGGGAGGTATGGTCAAGAGAAGATAAATTAGATTTAAAAACAAGATCAATCGTAACAATTACATCATTAGTAAGTAAAGGAATTGTAGATAATTCATTACAATATCATTTACAAACAGCAAAAAATAATGGAATAACAAAAACAGAAATGGCAGAAATTTTAACACATTTGTCATTTTATGCAGGATGGCCAAATGTATGGGCAGCATTTAGAATTGCAAAAGAAATATATAAAAATGAAGAAAATGAAGAACATGGTGGCTTCTTTGGAATGGGAGAACCAAATATAAATTTTGCACAATATTTTGTAGGCAATTCTTATTTAAAACCATTAGCGAAAACAGAAAATATATTTATAGCAAATGTTACATTTGAACCTGGATGTAGAAATAATTGGCATATACACAGAGCAAGTAAAGGAGGAGGGCAAATTTTAATATGTGTTGATGGAGAAGGTTGGTATCAAGAAGAAGGGAAAAAAGCACAAAGCCTAAAACCAGGAGATGTGGTAACAATACTTGCAAATATAAAACATTGGCATGGTGCAAAGTCAGATTCTTGGTTTAGCCATTTAGCTGTTGAAGTACCTGGAGAAAATACATCAAATGAATGGCTAGAAAAAGTTGAAGATGAGCAATATAATAATTTATAAAATTTAAGGAGGAAAATTATGTATTTAGAAAAAATAAATTCACCATATGATGTAAAAAAATTAAGTAATGAAGAGTTAAAGGTATTAGCATCAGAAATAAGAGATGCTTTAATGAATAGGTTAAGTAAACATGGAGGACACTTTGGACCAAATTTTGGTATGGTAGAGGTAATTATAGCACTTCACTATGTATTTAATTCTCCTGTAGATAAAATTGTTTTTGATGTATCACATCAAAGCTATCCACACAAGATGTTAACAGGAAGAAAAGATGCTTATTTATATGATGAACATTTTGATGATGTTTCAGGATATACAAATCCTGAAGAAAGTGAGCATGATTTTTTTAATGTAGGCCATACTTCTACATCTATTAGTTTAGCATCTGGTTTAGTAAAAGCAAGAGATTTAAAAGGAGATAAAGAAAATATAATTGCAGTAATAGGAGATGGTTCTTTAAGTGGAGGAGAAGCACTAGAAGGATTAGATTTTGCGAGTGAATTACAGAGCAATTTTGTTATTATTGTAAATGATAATGATATGAGTATTGCAGAAAATCATGGAGGATTATACAGAAATTTAAAAGAATTAAGAGAAAGTAAAGGAACATATCCTTGCAATTTATTTAAAGCAATGAATTTAGATTATATTTATGTGGAAGATGGAAATGATATTCAAACATTAATCCATACTTTTAATGATGTAAAAGATATAGACCATCCAATAGTTGTTCACATTAATACACAAAAGGGAAAAGGTTATAAAATTGCTGAAGAAAATAAAGAAAATTGGCATTGGTGTATGCCTTTTGATCCAGAAACAGGAAAGTCAAATATTTCTTCTGAAAGTGAAGATTATGGACAATTGACCTGTGATTACTTATTAAATAAAATGAAACAAGATGAAAAAGTTGTAGTAGTAGTTGCTGGTGTTCCTACAAATATAGGATTCACAAAAGATAAAAGAGACATAGCTGGAAAACAATTTGTAGATGTAGGAATTGCTGAAGAACATGCAGTAGCAATGGTTTCTGGAATTGCTAAAAATGGAGCAAAACCAGTATTTGCTACACATTCAAGTTTTATGCAAAGAACTTATGACCAATTATCACAAGATTTATGTGTAAATAATAATTCAGCAACAATTTTAGTAAATACAGCATCAGTTTATGGAATGAATGATGTTACACATTTAGGATTATACGATATTGCTATGATGAGTAATATTCCAAATTTAGTATATTTAGCACCAACTTGCAAAGAAGAATATTTTGCAATGCTAGATTGGAGTATTGAACAAGATAAATTTCCAGTTGCTATTCGTATACCATGTAATGGAGTAATATCTAGTAGTAAGGAGATAGAAAAAGATTATAGTGATTTGAATAAATATAAAGTAGAGCAAAAGGGAAGTAAGATAGCAATATTAGCTCTTGGAGACTTCTATCAATTAGGAGAGGAAGTAGTAAATGGAATTAAAGAAAAATTAGGCTTTGAACCAACATTAATTAATCCAAGATATATTACAGGATTAGATGAAGTGTTACTAGAAGAATTAAAGAAAGAACATGATATAGTTATTACATTAGAAGATGGAATATTAGAAGGAGGATTTGGAGAAAAGATAGCAAGTTTCTATGGTTTTACTGATATAAAAGTTAAAAACTATGGAATTAAAAAGAGTTTCCCAGATAGATTTATTGCAAGTGAATTATTAGAAGAAAACGGAATTACAGTAGAAAAGATAATATCAGATATAAAATAAATTATAAAGGATGAGAAAAAATAGTAACTCTTATTTAGTGGTTACAAAATACAATTATAAAATCAGATAATTCGAAAATTATCTGATTTTATAATTTAAAACAGATATCATTATTCAAAATAAGAAAATTATATTTCATAGGTATTAAAAAATGATAAGTATAACTTTAAAAAAATATTTACATTAAATAAAAAATAAAATATAACAATATTGTATTATTTTGTCATATAGTAATTAAGATTTGACAAAAACAGATGGATGGGGTTATTTTAAATTCTTTTGATATAGGAATAATAGAATATATTATAATTGTAGATTTCATGGTTGAATAAATGGATATATTTTTTCTATAGCTTAAAATAGAGATATTTTAGTAAATTATAATAACTTTATTCGGGATACTAATATAGGTGAAAGAAAGGGGATACAAATGAAAGTAATTAAAAAAATAGGAGTTTGTGTACTGATTTTAATATTACTGTTTGTAATATACAATATTAGACCAGTAGAAGCAAAAGAAACACAAATGACATATTTAAATGATGAAAACTTAAAAAGTCAAGCAAGAGAATATTTTCATACAAGAAAAAATGATGCAATAATAATGAGGGAAGTAAGAGTATATAGAGTTATAACAAAAATCCCTTCAGGAGTTGGAACAAACTATGTAAAATATCAAATTGTAGAAACATATAAATATGATATAGATTACAAATATGCTAATAATCTTGAAAGTGAAGAATTATTAAGTGATTATGGGGTGGTTTTTAAACAATTTGAATATACAGACATGAACTATTATAATACTAGTAATAATGATGATGGAAATTATAGAATAAAAGAAGAAAATAATAGTAATTATGATAATCCATACAAAGATACTTCTTACGATTATGAAGAAGAAATACAAACAGAACCAGAAAAGATTACTATAAGTGCAACAAAAATAGAATCAAAAATGAAGGAAGGTGGAAATTTATATATTAATATTTCATTTAGTGAGCCAATAAAAGTAAAAAAAGCACCTATATTAAAAATTAAAATTGGAGATAAAACAAGAGTAGTTGCTTATACATCTCAAACAAACAGTTCTCTAACTTATAAAACATTAATAAATAATGTAAATGATTGTGGAAAAAGTATTGTACTTGAATCATTACAAGGTGGTAATGTTGAATCTAAAAAAACAAATACAATTACAACAATGGACTATGAAAGTAGATTAACCAATAAAAATCTTGGAATAGTTGAAAATTTTATTTTAGTTTCAGAAGATTCTATAGGAGATATCAATAAGGATTTAAGGATTGATAATCTGGATATAAGAGCAATAACAGACTGTAAAGATAAAAAGATTGCCGATGTAAATGGTGATGGAAAAATTAATGAATTAGATAGAACAGATTTAAAAAAGGCAGTAGAAAACAGAGACTTAAAATATATTCGTTACTTAAAAGTAAATGAACTTAAATATATACATGGCGATATAGATGATGGTACAGGAAGAGGCGTTTCTGATGGTGTGATTAATTATCATGATTCTGAGTATTTAGCAAATCATTTGTCACAAATTAGCATAGATAAAGGCGATGTAAATGGGAATGGAAAAGTAGACATAGAAGATGTTATGTTTATAAATAAAGCAATCTCGAGTCAGACACCAATATATTTATTATATATAAAGGTGAATGGAGATAATTATGCAGATATATATACAACTGAAGGTGAAAATGGAGTAATTAATGCTAAAGATGTTTTTGCAATTGCCGATTTATATAAAGAAAATGCAACTGCAAATGATAAAGGTGATATTAATAAAGATGGCAATATAAATATTTATGACCAAATAGCTTTATCACAAATGTTATATTCAAATGATATTTCTAAAACTAAGTATTTTAAAGTGTTTGTAGGAGCTAAAGGTGATGTAAATAAAGATGGAATTATAGATTACCATGATGCACAAAAAATATCATCATATATACTTAAACCAGATGATATAAATATAGATACAGATATAGCTGATGTAGATGGAAATGGAAAAGTAGATATTTATGATGTATCAAAGATATTAGATGCATTACAAGAGGATGAAGGTAAGGTAGATGCAAAGTTTGCATTATTGTCAGAAAGTTATTTTATAATAGCAAATGAGGATTCTTTAGGTGATGTAAATGATGATGCTGTTATAAATTATTATGATGCAAAATTAATTGCAGAGTATATACTAAAAAAAGATGAGTCTAAATTAAATCTTAGTAAAGCAGATATAGATAAAAATGGAAAAGTTGATTTATATGATGTCATAAATGTTATGGAACAATTAAATAATTTAGAGGAAAATGTTAGTGGATTAACAGATGAAGAAATGGCAAATAAAAATAAGATTGATTATGAATACATTCCAGGGGATGTTAACCAAGATGGTGTTGTAAATATAGCTGATCTTATTGCAATAAATATGTATCTATTAAATCCAGAACAAAACTCACTAACAGAAGTACAATTAAAAGCTGCTGATGTTGCAGACACAGGAAATGGTAAAATAGATACTAGTGATTCAGCTTTACTAATGAATTATATTTGTGGAATTTTACAAAATATACCAGCATGACGTACAATAAGCTATTAAAAATATATTATTGAAACTGTAAATACAAGGAGAAGTTTATATGAAAAAAACAATAAAAGTAACTGTGCTTAGTTTTCTAATGCTATTTTGTATAATAAGTTTTACTTATGCTAGTAGTATTAGTATATCTTCAGATAAAGATTTAGAGAACATACTTCCTGGAGAAGAGTTTAATGTGAAAATTAAGTTAAATTCAGATGAAGATTTGGCTACTATACATTGTAAACTAGAATTTGACAAAAATAAATTAGAAATTATTAAAGATGAAGCATATGAGGAAATGGCAAAAATAACAATAGGACAAGATATAGAAAATGTAACTGCAGATTCAGAAGGTAATTTTATTATAAATACAATAAAAGGAAAAAGCGAAAATAATGTATTTGAATTTACTTTTAGAGTAAAGGAAAATGTAAAATTAAAAAATGATAAAATAGTTTTATCTAAAATTGATAGTAGTATTGAATTAGATGAAGAAAAGAGTTGTTTGATTATAGGAAAACAATCTGAACCAACTTATTATATAATATTAATTGCTATTACTATTTTACTAGTAGTAATAATGTTTATTATAATAAACAAGAGAAAAAGGTGAGTATAAAAGAGGATGAAAAAGATAAAAAATTATATTTTAGTTTTAGTTAGTTTATTATTTATTATAATATTTTATACTAAATCAGTATATGCAATTACATGTGAACTAAGCATTAAAGATGATGAAAATAGTAATGGTTTTATAGAAAAAGACGGACAACTTTATTATGTCATAACAATATCATCAAAATCTTTTGGAGGAACACTATCTAGCATAAAATTTAAGGTTTGTTATGATGAAAAATACTTAGAAATTTTAAAATTAGAAAATGCAGAACTCGATTTAGGAGAAAAGGGGAAATATACAAATAAACCGTATATCATAGAGTATAACGATTGGGATGCTACTTATACACAAAGTTCCAATATTTACTTAGGAAAAAAGGTTGATGAGGATAGATCTTTAATGGCAATAGATGAAAATGAAATTGATTTAATAAAGATATGTTTTAAAGTAAAGGATAATGTACAGGAAAAAAGGTTAGTATTCATAGATACACAAGCAGATTCCACTCAAATTTTATATGCATATGCAAATCAAAATAGACGTTATATTACTAATGGAGTTACAATGAATGAAAATAGTCCAGATAATTCGCAAATAGATAAGAATGATAATAGTAATAAAAATGAAAATCAGCAACAGAGTGATAAAGAACAATTTGATAGTTATGAAAGTAAAGATAATACTGCTCCAAAAATATTACCTCAAACAGGTGAGGGTATAACAATGGTATTAGTTATTGCTATTGTAATTGTTATAAGTATAGTATTGAGGATTAAATTAAAAAAGCAAAAAGGGTAATATAGGTAAAAGTAACACTAATACGAATCTTGTATTAGTGTTATTTTTATCTAATAGGAAATACTTGCTATAGAGTAAAATATAAAATAATAGTATAGAAGTTAATAAAAAATCTATACTTATAACATATCTAATTTTATTAGACTGAAATATCGTCATTATTAATATATAATATCCAATAATAGTTTACTTTTTCTTTAAAAATAAAAACATTAGAAAATAATATTTTCTGGATTTTAGTTTAAGTTTACATTGATAATGAGTTTTTAATTAAAATATTTCATCTGCTTGCTCTTTAGTAAGATAACCATATTCAACCATGGAATTAATTACTTTTTCCTGTCTTTTTCTTGTTAAGTCCGGATTTACTGTTGGAGCATATACACTTGGAGCATTTGGAACACCTGCAAGCATTGTACATTCATATAAATTCATATTTATAGGTTCTTTATTTAAATAGCCATTTGCAGCTTCCTTTATTCCGTAATATCCATCACCAAAATATATAGTATTCATATAAATTTCAAATATTTCATCTTTAGAATATTTTTTCTCTAAATCGTATCCTACAAAAATTTCTGCAATTTTTCTATTCACAACATTTTTTTCTGAAATAAAATAAATATTTTTGGCTACTTGTTGTGTTATTGTACTTCCACCTTCTCTTAACTCTTGTGAACGTATATTTGAAAATATTGCTCTTGCAATTCCAATTAAATCTATTACGCCATGTTCTTCAAAACGATGATCTTCTACTGCGATAACAGCATTCTTAAAATCTATGGGTACTTCATCTAATGTTACAAAAGACTCTGAAGATTTTATTTTTTCTATTTTATCTGATATACTAACTTTTGTTGTGGCACTTTTATAAAGTAAGTAACCACTTCCAATAATATATCCAGAAACAATAATAAGTATAATTAGTATTATAAGTAATATTCGAATAATAAATTTTTTCATATACCATTTACTCCTTAATCTTTATATCATACAAATTTGACAATTTTAAAAAGTATTCCTAAACATAAATATAGCAGAATTTGACAGATTTTGCAAATCAAGTTCAAAAAAATTAATTATTTAATTAATTTATTTGACAAATTAAATTGATTAATAGATAATATATAGAGGGAAAACAAAAGAGAAATTTTTATGTACGAAGGAGGAAAAAATGTATATTTTTAATAAAATAACTGTTACACCACAGCTACCTAAAAGAATAGATAATTTAGGTAAGATAGCAAACAATTTATGGTGGTCATGGAACACTGAATTTTTAAAATTATTTAAAAAAATTGATATAGATTTATGGGAAAGAGTAGAGAAAAATCCTGTTAGATTTTTAAAATTAGTTTCACAAGAAAAACTAGAGAGCGCTGCGCAAAATCAAATGTTTTTGAAAGAATATGATAAGATAAATGATCATTTTGAAGGATATATGAATAGTAAAAACACGTGGTTTTCTAAAGAATATCCAAATAATAAAAATGATTTAATTGCATATTTTTCAGCAGAATATGGTTTGGATGAAATTTTACCGATATACTCTGGAGGACTTGGGATTTTATCAGGGGACCATTTAAAATCAGCAAGTGATTTAGGAGTGCCACTTGTTGCAGTTGGTTTGTTTTATAAAAATGGGTATTTCCATCAAAAAATAAATAGGTATGGAGATCAAGAAACAGAATATAAAACTATAGATGGAACTACACTTCCAATACAAATGGTTAAAGATAAAAATGGAAATGATTTAATAATATTTGTAAAATTTCCAAAAGGAAAATTATATTTAAAAGTATGGCAAATAAATGTAGGAAAAGTTAAATTATATTTATTAGATTCTGATATAGATGAAAATTTAGAAGAATATAAAGCTGTTACTAAAACGTTATATGGTGGAGACCAAGAAATGAGAATACAGCAAGAAATTATTCTAGGAATGGCTGGTACAAGCTTGTTAAGAGTTTTAGGTCTAAATCCAACAGTATACCATATGAATGAAGGACATTCTTCTTTCTTAATATTAGAACTAATAAAAACAATTATGAATGAAAAAAAGGTATCATTTGATATTGCAAAAGATATAGTAGGAGCTAAAACTGTATTTACTACACATACACCAGTTCCAGCAGGAAATGATATATTCCCACTTGACTTAGTAGAAAAATATTTTAAAAATTATTGGACTAGATTTGGAATAACAAAAGAAGAATTCTTTAGATTAGGAATGAAACCAAATGCTATTATAGAAAATAGTGGTTTTAATATGGGAATATTAGCTTTAAAAGTAGCTGGTAAGAAAAATGGAGTTAGTAAATTACATGGTGAAGTTTCAAGAGATTTATTTGGAGAAGTTTGGACAAATATTGCTTCAAATGAATCACCTATTGATTATGTAACAAATGGAATTCATACATGTTCTTGGCTTGCAGCAAATTTAAAAAATTTATATAATAAATATTTAATACCTTTCTGGCAAGATAGTATACATGATGATAATGTATGGGAAAATATAAAAAATATTCCAGATGAGGAATTATGGAATGAGCACAAAAAGAGAAAAATTAAATTGTTAGAATTAGTAAAAGATAATACTACTAAGAGATTAAAAAGAAATGGATATAGTTATGATGAAGTATCAAATATTGTTTCAGGATTAAATGAAAATGCACTAACAATAGGTTTTGCAAGAAGATTTGCAACATATAAAAGAGCTACATTAATTTTTAGAGATTTAGAAAGAATTACACAAATATTAAATGATGCTAAAAGACCAGTACAATTAATATTTGCAGGAAAAGCTCATCCAGCAGATAAAGAGGGACAAGATTTAATAAAATATATTCATGAAATATCTATGAAACCACAATTTAAAGGAAAAATATTTTTACTAGAAGATTATGATATAGCAATAGCTAGATATTTAATTAGTGGAGTTGATGTTTGGCTTAATAATCCAAGAAGACCAATGGAAGCATCTCGGAACAAGTGGACAAAAAGCATCTGTAAATGGTGTTATAAACTTTAGTGTATTAGATGGATGGTGGGCTGAAGGATATAACACAAAAAATGGATGGACTATTGGAACAAATGCGGAATATGATAATTATGAAATTCAAGATAATGATGATAGCGAAAGTATTTATATGACTTTAGAAAAGAAGATTATTCCTATGTATTATAATAAAGAGCAAGGTGGGATATCAAAAAAATGGGTAGAAATGATGAAAAATTCTATAATTTCTACTGGTGGAAGATTTAGTACATCTAGAATGTTAGTAGATTATACTAAAAAACTATATATGCCATTATGTGATCTAACTAATAAATATTATAATGACTTATCTATCGTAACAGAATTTGATGAATGGAAGAAAAATTTGATTAGAAATTGGAATGATATACAAATTACTCGGTGAAGAGGATAATGCTAATAATATTACTCTAGATGCAGGTAATACAATAGATGTTAAATGTAAAGTAAAATTACCAAACATTGAAGAAGAAAATATTGAGGTTCAAGTATATTATGGACAGATTATGGAAAATGGAATTGTTGGTAATATTAATATTATTCCAATGAAATTAGTAGAAAAAGATGTAGAAAATAAGACTTATGGATATAAAGCAAGACTTCAGCTTTCTACAGGAGGAGATTTTGGATATACATTTAGAGTTGTTCCAAAACATGAAATGGTTTTAGATCAGGAAAATTTAAATTTAGTAAAATGGATTAAACGATAGTAATGGAAAACTATTAAATAGTAAAAATAAAAATAAAAAATTAAGAGAGCGTACTTGAATATGCTCTCTTTTAGTGATATAATACAAGCTATGTTAAAAATATTTATATTTTACTATTATCTTGTAAAGTATAAGCAGATGGAGGGAAAATAATATGAAAAAAACAAAAATAGTATGTACAATAGGACCAGCAACTGCAGATGTAGAAGTATTAAAGAAAATGATTCTTGCAGGAATGAATGTAGCAAGAATAAACTTTTCACATGGTGGAATGGAAGAACAAATAGGATTTATTAATGCAGTTAAAAAAGCTAGAGAAGAAGTTAATATGCCAGTATCATTATTACTAGATACACAAGGACCTGAAATAAGAACTGGAAAATTAGAAGAATCACCAGTTGTATTAAAAGCAGAAGAAGAATTTACATTAGTAAATGAAGATATAATTGGAAATAACAAAAGAGTTTCTGTAACTTACAAAGACTTATATAAAGATGTAAAACCAGGAACTACAATACTTATAGATGATGGTAAAATAGAAATAGAAGTAGATAGAATAGAAGGAAAAGATGTTGTATGTAAAGTAATGAATGGTGGAGAGCTAGGAAACAGAAAAAGTATTAATGTTCCTGGAACACACATTAATTTACCAGCATTAAAAGATAAAGATATTCAAGATTTAATAGATGGATGTAAAGTAGATTTTGATTATGTAGCAGCTTCATTTATTAGATCTGCATCTGATGTTTTAGCTATTCGTAAAGTATTAGATGAAAATGGTGGAAAAGATATAAAAATAATTTCAAAAATAGAAAGTCAAGAAGGAATTGATAACTTCCAAGAAATATTGGAAGTTACAGATGGAATTATGGTTGCTCGTGGAGATATGGGTGTAGAAATTCCAATGGAAGAAGTTCCAATTGTTCAAAAAAGATTTATAAAAGAATGTAATAGAGCAGGAAAACTTGTTATAACAGCTACACAAATGCTTGAATCTATGACAACAAACCCAAGAGCAACAAGAGCAGAAATATCTGATGTTGCAAACGCAGTATATGATGGAACAGGTGCTATAATGCTATCTGGAGAAAGTGCAATGGGTAAATATCCTGTAGAGTGTGTAGATACAATGACAAGAATTGCAACAGCAGTAGAAGCTTCAATAAATTATGGAAAAAGATTTAAAAGAAGAGAATATGACTTAGAAACTAAAAATTATGAATTTTATTTAGCACATTCTATTTGTTCAACAGCATTACAAATGAATGCTAAAGCAATATTTGCATATACAGAATGTGGAGATACACCAAAACTTGTATCAAGCTTTTTACCATGTTGTCCAATTTATGCAGTAACATCTTCAGAAAAGACATATAGACAATTAGCTTTAGCTTGGGATGTTACACCAATACTCGTAAAAGAGGATTTACCTACTAAAGAATTGGTAGCTAAAGGAATTGAAGTTGCGAAACAAGCAGGATATGTAAATTCAGGTGATGTTGTTGCAATTGCTGGAGGAGAAACAATTTTACCAGGTAATAAGGAGGATGTTATGAATAGAACTGTTGGTGGAGTAGTAAAAATTTAATTTTTTAGTAAGTAATAGTTATGTATTATAAAATAGAAAATAATTCGTTTTTTTAGACGAATTATTTTTTTATATAATAGGAAAGTTCTATTATATAGTAAAATTTAACTAACATGTCTTTCCTATTATATAAAAATAATTGT
>ENA-ORLW01003070-ORLW01003070.1-human-gut-metagenome-genome-assembly--contig:-NODE-3070-length-13530-cov-3.660522_pt1 | contig 13530 bp, 10 predicted proteins | sample MGYA00243017_ERZ508829 | MGnify/ENA primary metagenome ERZ508829 (study PRJEB26277, sample SAMN04329776) | human gut metagenome | biome: human-associated habitat | host: Homo sapiens | place: USA...
GCAGCGGAATTGAAGGGCATCGGTACGGCGCACCGCACGGTGCTCCCAAAGGCGCCGCCGCTCTCCCAACTCGATCGAAACATCTTTATAGCGATGGGTGTCTGCGTCGTTCTGGCGCTTCTCGCTGAAATCTTCCTGCGCGAGCTCTTTATGACGCCCGGCGCTGTCATGCCTTGATTAAGCCCATGCACGCGATTGAACTGAAGAAAGTTTCCTACCGCTACAGCGGTGCCGAACCAGACTCGCCGGATGCGGTTCGATGTCTTGATCTCACGGTTGATGCGGGCGAGCTTAAGCTCGTTACCGGCGCTTCGGGCTGCGGCAAGACGACGGTCATGCGGCTGGTGAACGGCCTGTGTCCGCAGATCTACGGCGGCACCCTGTCGGGTGAAGTATTGGTCGACGGCAATCCCACGCAGGATACGCCCGTGGCGGTGCTCTCAGAGCATATCGGCACGCTTTTCCAGGATCCCGAAGAGCAGTTCTTCGCGCTCAATGTGGGCGATGAGATCTCCTTCGCGCTCAAAAGCCGCGGCGTGCCGTTTGAAGAAATCGGTCCCCGCGTAGACCGTGCTGCCAAGCGCATGGGGATTGAACATCTTCTCGCGCAGGACATTCACGAGCTCTCTGAAGGGCAAAAGCAGAAGGTCGGACTCGCCTCGATTCTCGCGCTCGGCCCCAAAGCGCTCATTCTCGATGAGCCGAGCGCCAATCTGGATCCGGAAGCCACAGTGTCGCTTGCCGGCATCCTCGGTGAACTCAAAGCCGAGGGCGCAGCCATTCTCGTGGTAGACCATCGTCTTTACTGGCTTAAAGGCTTGGTTGATGAGGTCCTCGTCATGCAGGCCGGAGCGGTGGCGGTTCGGGGCCCGTTCTCTATTCTTGACGATGAGAATGTGCGCCGTCTTTACGGGCTTCGCCAAGCCGAGGTGGAGGATCTACGCCCGACCCTGCCGCGCATTCCGACGGCACTGGGAGACGGGACCGTGCCGGCGGGCTTTTTTGCGGCCGAACACGTCTCCTTTACGTATAAAGGTGCTCAAAAGCCCATCTTCAGCAACGTGAGTTTTTCGGTTCCCGCAGGGATTACGGCGCTGATCGGTGCAAACGGAACGGGCAAAACAACGCTGGCGCGCATCTTGACCGGGCTCAATGAAGCCCAAGGCGTCTTCTCGATTGAGGGCCGGCCCGTTGACCGCGACGGCCTCATGCCGCATTCGGGGCTGGTGCTCCAAAATGCCGACCATCAGCTTCAGATGCGCACCGTGCGCGAAGAGGTTGAGGCTTCGATGATTGCAGCCAAGTCCGCAGCGAAAAAGCACGCGGCTTTCTGGAAGCGTCTGAAGACGCCGAAACTCACCGCTGAAGAAGAAGCGTGGGTCACAGAGCTCCTCACGACGCTGCGTCTGGCCCCGCTCGCGGAACGCCATCCGCAGAGTTTGTCGGGCGGCGAGAAGCAGCGCGTAGTCATTGCTTGTGCGCTTGCCAAGAATCCGCAAATTCTGATTCTGGACGAACCGACGTCAGGGCTCGACGGCGCCAATATGGCCTCCATTTCCAAGCTGCTTAAGGCCGAGGCTGCCCGAGGCCGAGCGGTTTTCCTGATTACCCACGATCTGGAGCTTCTGCAGGCCTGCGGAACTGCGCTCGACATGAAGGATTTGCAGCCGGCTGAAGCTGCCCAATGATTTTTTCAGACTTTGCACAACCTTTTTTCACTTCACAAAGGAAACAACGTCATGACCAACTGCTGCTGCAAGAAGCCTACGGCCGAACAAGCCAAGATCATCGAGGAAATGCTGGCTGCGCCCTATCCGGTGACGGTGAGCTCCATCGCCGGCCGACTCGGCGTAACGGATCTTGAGGCTGCCGAACTGCTGCCGGAAGCCAACTGCACCTTCGTCAAGGGCGACATCACAGAGCGCTTCACCGAAATTTGGGCGGAACTCGCTTCCTGGGAAAAGATCACGCTTTTCATTCAGCATGAAGGCAGCATCTTTGAAATTCAGGGGCAGCTCCATGAGGGAAAGATTGCTCAGGGCTACTACAACATCCTCGCCAAATCGGCGAAGATCGGCGGCCACATGAAGTATGACGTCTTCTCGGCCGTGGCTTTCACGACTTTCCCCTTCATGGGACGCGAGTCTCTCGCCGTGCAGTTCTTTACCAAGGAAGGCAAAACGGCCTTCTCGGTTTTCGTCGGTCGAGAAAATCATCAGCTCGTCGAATCCGTGAAGGAAAAGTTCATTGCCGCCCGAGCCAAGTTCTCGGCCTGATTCATCCGTTTTAGCTCGTCTCGAACTGCTCTGCCTCCGAAGATCGCATCCCCCAACGATCTCGGAGGCTGCGCATTAAGCCCGTATGAAGGGTGATGCGTTAGAAAAGCGGCTCGCTGAGATCGTGAGCAAACGGCTCGCCGTCATTCTGGTTCAATTGTGCTTGGGACGGGAGCCTTATTTACGCCGCAAGCGTGCTTCGAACACGTTGCGGCGAATCGCATTATTCTGACTGCGCAGACGGACTGCATTTAAACGGTCCTGCGTTCACTACCATTTTCGAGGAGATTCCCCATGACTGCTGCCGCCGCCAAGCCTCTTGTCGTCATCAGTTCCCGTACGGGCAACACCATGATTCTCGGTCACGCCATCTGCGACGCGATGCCTGGGGCCGTCCTGGTCAAGCCTGAAGCGCTGCCCGAAGACTTGTCGGGCTTTAATCCGATTCTGCTCGGTTTCTGGTGCGACCGCGGCATGGCGCCTGAAGACATTCAGGCGGCAGCGAAAAAGCTCGAAGGCAAGACGATCGGGTGCTTCGCCACCATGGGCGGCAATGCTGAAACGCCCGAAGCGCTCGACTGGATGAAGCGTACGTCGGAGAGTTTGGCAGCAGCGGGCAAAAACAATACCCTCGCAGGCACTTATCTCTGCCGCGGCCGTATTGACCCGGCGCTCTTCGAACGAATGACCGCGATGATGGGCGGCAAGGTGACGCCTGAGCGCGAAGCGCGCCGTCTGGCGAGCGAAACGCACCCGGACCGCATGGATCTCGAGCGCGGCGTCGAGCGTTTCCGCACCATCTTCGGAGTGAATTGGTAATGGCCTCGGCACAGCCTGCCGTTCGCATCGACTCCCTCGAAAAACGCTATGCCTCGGGCACGCTGGCCTTGAAGGGCGTGAGTTTTGACGTTGAAGAAGGCGAATTCTTCGGTCTGCTCGGCCCCAACGGCGCCGGCAAAACAACGCTGATTTCCTGCCTCGGCGGACTGACCACGCCGACGGGCGGGCGCATTCTTGTTCGCGGCATGGATACCCGTACAGATCGACGAGCCGCATCGCTCTTTCTCGGCATCGTGCCGCAGGAAATCACTTTCGACCCGTTTCTGACGGTGCGCGAAACGCTGCGCTTTCAGTCGGGCTACTGGGGCATTCTCCGAAATGACGACTGGATTGATGAAATTCTCGCCAATCTGGGTTTGACCGACAAAGCGGACGCTTCCATGCGCGCGCTCTCGGGCGGCATGAAGCGCCGTGTGCTCGTTGCCCAGGCGCTCGTTCATAAGCCGCCGGTGATCGTGCTCGATGAGCCGACGGCCGGCGTAGACGTTGAGCTTCGCGAACACCTCTGGGACTTCATCGGACGGCTGCATCGCGAGGGGCGGACGGTGATTCTCACAACGCACTACCTCGAAGAGGCGCAGGCGCTTTGCAGCCGCATCGCCATCATGAAGAAGGGCGAGGTTGCGGCGCTTGACCGCACGGAAGCGCTTTTGTCGCGCTTTGAAGGCCGAGTGCTCCGCTGCCGGCTGGTAAAGGGGGACCTGCCGCCAGAAGCGGCCCGCGACCTCATGCGCCGTCACGGCAATGATGTGACGCTGCGAATTGACGACGCCGACGACGCGTTGCGAAAGCGCGAAAGCCTGAAGGCGGCCGGCGCGGAGATTGAAAATCTGACGGTAGGACAGCCTGATCTGGAGGATGTCTTCCTCGCTGTTACGGGAGGTGAAGCCTGATGTGGGTTCCTTTCTGGACGCTCTTTAAAAAGGAAGTGATCCGCTTCCTCAAGGTGTGGATGCACACCGTGCTGGCCCCTGTCCTCACGGGCGGGCTCTATCTCTTTGTCTTCGGCGAAGCGCTCTCCAAGCACCTGCCCGTCTATGAGGGCGTGACCTATACGGCCTTCATCATTCCGGGCCTCATCATGATGACGGTGCTGCAGAATGCGTTTTCCAACACGGCGAGCTCACTCATTCAGTCGAAGATTTCAGGAAACCTCGTCTTTATTCTTCTGCCGGCCATCCCGGGACCGCAGGTAGCCGCTGCCTATATCGGCGCGAGCTTCGTGCGCTCAGCGCTCGCCGGCGCCGGGCTCTATCTCCTCTGCTCCTGGTGGGCATCGCCCCCGATGCGGGAACCGGAGCTCCTCATCGCTTTCGGCTTCTTCGGTGCGGCCATCATGGCGGCCTTGGGTCTCATCACGGCGCTCTGGGCCGAAAAATACGATCAGATGGGAGCGGTGATGAATTTCGTCATCATGCCGCTCACCTTCCTTTCGGGCGTCTTTTATTCCGTGGATTCGCTCCCGCCCTTCTGGCAGGCCGCGAGCCGCCTCAATCCCTTCTACTACTTGGTTGACGGCTTTCGGCAGGGATTCTTCGGCAGCGGCGACACCAACACGACGCTGAGCCTACTCATCGTTGCCGCAACGGCTTTGGCCGTCACGGCGGCGGCCGTGGTGCTCCTCGTTAAGGGCTGGAAGATCCGCACTTGAAGGAGGCGCTTACACGGATCTTTCCATGACGGACTGAATCACGCGCTGCTGCTCATCAAAATACGGATTGAAGGTCAGACGGGCACGGATCCTGCCGCGGCGCTTGTCGCCCCAGGCGCCATAGTCGACCTCGCCCCGGCGGCAGGCTGCGTAGGAGGGCTTTTCGCCCTCGGGCGTACAGATATGCGAGCGGCCATGCCGGCCGTATTCCGGATTGTCGGGGGAGAAGCTCATCGCCATGTGCGAGAAGCTCCAAATGCGCTCGGACGGAATTTCATCGGGATGCACAATAATCCGCGGATCTTTGGCGGCTTTGCCCAGACTTTCGCGGGAGCCGTACCAGATGAAGCGGGACTGCGCGGAGGTAAAGCGCTGCGGAATCCATTCAATGAGCGATTGAGCGTCGAGAATGGAGTCGTGCTCGGAGAGCATCACCACAGCAGGCTTGGCAAAGGGCTTCAACTTGAGCGCATCATCAACGCCGCGCATTGTATCGACGAAGGCCGCGAGCCCTGACACCGGGACCATCGTATAGCGAAAGGCTGTCTGACCGCCCATCAGGGATTCCTGAGGTTCCCTGAGCCACGTGATGAAGGGCTTTAAGAGCGGCGCGAGGAAGGTGAGATGCGTGCGCACGACAAAGGCGGGTGAAAAGAGCAGCAGCCCGTCGGCATCCGCTTGGCCGGTAAGCGCGGCCTCGAGCGCCAGATTGCATCCGGTGGAGAAGCCCCCCAGCCACATCGGCCGCGGTTTCCCGTCGGTGCCCGGTCCCAGCTGATTGAGATCCCGCCGCAGCACGGCAGCCTGTTCATTCACGACGCGCCGCCAGTCGTCAGCCGTCGGGGCTGCCATATCTTCGGGCATGGTCCCGCAGCCGGGAAGGAGCACTGTGCGCACCAGCCATCCGGCAGCCGAAAGATTCTTCGCTTGGTCGACAAAGGACCACGGCGAATCGCCTAACCCGTGAATGCAGAGAATGCCGCCCAAGATCGGCGTGTCCGCGGGCGGACGTGTCTCCGCCGGGCAGTTGGCTTCAAGTTCAAGCGCATGATCGTCCGTGGCCCAGCGTCGGCGCGATTCGATCCAGGCGCGCGTGTCGGCAGCATAGGCCGCAAAGGTCGTTTGTCCGAGCGGCTGGACGAGCGGCTCGGGCACATTCGGTTTAGAGGCGCATGCCGTGAGCGCGCCGGCGCTCAGAAGTGCGCTGCCCGCCGCCGCGGCATAGAGGAACCGCCGGCGAGAGAGGCCGCCTTGGGGCTGAGAGTGTGAGATATGGGAATGCTTCATGGTGAAATGAAGCGTAGCGCAAACGATATTGTCGAACAGTTTGCAATTGCATCTGATTTCTGCCTGATACCGCTTTTGTCGATCGCTCTCACGGCCGCAAAGGCAAATGCAGATAAAAAAGCAGCGTGACGGCGTCACGCTGCTCAAGGTGCTTATGCCGGCGAAGGGCCCTGACGAGTGTTCGCTAACCACTCGTTTTTAGGGGGATTGCGCTCGTCGGCAATAAGGGGAGAGGCTTATTTGCCTGCTTTGATGGCCTCTGCGATGGCATCGGCAGCAACGCGTCCGGAAGTGAGTGCCCAGCCGACGTTGGCGCCGGCAGGCGAATCGTCGCCCATCACGCCGCCCACAAGTTCACCCGCGCCGTAGAGGTTGGGGATGACTTTGCCGTTGCTCTGGATGAGATTGAGGTGATCATCCGTGCAGACGCCGCCCATTGTCGTGGCGAAGCGGGGCTTCTGTTCGACGATGTAGTACGGGCCTTGGGCGGCAATTTCAGCCTTCATGTACTGGACAGGGCGGCCAAAGTCAGCATCCTTTTGTGCTTTCACAAAGCTGTTGTACTTGGCGACCGTTGCCTTGAGATTTTCAGCGTTGATGCCGGCAAGCTTGGCCGCCTCTTCAAGCGTCGCGCCTTTCACAAAGATCGGAGCCGACTTGCCGTTGGCGGCAAGGTACTTGTCAGCGTCTTCGTGCGAAACACCTGTTTCCGGGAGACGCTTATAGAAGCCTTCCCAAGACTTTTGATCCATGAAGACATAAGCCATGCCGCCCTTTTGCTGCAGCATCGGGTCGAGAATGTGACGGTTCGACGCCTTTTCGTTGACAAAGCGCAGACCGTCGCGGCTCACGAGGATGCCGGCCTGGTCGAACGCGCCGACATTGGCGTAGATGGTGGACTTGGCCTTGCCCGGCGCAACTTCAATGCCGTTCGGATAGCGCTTGCCGTATTCGAGGAGCTGGGTTTTCACGCCGAGCTTCTGGGCCATCTGCAGACCGTCGCCCGTTGAGGAAACTGGGCCGTAATAGAGCGTGTTCTTATAGGTATCCGTGAGAAGGTTCTTATTGTTGCCGTAGCCGCCGGTGGTAAGCAGCGTCTTCTTTGCGCGGATCGTGTATTTGGTGCCGGTGTTGCCGTCAACGGCTTCAACACCCGTCACCTTGCCGTCCTCGACAATCAGTTTTTCAACACGGGTGTTGAAGAGAACCTTCGCACCGTTGGAGCCGATGACTTCGCGCAGATGCTGCGCCATCGTACCCGCGCCGCCCTGGAATTCAAGGGCGCGGCGATGGGAGTATTCGGCGAGGAACGGGAGGTCGTTCGGAATGAACTTGACGCCGACCTGATCGTGGAGCCAGTCGATCGTCGGCCCCACGTTCTTTGCGTAGAGCGTGAGCTTGGAGAGGTCGTTGAGGTTGTGGCCATTGGCCTGGAAGTCCTTCACCATCGATTCGACCGAGTCATCCGTCACGCCGAAGGCCTTCTGGAGCTTGGAGCCCTGCGCGACCACTTGGCCGCCCGAAATGGAAGCGGCGCCGCCGATGAAGGGCATTTTCTCAACGAGAACGACGTTGAGGCCGTTCATGCGTGTACGGATGGTGGCGGACATGCCGGCGCCGCCGCCGCCCACGACGACGACATCGGTGTCGACGGTTTCATTTTTCGCCTGCTTTTTAACAGCGAGCGGAACGAGCGCCGCAGGGTCCGCGCCGGCCTGCTTCACCGTGTCGGCTACGGCCGTGCGGATCGCCGTTGAGGTGATGGTGGCGCCGGTAACGCCGTCAACCTGCGGGGATTGACGCTCTACGATGCGGCCCGGGAGCAGCTCAGCGGCCTTGGAGCCGATGCCCGGGGTTTCGGAGTGTGTGACCTTGACGTCGGCAATCTTATCCTTCGTGAAAGTGACAGTGACTGTTACGTCGCCGTGGATGCCCGGCGCTTTGGCCGTATAAGTGCCCGCTTTAAATTCAGCGGCGGATGCGCCGACGGCAAATACCGCGGCAATGGAAAGCGTGAGGAGAGTCTTCTTCATATTGAAATCTCTGCGGTGAGAAGATGGAAGAAAGTGAAATTCAGTATCCGCCGCCGTGAGTGAAGCGGCGGAAGTGTTGGAAACGGCTGATCCGAACAGGTTACTGAGGATTCATAGCCTTGTGGAGCACTTCAAGGACATTGAGACAGTCCTCGGCAGGAATTTGACCGGGGGCGCTCGCTTTGCCGCCGACGCTCGCAAACGTGAGGTCAGAGCCGAATCCTTCGCCCGTAATGCGGGTGAGTACGCCCCATTTGCCCATGGCCATCGTGAGCATCGGACGGTTCGAGTAGTAGTGGCGGACTTTGGCCGTCGCGTTCATCACGGTGAGGGCGTCTTCAGGCGAAGCGGCCATGACGGCGAGTTTCAAAATATCCGCGCCGGCTTCCTGCTCGAGCAGGAGGCGGCGGATCAGTTCGCCTTCGTCAGGAGTGAATTTGAATTCATGGTCGCTGATAATCACCTTCACGCCTTTCTTGTGAGCGGTGTCGACGAGCCGGCGCACCATGGCGGCATCGCGGAAAAGTTCAATATCGACTATATCGGCACGGCCTTCGGTGAGTACCGCTTCGTAGACTTCTCCGTAGTAATCGTCCTCGGCAATGAAGGGACCGCCGTCCGTACCGTTGCGCAGCGTCACGAGCACGATCTTGTCGCCCGCGGCCTCATAGGCGCGGCGGGTCACGTCGGCATATTGTCTGGGTGCAAGGCGGCCCAGATAGTCGATGCGGACTTCGATCATGTCGAGCGCTTTCATTGCCGCAAAGTGCTTCACCGTCGCAACGAGATCGTCCGGCGTCTTGGCGGTGGTGGGCGCGATGAGCTTCGGGCGGCCTGTGCCAATGGATCGTCCCTTGATTTCGATGGGCTCGACGGCGCCGGGCTGCCAGCCCTTGACACGATTCATCGTATCGATCGGACGCGTCTTGCCTTCGAATTGATCAATGGTGCTCGCCTGAGTGACGCCTGCGGCAGAGACTGCGGCGGCGAAAGCGGAACTGAGGAGATGACGGCGCTGCATAAGGGTGCTCTTTTTTTCTGATAGTTAGTGGAATCAACGGCGAAGCAGAATCTTTTGGGTAAATTCGATTTCTGCTCCGGATGTGCAGAAGGAGTTTGCTACAGTGCCTTTCCTGGGCCTACCCCCGTTCGGGGGAGGGGCTGACATTCTTGTTTTTTGCCGGACTCATGGCTTCGATTTCGCTGCGGCTGCTGATTCCTTTCGTCTGCTCATTCGTTTCTTTATTTGGGGCGGAGCCGGCCGTCGGACGTCCTCCGGAGGGAGAGACGCCGGCTGCGGTTTCTTCGGCGTCCCTCGCCATAGATCCTCAGGCGCAGCAGTTTCGCCCTGTGATCACGATTGCAGAACTCGATACATTGGTCAATCCCTACGACGCTTTCATGCTTCGGCAGACGGCGGCGGCCTTGCAGCGCGCACTGCCGAAGTATTTCGTCAGGACCGTGACGATCGCTGACGCCGAGGCGAAGACTCAGATTGAGCGTCTGCGTCCGGACTTTCTTTTTGCGCCGGCTTCTTTTTCCGGCATGACCGGAGTCGAGGCTGCCCGTATCGCCACTCGGCGCACGAATCTTGCCCAGAGCGCAGAGCGTTCAGTGGGAGCCGTGTTCGCTGTCCGTGCGGATTCCCGCTTTCAATCCCTTGCGGATTTGCGCGGCCGCAGGGTCTTTGCGGGACTCCCGACGGCCATCGACGGCTGGCTTGCAGCCGCACGGGAACTCCGGCAGCAGGGGTTCGAACCGGATCATTTTTTTGGGTTTGTCGGGTACCGCAACAATGCTTATCCGGATGTGCTTTCCGCACTCCTCAACGGCTCGACCGATGCGGCGATTCTGCCCGCCTGCCTGCTTGAAGCCGTGCGCATGCACGGCCTGGTGCGCGCGGAGGATATTCGGGTTATTAACGCCAAGACCGGAGACCTCGCCTGTGCACACTCAACGGCTCTCTATCCGGATTTGAGCTTATGGTCGCTTTCTTCCGCTCCGGAAACAGCGGTACGCGATATGACTGTGGCGCTCCTGGGGCTCAGAGATGCGAGCGGGTATGAGTGGCTCACAAACGTTTCGCATGCGGATGTCGACGGGCTTTTGAAGGACCTGGAAATCGGTCCCTATGCTTATTTGAAGGATATGAGTCCCCGTGCGCTCATTGAACGGCACTTTGGCAAAGTACTGGCGGCAGCCGGATTTTTGCTGCTCCTCGTATTGAATGAACTGAGGCTGCACGCGCTGGTGCGGCGCCGCACGCGGGAACTCGCTAAGGCGATGAATGAACGTGAGCGTCTGGCCGAAGAGGCTTCTGCCGCTCGATTGGAACTCGCCGGTTTTGAACGCCGCTCGATTGTGCAGCAGATGTCGAGCATGATTGCTCATGAAATCAATGCGCCCGTGGGCGCTTTGCGCACCTGGGCGGCCGTGATTCGCATGAAGTGTCCGCAGCGCGTTTTCCGCGATGATGAAACCAGTGCGCATGCCGGACTTGAGCAGGCTCTCAGGCGCATTGACTATGAAGCGAACCGCATCGCCGACATCGTCTCAAGCGTGCGCGCATATGCGAAAAAAGAGGACGAACCGCTGGCGGCATGTGACCTCATGCCAATCATTGAGCGGGCGATAAGCGCTTTCCGTGCGGAAGAGCGAAGCGCCGAACGCACAAAAGTGGTTTTTTCTTCTGCAGTGCGTGAAGCTTGGACCACAGGGCGTCCGCTCGAACTCGAAATTCTCTTTCTCAATCTGGTGCGTAATGGTGCATCAGCGATGAAGTCAATGAAGGATTCGCTCGATGAACCTGCCGAAGTTCGTCTCACGCTTGATAGACCGCAGGAAGCCGCAAATCGCTGGCGGATACGGGTGGAGAATCCCGGCGTCATGCTCGACGCGGGTTCACTCGAGCGCCTTAATCGCAAAGCAGCCAGCGTTTCAGCCGATCCTTCAACCTTCGGCGGCTTGGGACTCGGTCTTTCTATCTGTCGAGGCATAGCCGATCGGCATGGCGCTTCACTTCTCTTTGAAGCTCGCCCAACGGGAGGCGCTGCGGCTGTCGTTATGATCGATGCTCGGGATTTGCCGCTCTAAAAGGATTTTTTCCATGAAATGCATTTTGCCCGCGCCTTTGGTGCGTCTTGTTGACGATGACAATGACTTTCGTGAAAGCCAAAAGGCCTTTCTCACAGCGCTTGGCTGGCAGGTGGAGGATTGGGAAAGTCCGGCGGCGTTCCTTCAGGATGACGACCTCCAGCGTCCGGGGTGCGCTGTGCTGGATATCCGCATGCCCGGCATGACTGGGCTTGATCTGCAGCGGCGCTTTGTAGAGGCTGGAAGCCGCTTGCCGGTGATTTTTTTGACCGGGCACGGCGATGTTGCAACGGCGGTGCATACCATGAAATATGGTGCACTGGATTTCCTTGAGAAACGAGGGGATCCGATGGTGCTGGCGGCTGCCGTGGAGCGTGCCTGCAAAAAGTCACTTGCGGCTGCGAAGGCGGCAGCCGAAGCTCAGAGCTATCAGACGGCCTACGATGCGCTGACGCCTCGAGAGCGTGAAGTTTTTGTGCTTGCGGCTAAAGGGCTTTCCAATAAGGAAGCTGCCGAAGTGCTTGGCATCGGTGCGGAAACCGTCAAGATGCATAAAGCCAATGCTTATGCCAAATTGGGCGTTCAGAGTTCTCTCGAGGCTTATCAGTGGCTGGAGAATCTCCCGACGCCGCAGCCAAAGGATGTGGCATGACGACACGCAGAACGCTTCTCACCGCGGGCGCAGTCGCCTCGGCCTTGCCGTCATCGCTTCTGGCTGCCGCTCTTGAAGATTCATCCGATGCGCTCGAGACTTGGCAGCAGGTCATCGTGATCGGTTCCGGGCTCGCCGGTCTGACAGCCGGCGCGAGCGCACTGGAGTCCGGTGCCCGGCGCGTGCTGATATTGGAAAAAGGACCGCTTGTCGGCGGTCACTCTCTTTATTCGAGCGGCTCCATCGCTGCGGTGGCGCCGGATCGTGCCGGAGCATTTTCAAATGGCTGGCGCGACTCTGTCGAACAGTTTGTGGCTGATGCGCTCGCTGTGGGCGGCGGCAGCGGAGACCCGGAACGTTTGGTGCAGATTGCCCGCGGGTCCGCAGCTATGCTCGACTGGCTTGAAGGGCTCGGCGTCTCCTTCGGCCGCCCCTTTGAAGCCCGATCGGGACTTCATCCGCGCAGCTGGGCAATGCCGGGCAATTCTGCCGGACGGAGCTATGTTCTCGCTGTCATGGACTGCTATCGGCGTTTGGGCGGGAAAACAATCCTCTCGGCGAAGGTTGAAACGCTTGAACGGCAGGAATCGTGCTGGAAGGTCGGCGTAACCATTCGCTCAGAAAATGAAGTTCGCCTCAAGTATTTCCAAGCGCCTGCCATCATCATTGCGTCCGGCGGCTTTACCGCCAATGTCGAACGCCGCATGAAGATCATGGAGCAGCTCACTCCCGATATTCATACGAGTGCCGATCCTTATGGCACCGCTTGGGACGGCGCACAAGGCGATGGTTTGGACCTGGCGCAGCGCGCCGGCGGCGTTATTGCCGAAGGTTTCGGCTTGCAGCTGCTGCCTTTTTGGGGCGGCCGATTAATCGACTATGCGGGCGGCGACATGTACGTGGATGAAACCGGCCGACGCTTCGTCGATGAAAATCTGCCTTGGAATGCGATTTCTGAACACATCCTCAGTCTGAAGTCCCGGCGCTGCTGGGTGATCACCGATGCGCAGTCTTATAAGGGTGCAACGCTGAGTCTGAAGCTCATCAACGGCATCGTGAGAAAAGCCGGCTCCATCAGGGAGATGGCAGCAGCGATGAGGATCCCTCCGACGGTGCTCGAACAAACGTTCGCCCAATACAATCGGGCGGCTGATGCAGGGCTGGATCCGCTGACCGGCAAAAAGTTCTTCACCCAAAGAATCGAAAAGCCGCCCTTTTATTTTGGTGAGGAGCAGATCTATGTGCACACCACTTTGGACGGTATTTTGACGGATGCCCAGGCGCAGGTGCGTGCGCAAACGGGGGGCGTTATTCCGGGACTTTTTGCCGCTGGAGAGGTCGTCGGAGGGATTTTTGGTTTTGACCGGCTCGGCGGCGCCGGCATCACGAACTGCCTTGTGATGGGACGCATCGCCGGCCAAAGAGCTGTTGAATGTCAAAGTGGCACTTAAATGCCGGCATGGCTCCTTTCTAAAGGACTTGGGGCGAGCCCTCAATGCGGCAGAGGATTGGGCCAGCCTAGTGTCACTTAAGGGGCGGTTCCAGCTGTCCTCTCCGGCCGAAATGCAGAGCTTCGCTTTATAGATTGCCGGCCTTTGTCGGGCTGCAAAAAAAATGCTCCCGAAGAAACGGCATGCGTTCATCGGGAGCTTAAAGCTGCCATCCGCTCGAAGCGCTGAAGGGAGAAGGCCCTTCAGC
>ENA-ORLW01003071-ORLW01003071.1-human-gut-metagenome-genome-assembly--contig:-NODE-3071-length-13526-cov-2.549409_pt1 | contig 13526 bp, 8 predicted proteins | sample MGYA00243017_ERZ508829 | MGnify/ENA primary metagenome ERZ508829 (study PRJEB26277, sample SAMN04329776) | human gut metagenome | biome: human-associated habitat | host: Homo sapiens | place: USA...
CTTAAAGCAATATCACGGGTGGATTTGTGCGTTATAGATTCAGACGGCAAGATTGCGGCTAAGACATTTGATGATGTTCAAGGCTGTGTTGCAGATGCATTGACATTTATGGATTCGCCGGCAGAGAGCCAGGTTGTAAACGGCTACCAGTTTTTTAAAGTTATAGACGAACAGAATCTTGAATATATTCTTCTTGCAAAGGGAACAAGCGATGATGTTTATATGCTTGGTAAGCTTGCGACATTTCAGATTCAGAATCTCTTGGTGGCTTATAAGGAAAGATTCGATAAAGATAATTTTATAAAGAATCTTCTTCTAGATAATCTCTTGCGTGTAGATATGTATACAAGAGCAGAAAAGTTACATATTGAGACGGATGTTAAGCGTGTTGTTTATATAATTGAGACGAAACACGAAAAAGATACTAATGCACTTGAGATAGTAAGAACTTTATTTGCGGGAAAAGTGCATGATTTTATTACAGCAGTTGATGAGAAGAGTATAATTCTTGTTAAGGAAGTTAAAGGCAATGAGACATATGAAGAACTCGACAAGACCGCACAGGTTATTATTGACATGCTCAATACTGAGGCAATGAGTTCAGCACATATTGCATATGGTACTATTGTGGGTGATATAAGAGAGGTTTCGCGTTCTTATAAAGAAGCTAAGATGGCTCTCGATGTAGGCAAGATTTTCTACAGCAACAAGAATGTGGTTGCTTATAGCAGACTTGGAATCGGACGTCTTATTTATCAGCTTCCGATTCCACTTTGTCAGATGTTTATAAGGGAAATATTCGGCGGTAAGTCGCCTGACGATTTTGATGATGAAACATTGTCAACAATTAACAAGTTCTTTGAGAACAGCCTGAATGTTTCAGAGACATCAAGACAGCTTTATATTCACAGAAATACGCTTGTATACAGACTTGATAAGCTCCAGAAGAGCACAGGTCTTGATTTGCGTGTATTTGATGATGCGATTACATTCAAGATTGCACTTATGGTTGTGAAATATATGAAGTATATGGAAAGTAAAGATACATTTTAATGGAGGAGATTACTGATGATAATCTTAGAAAATGTCACAAAGACATACTCATCCGGTACACCTGCCTTAAATGGTATTAATCTGCATGTTCAGAAGGGTGAGTTTGTATTTATAGTAGGTAAAAGCGGTTCGGGTAAATCAACTCTTATAAAGCTTCTGCTTAAAGAGTTAGATCCGACAACAGGAAAGATATATATTAATAAGAAATATCTTAACAAGATCACAAGAAAGAAGCTTCCTTATCTCAGAAGGGACATAGGTGTTGTATTCCAGGATTTCAGGCTTCTTCCGGATAGAAATGTTTATGAAAATATTGCATTTGCAATGAAGGTTGTAGAAGCTCCGTCAAGACAGATTAAGAGCCGTGTCCTTTCTATGCTCTCAATGGTTGGGCTTCTCGACAAATATAAGGCTTATCCGAATGAGCTTTCAGGCGGCGAGCAGCAGAGAGTTGCAATCGCAAGAGCTCTTGTAAACAGACCGGCTATCCTTTTATGTGATGAGCCGACAGGTAACCTTGACCCTGCCAATTCTGCCGAGATTATGAAGATTCTTAATCAGGCTAACAAGCTTGGCACGACTGTCCTTGTTGTTACACATAACATGGAAATTGTGCAGCAGATGAAGAAGAGAACTATCACAATGAGTGAAGGTAAGATTATAAGCGATTTGGAAAAGGGTGGTTATTTCTATGAAGATTAGGTCATTATTTTATCATATAAAAGACGGTCTCAAGAACATATACCGCAACCGTCTGTTTTCACTTGCTTCAATAGCAACAATAGCGGCATGTATATTTCTTTTTGGTATTTTGTATTCACTTGTAATGAATTTCCAATATATGGTTAAAAAGGCTGAAAATGAAGTCTGTGTTACGGTTTTCTTTGACGAGGGACTTTCAGAGACACAGATTAAGCAGCTCGGTGATACTATTTCAAAAAGAGTTGAAGTTTCTTCAGTACATTACACATCTGCTGAAGAGGCATGGGCTAAATTCAAGACAGAATATTTTAAGGAATATCCTGAACTTGCATTAGGATTTAAGAATGATAACCCTCTTGCCAACTCTGCATCTTATGAGGTATATCTCAGCGATGCAAGCATGCAGGGTACACTTGTAACATATCTTGAGAATCTTGACGGCGTAAGACAGGTAAACCGTTCAGAGGTTACTGCGAGCAGCCTTGCAAGTGCAGCAAAGCTTGTAGGATATGTTGCTGCAGCAATTATTATCATACTTCTTGCAGTATCAATTTTCCTTATTACGAATACAATTGTTATTGGTATTACAGTTCGTAAAGACGAGATTTCAATTATGAAATTTATTGGTGCAACTGATGGATTTGTAAATGCTCCATTTTTTGTTGAGGGTATTACAATCGGAATTATCGGTTCAGTAATTCCGCTTGTTATTCTGAGCTATATTTATCAGAAGGTTATCAGCTACGTTCTTGGTAAATTTTCAATTCTCAGCAATATTCTTGCATTTATGCCGATGTCAGATGTTTTCAGAGTTCTTGCACCTGTGGCAATATGCCTCGGAATCGGCATTGGTTTCCTCGGAAGCTTCTTTGCGGTACGTAAGCATGCCAATGTATAAAATGCCGGTTTGAAAAATGTTAAAAAAATGTGCCGTTATCGGATGGTATTGGGAAAGGAGAGGCACCGTATGAAAAAAACGACAATTTTAAAATTTGTTGCTACATTGCTGTGCCTTGCATTATGTGCATCTTCTGTTATGGCTTTGTCTAACGGATTGTTTGCGGCAAAAAAGGTCGCGGCTTCTGACCTTGATGACGTAAAACAGAAAAAAGAAGATAAGGAACAGCAAAGAAAAGATGTTCAAAAGAAAATGGACGAATATAAGGCCAGTGCACAAGATACAAAAGAATATATGGCAATACTTGACGCACAGATGTCAGAACTTAATGGCAGTCTGTATGAACTTCAGATAAAGATGGAAGATCTGAATACACAGATTGATGAGACAACACAGAATCTTGAGGCGGCACAGGAAGATGCAGCAAGCCAGTACGAGATGATGAAGTTAAGAATTAAATTTATGTACGAACATAATGAAGAGAGTTATCTTGCTTTGATTCTTACATCTGAGAGTATGGGTGAAATGTTAAACCGTGCCGAGTATGTTACAAAAATTTCGTCATATGACAGGGATATGCTCACAAAATATGAAGAGACTATTAAGTATATAGCTGAGGCAAAACAGCAGCTCGAGGATGATTATACTGAGCTTGCTGATACACAGTCACAGCTTGAATCACAGCGTGATGAGCTTGCACAGATGCAGGCTGAAAAAGAGAGCGAACTTGCCAATTATAACAGTCTCATAGCATCCTCAAAGGCACAGGAAACGGAACTTTCTAGTGATATCAGCGGACTTACGAGTGAGATAGAGCGTATTGAACGCGAGCTTGAGGAACAGAACAGAAATAACAACAATAATAATGGCGGAAATAGTGGCGGAAGCACAGGTATTCCAAGTACGGGAGTATTTCTATGGCCTACAATATCAAGAAGAATAACTTCTGATTATGGCGATACTGATGGAAGAAACAATCCGCATATTGGAATTGATATAGGAGCAACTACGCCGGGCGTATGGGGAGATCCTATTTATGCGGCTGACGGAGGAAGAGTTGTAAGAGCTGAGTATAACTGGTCAGCGGGTAACTGGCTCTGGATAGACCATGGCAACGGACTTTATTCTATTTATATGCACTGTTCACAGTTCCTTGTCTCTGTAGGCCAGACAGTAAACAGAGGAGATACAATAGCTCTGATGGGTTCGACAGGTGAATCGACAGGGGCACATCTTCATTTCAGTGTGCGTTATGGCGGTACATATGTTAATCCTTGGGGATATTTAAGGTAGAAAGACATATTTTTTATACATAAATCAGAACGGGTCTTAATACGGATTTGTTCTGATTTAAGTTTTTTGAAAGGCGAAAACAGATGGATAATATGGACAATTCAAATCAGCAGAACAATGATTTAAATAATGCGTATGCATCGTATAGGAGAGAAAAAAATAAAAATAAGTCAAAGTTTGGCAAAGGGCTTGTGGCTGGCATTCTTGCAGGAGTTTTCGCAACGGTTTCTGTTGTGGGAATTACAGCTGGGATTTTTGAGAGAAAAGGATATCTTCATTTTGGTGCAAATGGAGAGGTGTATGTGCAGCAGACTTCAACTGATGATTCAGATGGAATAGGAAGTGATGTTGAGGGTAAGCTTAATGCAATTGATTCGCTTCTTGACAGGAATTTTTATTTTGGTGGAACAGATGATGAAAAGGCTGAAAATTATATTTACAAGGCTTTTCTTGATTCCTATGGCGATAAATATACAGTTTATTATACTCCTGATGAATATAAGGCAATCCTTGAATCGACAAGCGGCAAGTTCTATGGAATAGGTGCTGTATGCCAGAAAAATGAGGATGGTTCGATTCTTATTGCAGACCCATATGAGGATGCTCCGGCATACAAAGCGGGAATAAGGAAGGGCGACTGCGTTGTGAAAGTTGACGGAACAGATATAACTGATATGGATTTATCATCCGCAGTTGCACTTATAAAGGGGGATAAAGGAACAACTGTTAATCTTGAAATAAGAAGGGGTTCACAGACACTTACCTTTACAGTTGAAAGAGCAGAGGTAAATGTAAAGACTGTTGACCATAAAATGATGGATGATAATATTGGATATATTATAGTTTCACAGTTTGATGAAGTTACGACAAAGCAGTTTAAAGAAGCATTAGAAGATTTGCAGCAGCAGGGAATGAGCGGACTTATAATTGATATACGTTCAAATCCTGGTGGACTTTTAAACAGCGTTGTTGATATTCTTGATGGGCTTCTTCCGGATGGATTGATTGTGTATACAGAGACTAAGAGCGGAACACGTAAGGAATATAAGGGAAGCAACAGCAATGAACTTAAAGTTCCTCTTGCAGTTCTTGTAAATGAGGATAGTGCGAGTGCTTCAGAGATATTTGCCGGTGCGGTTCAGGATTACGGAAAAGGTGCGGTTATCGGAACAAAGACATTTGGTAAAGGTATTGTCCAGACAATACAGCCGCTCACAGACGGAAGTGCTGTAAAGTATACGATTGCCAAATATTTTACTCCTAAGGGACAGGATATTCACGGAAATGGCGTTACACCTGATATTGAGGTTACGCTTCCGGATGATGCTGTAAGTGATGTCCAGTATGAGGCAGCTGTCAACTATCTTAAAGGAAAAATGAATTAAGAGTTTTAAAAGTACAGAACAAATATTCGATTTGTTCTGTACTTTTTTTATTTTGAATGATATACTATAGTGGTAACATACTAGGAATAGTTTATTATTTTAGATATATCACATAGTTTAATCTTAATCAGGAGAACAGTATGAATCATTTTGAGTTGGTATCTGAATATAAGCCGACCGGCGACCAGCCACAGGCAATTAAGAAGCTTTCAGATGGATTTCTTGAGGGCAATCAGTTTGAGACGCTTGTCGGTGTAACCGGTTCGGGAAAGACTTTTACAATGGCTAATATTATTGAGAAAGTGCAGAAGCCTACGCTTATTATTTCACATAATAAGACACTTGCTGCACAGCTTTACGGCGAGATGAAGGAATTTTTTCCAAATAATGCTGTTGAATATTTTGTTTCATATTACGATTATTATCAGCCCGAGGCTTATGTGCCGCAGAGCGATACTTATATAGCTAAGGATTCTTCTATTAATGATGAGATTGATAAGTTAAGGCATTCAGCAACAGCCGCACTTTCTGAAAGAAAGGATGTTATTATTGTGGCTTCTGTATCGTGCATATACGGACTCGGTGCACCTATTGATTACCAGAATATGGTTATTTCCCTGCGTCCCGGCATGGAGAAGGACAGAGACGATGTCATAAGAAAGCTTGTTGATATTCAATATATGAGAGGAGACCAGGGTTTTAAACGAGGAACTTTCCGTGTGCGTGGCGATGTTGTTGAGATTTATCCGGCAGCATCAAGTGGAGAGGCTGTAAGAATTGAATTTTTTGGTGATGAAGTTGACAGAATATCTGAGATTGATTCTTTGACTGGAGAAGTCAAGTCAGAGCTTGAACATATTGCGATTTTCCCGAATTCACATTATGTTGTTGATAAGGAAAAGATGGCGGCAGCAATTGAGAATATTAAGGAAGAACTGAAGGAGAGAATTGCTTATTTTAAGAGCGAAGATAAGCTTGTTGAGGCACAGAGAATTGAGGAGAGAACTAATTTTGATATAGAGATGATGCAGGAGACCGGTTTCTGCTCGGGAATTGAGAATTATTCAAGACATCTTGCTGGGCTTCCGGTAGGGGTTCCGCCATATACACTTATTGATTATATTCCGGATCATTTTCTTATTATAGTTGATGAGTCACACATAACGATTCCACAGATAAGAGGAATGTATGCCGGCGACCAGTCAAGAAAGACAACTCTTGTAGATTATGGTTTCAGGCTTCCATCTGCTAAGGATAACAGACCGCTTAATTTTACTGAATTTGAGAATAAGATTTCGCAGATGTTGTTTGTTTCGGCAACACCATCTGTCTATGAGGAAGAGCATGAACTTTTAAGGGCGGAGCAGATTATACGTCCTACAGGACTTCTGGATCCTGAGATTTTTGTACGTCCTATTGAAGGGCAGATTGATGACCTTGTTTCGGAGATTAACAAGGAGACTAAGAAACATAATAAGATTCTTGTCACAACGCTTACTAAACGTATGGCAGAGGATTTGACAGATTATCTTAAAGAGCTTGGAATACGTGTCAAGTATCTTCATGCCGACATTGATACGCTTGAAAGGCAGAAGATTATACGTGATATGCGAATGGATGCGTTTGACGTGCTTGTTGGTATTAACCTTTTACGAGAAGGTCTTGATATTCCTGAGATTACACTTGTTGCTATTCTTGATGCCGATAAGGAAGGATTTTTAAGGACGGAGACATCGCTTATCCAGACAATCGGACGAGCTGCACGTAACAGTGAGGGACATGTTATTATGTATGCCGATAAGATTACGGAATCAATGGAAAAAGCGATTTCCGAGACGGAAAGAAGACGTCAGATTCAGCAGGAGTATAATGAAGAGCATGGAATAACTCCTCAGACTATAAAGAAGGCTGTGAGGGATCTGATAAGCATTTCCAAGGCAGCAGATGCATCATCCGGCAATGGTGAGACTCTTGAGAAAGATTATGAGTCTATGAGCCGCAAAGAACTTGAAAAGGTTAAGAAGCAGATTGAGAAGAATATGCACAAGGCTGCGGCAGAGCTTAACTTTGAGGAGGCAGCAGTTCTCAGGGATAAGATGATTGAAGTTAATAAGTTTTTATATGAGACGAAGTGAAAGAGGTAAATGATGAAAAAAGGAGATTACAGGCAGTTTATAAGGATTAAGGGAGCTAATGAGCACAACCTTAAAAATGTATCTGTTGATATACCAAGAAATGAGCTTGTTGTACTTACAGGACTTTCAGGTTCAGGTAAGTCTTCGCTTGCATTTGATACTATTTATGCTGAAGGACAGAGAAGATATATGGAGTCGCTTTCTTCATATGCCAGACAGTTCCTCGGTCAGATGGAAAAGCCTAATGTTGAAAGTATAGAGGGACTTTCACCGGCTATTTCTATTGATCAGAAATCTACTAACAGAAATCCACGTTCTACAGTCGGAACTGTTACAGAGATATATGATTATTTCAGGCTTTTGTATGCAAGAGTGGGTATTCCGCATTGCCCTAAGTGTGGAAGAGAGATTAAGAAACAGACTGTGGACCAGATGGTTGATGTTATTATGGGACTTCCCGAAAGGACAAAGATTCAGCTTCTTGCTCCTGTTGTAAGAGGAAGAAAAGGTGAGCATGTTAAACTTTTTGAGCAGGCTAAAAAGAGTGGATATGTTCGTGTTATGGTTGATGGAAGCATGTATGAGCTGACAGACGAGATTAAACTTGATAAGAATAAAAAACATAATATTGAGATAGTTGTTGACCGTCTTTCTATAAGAGAGGGAATCGAAAAAAGACTTACTGATTCGATTGAGACGACATTGAAGCTTGCTGATGGAATAATGACTGTTGATGTTATCGGCGGAAAGCCGATAAACTTCAGCCAGAGCTTTGCATGCCCGGACTGTGAGATAAGTATTGATGAGATTGAGCCGAGAAGCTTTTCTTTCAATAATCCTTTTGGTGCGTGTCCGGATTGTTTTGGCCTTGGATATAAGATGGAATTTGACGCCGAGCTTATGATACCCGATGAGAGACTTAGTATTGATGAGGGTGCCATTGTTGTTATGGGCTGGCAGTCTGTAACAGATGAGGGAAGTTTTTCAAGAGCGATTATGAAAGCACTTGCAGATGAGTATAATTTCAGCCTTTCAACACCATTTAAGGATTATCCGGACGAGATTAAAGATATTATTATCAACGGAACCAAAGGTCACAGCGTTAAGGTTTATTACAGAGGCCAGCGAGGTGAGGGTGTATATGATATTGCATTTGAGGGACTTGTAAGGAATGTTGCAAAACGTTACAGGGAGACAGCTTCAGAGGCATCTAAGCAGCAGTATGAAGAATTTATGAGAATTACTCCGTGTGCGTCATGTAAGGGACAGAGATTAAAACCGACATCGCTTGCTGTTACGGTTGCTGATAAGAATATTTATGAGATTACAAATATGCCGATTCTTGATTTGCAGGATTTTCTTCAGAATATGAAGCTTTCAGAAAGACAACTTGCCATAGGCAGCCAGATTTTAAAGGAGATAAGGTCAAGAATACAGTTCCTTATGGATGTAGGACTTGATTATCTTTCTCTTTCCAGGGCAACAGGTACGCTTTCGGGCGGCGAGGCACAAAGAATCAGACTTGCAACCCAGATTGGTTCGGGGCTTGTAGGTGTTGCATATATTCTTGATGAGCCAAGTATTGGTCTTCATCAGAGAGATAATGACAAGCTTTTAAAGACGCTTGAACATTTAAGAGACTTAGGCAATTCGGTCATCGTTGTTGAACATGATGAGGATACTATGTATGCTGCAGACTATATTGTGGATATCGGTCCCGGTGCCGGCAGGAATGGTGGACAGGTTGTTGCAACGGGAACTGCCGAACAGATTATGAAGTGTAAGGAATCAATTACCGGAGCATATCTGAGCGGAAGAATTAAGATTCCTGTTCCTGCAAAAAGACGCAAACCGACAGGCTGGATTAAGGTCAGAGGTGCAAGGGAAAATAATCTTAAAAATATTGATGTTGATATTCCACTTGGCGTATTTACATGTGTTACGGGTGTATCAGGTTCAGGAAAGAGCTCACTTGTAAATGAGATTCTTTACAAGCACCTTGCAAAGGAACTTAACAGGGCAAGATGTATCCCGGGAAAACACGACGGAATAGACGGAGTGGAACAGCTTGATAAGGTTATTGATATAGACCAGTCGCCAATCGGACGTACTCCGAGGTCAAATCCTGCGACATATACAGGCGTATTTGATATGATAAGGGATTTGTTTGCCGCAACATCGGATGCAAAAGAGCGAGGATACAAAAAAGGAAGATTTAGTTTTAATGTCAAGGGCGGAAGATGTGAAGCATGTTCGGGTGACGGTATTATTAAGATTGAGATGCATTTTCTTCCTGATGTGTACGTGCCTTGTGAAGTCTGCGGCGGCAAGCGTTACAACCGTGAAACGCTTGAGGTTAAGTATAAAGGCAAGAGCATATATGACGTGCTTGATATGACAGTTGAAGATGCAGTTGAATTCTTTGAAAATGTTCCGTCAATTAAAAGAAAAATTGAAACTCTCAATGATGTCGGACTTTCTTATGTAAAGCTCGGACAGCCTTCTACTGAACTTTCGGGTGGTGAGGCACAAAGAATAAAGCTGGCGACAGAGCTTTCAAAGAGAAGCACAGGAAAGACTATATATATTCTTGATGAGCCTACAACAGGACTTCATTTTGCGGACGTGCATAAACTGGTTGATATTCTTCATAAGCTCGCGGAGGGCGGTAATACGGTCGTTGTTATCGAGCATAATCTTGATGTAATAAAGACTGCAGATTATATTATCGACATGGGACCGGAAGGCGTTGCGAGAGGCGGTACTGTTATCGCAAAGGGCACGCCTGAGGAGATTGTCAAGGTTAAAGAATCTTACACGGGACAGTATGTAAAAAAATATCTGGAAAAGTAGGCGGCATTTTGATTGTGACATCAGGTAGTTTGAATACCTGATGGATTTATATAGGGCAGCAGATATATATACAGATATACAGAAAATATTTTGGAGAAAAATAAGTATGGTTGATGGAATTATTTTTGATATGGACGGAGTTTTGGTCGATTCCGAAAGACAGTCAAATGAGGGCTGGAAGTGGGCAGCAAAAAAACAAGGCATAGACATGCCTATGTGGCTTATCGACAGTTTTAAGGGAGCACCCGATGAGCTTAACCGTAAAATGTTTGATGATTATTTTGACGGAAAAGCTGATTATTGGGAGACAAAAAAGCTTCGTACAGAGCATATTTACAAGATAAGGGAAAAGGAAGGTCTTCCTGTTAAAAAAGGTGTTAAGGAAATATTTGAGTATATTAAAGCAAATAATTTGAAATGTGCGGTTGCAACTTCAACAAGGCGTGTCAGTGCCGAAAAAACACTTAGCGATATAGGTGTGTCGGATTATCTTGATGCGGTCGTGTATGGCAATGAGGTTGAGCATGGGAAACCCGAACCTGATATATTTCTGCTTGCGGCAGATGCAATAGGTGTAAAACCTGAAAATGCGATTGTTGTAGAGGACAGTATCAACGGAATTAAGGCAGGTCATGCGGCGGGAATGAGAGTTATTCATGTGCCTGACACGATAGCGATTGATGATGAGATAAGAAAACTGACGTACTGCGTGTGCAATGATTTGACGGAAATTGCCGATATTGTTGACAGTATTAACAAGCCTGTGATTAACAGAAAGGCTGTGCTTAACGCATTTGCCGGATATGTGCATTATTATGACCCGTCGGATGGAAAGATTAAACTAAAAATTGACCACACTTACAGAGTTGCAGCACTTTGTGAAAAAATTGCCGATTCTGTAGGACTTACTGGTGAAGATAAGGACGTTGCATGGCTTCTGGGCATGCTGCATGATATTGGAAGATTTGAACAGATAAGATGTTTTGGGACTTTTAATGATGGAATGTCAGTTGACCACGCCGAGCTTGGTGCGGATATTCTTTTTGACCCTGACAGAAAAGATAAAGTTTGTGTGACTTCCGCCCAGGGTACTGTGTATGCAATAAAAAATCCTATGAGTGAACCTGTCAACGTTACTGTTGTGAAAAATGCTCCTCGCATAATTAATAAATTTGCCGAAGGATATGTCGAGAAAAACGGCAGTGATTTGCTTGAGCTTGCTATCAGACAGCATAATAAGTTCAGGATTGCCGATGGGCTTTCCAAACGTGAAGAAATGTTTTGTAATATTCTTCGTGATGCAGACAAAATCGATATTTTAAAGGTTAATGTAGATGTGCCGCTTGAGACAATTTATAATGCAACGACAGAAGAGATACGAAACAGTGTGATAACAGATGAAGTGCTTGAATGTTTTTATGCAAAACAGACTGTACTCAGGTCGCTTAAAAAAAGTGTTGTGGATAATATTGTCGGACACATTTCGCTTATTTTTGAACTAGTATATCCAGTGAGCCTTAAAATTGTAAAGGAGCAGGGGTATGTGTATAAAATGCTGGATTTTAAGTCGGACAGACCGGACACTGTGGAAAAGTTTGCCGGAATGAGGAAGTTTGTTGATAAGTTTCTTGAGGGGAATTAAGCAGGACATAGTGTGTCTATAGGTGAAAATGCGGCATTTCTCGTTTTGTGTCGTGTTTATTCCGGTACAGATGATATAACCTGTCAATGAAAGGAGGCAGCAGTATGAATCAAAAAAATATAGGCTCGTTTCTTAAAATATTAAGAAAGGAAAAGAACCTTACGCAGGAACAGCTTGCGGAACAGTTCAATGTATCGTCAAGGACTGTTTCGAGATGGGAAACGGGAAGCAATATGCCCGATTTGAGTCTTTTGGTTGAACTTGCGGATTTTTACAATGTTGACATCAGGGAAATTATTGACGGGGAAAGGAAAAGCGAGATTATGAACAGTGAAGAAAAAGAGACATTGAAACTTGTTGCGGATTATGCGGAGAACGAAAAGGGCATTTTACTTAAAAGACTCAGAATTATAAGTATCGTAGGGCTGTGTTCGATTATTGTCGGTTTTGTGATGCTGAATCTGGGAACGGAAAATAACATGCCTGTTTATGATTATCTTATGGGAACTTCGTTCGGACTGGCTATGGGTGCATTGATTGTCGCAGTTTTTTATTCTACGGGAGTATTGTCTTATTTAAGAAAAAATATAAAATGCAGGAACAGCATGAAAGTCATAAAGATAATCGCTATATTGGCATGTGCGGTATTTTTGGCAGCATCAATAGTTGCGTCATTATAAAAAAACATCGCAGTTAAATGATTTTTTGTAAGTTTATTTACAAAGTGGCTTGTCATTGCCGACGGACTTTACTATAATAATTAAAGGAGTGCAAAGTTCGTGTATACACTGTAACTTGGCAACTGCCGTGAAACTGTCGGAACACGCAATACGTGTTTTGTGGTTTAGGAAAAACAATATATGAAAGGGACAATATGAATCAGGAAAAGGTTATTGTTATAGACTTTGGCGGACAGTACAATCAGCTTGTTGCACGTCGTGTCCGTGAATGTAATGTATATTGTGAGATTTATTCTTACAAGACACCTCTTGAGCAGATAAAGGCCATGAATCCTAAGGGAATTATCCTTACAGGTGGTCCAAACAGTTGTTATGAAGAGGGTTCGCCTACATGCACAAAGGAATTATTTGAACTCGGAGTACCGGTACTCGGACTTTGTTACGGAGCACAGCTTATGCAGCATGTTCTTGGCGGAAAGGTTGAAAAGGCACCTGTACGTGAGTACGGAAAGACAGAGACATTTGTGGATAAGAGCAGTGCTTTATTTGGAGATGTTTCAGAAAAGACTATCGTTTGGATGAGTCATTTTGATTATATTTCACAGGTTGCACCGGGATTTAAGATTATCGCCCACACAGCAGACTGTCCTGTCGCAGCTGCTGAGTGCAAGGAAAAGAATCTCTATGCAATTCAGTTCCACCCGGAAGTTCTTCATACACAGGAAGGTACAAAGATGCTTCATAATTTTGTACGCGGCGTGTGCGGTTGTGCGGGAACATGGAAAATGGACGCATTTGTTGAAAATACGATTAAGGAAATCCGTGAAAAAGTCGGCGACGGCAAGGTTTTACTTGCTCTTTCAGGTGGTGTTGATTCATCTGTTG
>ENA-ORLW01003096-ORLW01003096.1-human-gut-metagenome-genome-assembly--contig:-NODE-3096-length-13396-cov-3.299347_pt1 | contig 13396 bp, 9 predicted proteins | sample MGYA00243017_ERZ508829 | MGnify/ENA primary metagenome ERZ508829 (study PRJEB26277, sample SAMN04329776) | human gut metagenome | biome: human-associated habitat | host: Homo sapiens | place: USA...
AAGCTTTGTAAGGATAATTCCCGTAATATCCGCCGCCTCGGAGAATAATTTTGCCTGACTTACCGCATTTTGACCTGTTGTCGCGTCAAGGACAAGCAATGTTTCTCTTGCCGAATCAGGCAGTTCACGTTCAATTACACGGTTAATCTTCGCAAGCTCCGCCATAAGATTTTTCTTATTATGAAGTCTGCCGGCTGTATCACATATAAGAATATCAGCACCACGCGCCTTTGCCGCCGTACAAGCGTCAAACACAACTGCCGCCGGATCACTGTTTTCTTGGTGCTTGATTATATCACAACCGCTTCTCTGCGCCCATATGTCAAGCTGGTCTATCGCCGCCGCTCTGAATGTGTCAGCCGCCGCAAGAAGTACCTTTTTACCCATCGACTTATAATGTGATGCGATTTTTCCGATACTTGTTGTTTTTCCGACACCGTTTACGCCAATCACCAAAATAACAGACGGTGTTGTTGACGTATTCACCGTTGTATCAAGCGCACTGAGTATTTCGCTTATTATGCTCTTTAATTCCTCTTTTACAAGGTTTCCGTCTGTGATATGCTTGTGTTTAACATTATCACGAAGTTTTTCAATAATGTATGTTGAAGTTTCTACACCTATATCTGCCATAATAAGTGCCTCTTCAAGATTTTCAAAAAGTTCGTCGTCAACTTTTACGAACACACTGAATACATTATTAACTTGTTTTGCGATTGATTCACGGGTTTTTGTCAAACCGTTTTTTAACTTATCAAAGAATCCCATATACTACTCCTAACTGACCATATCGTCTGCGACATCATCTATATGAAGTGACAACAACTTAGAAACGCCTTTTTCCTGCATTGTTACGCCGTATAAAATATTTGCCGCCTCCATTGTACCACGTCTGTGAGTGATAACAATGAATTGTGTCTGTTCAATATAATTTTTTAAATATGTTGCAAATCTCGAAACGTTTACATCGTCAAGTGCCGCGTCAATCTCGTCCAAAATACAGAACGGAGCCGGCTTTACTCGAAGTATTGCAAACAGAAGTGCAATAGCAATAAACGACTTTTCACCGCCCGAATACAGATTGATATTCTGCGAACCTTTACCCGGAAGCTGTGCGATAATTTCAATACCGCTTTCAAGAACATTGCTTGGGTCAGACAAAGTCAATTCACCTTTACCGCCTCCGAAAAGTTCACTGAACACCAGACTAAAACTCTCATTGATTTCCTGAAATTGTTTCCCGAAATGCTCTTTCATCAATTCTTCCATTGACTCTATTATTCCGTTAAGTTCGTTTTTCGACTTTTCAAGATCGCTCTTTTGCTCTGTCAAGAACACAAACCTCTCCTCTACCGCTTTATATTCTTCGATAGAATCGACGTTTACACTGCCGAGTGATTTTATCTGCGACTTCAATTCCGACAACCTTGCAAACGATTCTTTCTCATTTTCAACTTCTGTCTTAATTTCGCACGCACTGTTATAAGTCAGTTCGTAGTCCTCCCACAATCTGCCTATAATATTTTCAATATCGTTATTGAGTTTTTCACGTCTGTTTTCAAGTCTTGAAAGTTCCTGTTGCAAGTTCAGCAATTTATCCGTTAAATCCTTATTTGAATTTTGGATATTTTGAAGTGACGTTGAAATATCGCTTTTCTTCTTCTGAATACTCTCGATATAATCATTTATATCCGCCGTACTCTTTGCGATTTCTTCCGTCAGCTTGTTTTTGTCCTCAATCTGCTGTTTTAAACTTTCGTTTTCAGCACATATTCTTGTTTTATCCTGCTCTTTTTGTGCTATATCTTTTACGGAATTTGCAATATCATTCTTCTTTGTTTCAATATCTTTTTCGATAACTTTAATGTCCCTTTGCATATCTGCAAGCTTCATTGTGTTATCCATCAAGCTTTGTGACTTCTCGTCTTTTTCCTCTGAAATTCGATTAAATTCTTCATTCAGTTTTTCCGCTTTGCTCTGTAAGTCATTACTTTCCTTTTCAAGATTTCTGACATTCTGCAAAAGCTCGGCAATATCATCCGAAGATTCCGACAGTTGCTTTTCAATCTGTTCAAGCTCTGCTTTATAGTTTTTCTCTGTATTACTTCCCGATTCAATCTTTTCTTCAAGATGTTTTTGCGTATTTTCCAGACGAAGTATCTCGTCCTCATACTCTCTCACAAGCGGAACATATGACGACAACTGATTATTTATAGTTCTCATATCATTTTCAATCTGCTGTTTTTTGTCACCAAACTCTTTTATTTTAACTGACAAATCGTTTAATTCCGATGTAAGCGTTTTTATTTCAGTAGCTCTCGACAAAAATCCACTTTGCTTATTTACACTACCGCCCGACATCGAACCGCCTGCGTTCAATATTTCGCCCTCAAGTGTTACAACTCTGAATTTGTATCCGAAATGTCGGCTCATAGCAATGGCATTATCTACATTATCAACCACAACAACTCTGCCGAGCAAGCTTTTTATAATACCGTCGTACTTACTGTTATACTTTATAAGTTTACTTCCAAGTCCGATAAAGCCTTTTTGCTTACTTATTTCGCCAACATTATCAAGTTCTCTTCCTTTTACAGCCGACACCGGCAAAAATGTTGCACGACCTGCATTATTTCTGCGAAGATAATTAATCGCCGTCTTTGCGTCCTCTTCGCTCTCTACTATAATATTCTGCAACGCTCCGCCAAGTGCGATTTCAATAGCCGTAACGTATTCCTTTTTTACGTCCACAAGTCCCGATACAGTACCGTAAATTCTGATTTTTTTCAGTTCTTCGGCTTTAAGCACCGCCTTTACGCTCTTTGAATATCCGGCATAATCGTTTTCCATACCCTCAAGAATTTTCTTCTTTGAAGATTTTGAATTATACTCGACATTCATATTGTTAAGACTTGATGTAAGTTTATCGTTTTCGGATTTTAACTTATTTATGTTTTCGTTATGGCGGTTTATGGTTTCTTTCATTTTGCCGCACTTTTCAGACTTTTCCGATATTTCCTTTTTGCAGTTTTCTATCTCCTGTTTTGTGTTTGAAACGCCCTCGTTAAAGGTCTTTATTTCGGTTTCAACCACTTCTCGTCGTTCTATAAAACTGCTCCTCAAATTTTCAACACCGTTTATTTGTGCACGCTTTGTCGCAATCAAATTCTGCTTTTCGATAATATCGCCCTGCAGACTGTCGATTTCTTTTGAAAGAGTATCTTTCTGCTTTGCAATTTCATCCTGTTCCTCTTTCATAGAATCGAACGCAGTAAGCATTTCTTCAGCATCTTTATTCTTTTCTTCAATCTCTGCCTTTTGCTTTTCTATACTGTTTTCGCGTTCAATATTTTTATCTTTTATGCTTTGAATTTCGTTATCAATTCTTTTAAGCATAAGCTCATTATTCTTTATGTTGTTTTCAAATAAAGAAATATGATTTTTGGTTTCCATATTCTTTGACTCAGCCTCACGAAGAAGTTTGTTCTGTTCCGCTATTTCGGTATCGGCTTGTTCACTTTCATTATAAAGCGATGTGATTTTTTGTTCTGTTTCCGATTCCGTTGCTCTGAGCTCGGCAAGTTCTTCTTCAACACTGTTATAAAGCCTGTCTGCCTCTTTGGCGGCAAGTCGGTTTTTGTCTATCGTTATAATGCTTAAATTTACGTCAAGTCCTTTATATTCTTCATAGTATGTCAAATACTTTCTCGCTTTTTCCGACTGACGTTTAAGAGGTCCTCGCTGACCTTCAAGTTCAGTCGTTATATCGGAAATTCTTACAAGGTTTTCTTCAACACCCTTTAGCTTTCGTTCCGCCTCTTCACGTCTGTACTTGTATTTTGATATACCTGCCGCCTCCTCAAACAGACTTCTTCTGTCCTCGGCTTTGGTTGACAATATCTGCGACACATTACCCTGTCCGATAATAGAATAACCGTCACGTCCAAGACCCGTATCCATAAACAGCTCATGTATATCTTTCAAACGACAGTTTGAGCGATTAATCTGATACACACTTTCACCGCTTCTGAAAAGTCGTCTTGTTACAACAACTTCATCATAATTTATATCAAACAAATGACTGCTGTTATCAAGTACAAGACTCACTTCCGCAAAATTGACAGGCTTTCTCGTTTCTGTACCTGCAAAAATGACATCTTGCATATTAGAACCTCTGAGAGATTTTGCACTCATTTCACCGATAACCCAACGAATAGCGTCGGAAATATTACTTTTTCCGCTGCCGTTAGGACCTACGACCGCCGTTGAGCCTTCAACAAATTCAAGAATTGTTTTATCGGCAAATGATTTAAAACCTTGCAGTTCAAGTCTTTTTAATAGCAAGTACATCTCACCTCTCTTTTTTCCAAATTTTCATCTGTACATATCTTTACATCAATATTTTTCTCTTGTTTTAATTTAATTATATTGCAACGCTTATTACCGACTGCTTTTGAAACTTCTCTCGGATTTACATAAACGTCTGCTCTTTTACAATCGTCTTTCATTTTACCGCATATAATGTCATAATAAATACTGCTTTCGACAAGTTCACGAAATGAGCTGTGTACAGGTCCTGCAACAACAGAGCCGTTCTCGCTTATTTCATCGGTTGACTGCAAACCGACTCTTATAACAGTTATATTATTCTTTTCAAATTTCAATAACAGCTGTTTTGCAAGATTAACCGCCTCATCAACCGACTGCGGTTGATATTTACCCATAAGATACATTTTTTCAAGGAATGTGTCCTTTATGGTAAGCGTCGGATATATGCGCACAATATCAGGTTTCAGCTTTATTATTTCGTCTGCCGTATAAAGCGATTTTTCATCGGTATCCCCCGGCAAACCTGTCATCATCTGAAGTCCGAGTGTAAACGGATATTCCTTTATCAGCTTTACCGCATTAATAACATCTTCTCTTGTGTGTCCCCTGTTTGATGATTGCAAAACACTGTCGTCCATAGACTGTACACCGAGTTCAATCGTTGTAACTCCGTATTTAAGCAGATTATCAAGTATTTCTTTATCTATATAATCAGGTCTGGTTGAAAGACGTATTCCGTCAATATCACCTTTTTTAAGATATTCATTTGCGGCGGCTAAAAGTTTGCTTTGTTCGTTAATCGGTATACCGGTAAAACTGCCGCCGAAAAACGCCGCCTCGATACGTCTGTTTTTACTCGGCAATGTTTTAAGATATTCTCCTATGATATTATGAACATCATCAGCCGTGACTTCTTTTTGTGTCCCCGTTATACGTTTTTGATTGCAAAAAACACAATCAAACGGACAACCTCTGTGCGGTACAAATATCGGTATATTATACGTTTTCATAGTCACTGTACTTTTCCCATTGATTTAAGCAAAGTATGTGCCGCATTTTGTTCAGCCTCTTTTTTGCTGTGACCTGTTCCTTTATTTTTAGGAACATCATCGACAAGCACTTCAACTTCAAACACTTTGTTGTGATCCAAACCGGATTCGCCGATTGTTCTGTATGTGACTTTGCCCTGTGTACCTTTTTGAAGTGCCTCTTGCAGCATTGTTTTATAGTCGGCATATCCGTGACCTGTCACAACTTCGTTAATCGAATCACGCATAAGGTCGATTACCCATTTTCTTGCCGTTTCCATACCGCCGTCAAGATAAATTGCCGCCAAAACCGCCTCAAATGCGTCTGAAACGATAGACGCTCTCTGACGTCCGCCTGTCATTTCTTCACCCTTACCAAGCAATATAAATTTGCTAAGCGAAATTTTCTTAGATATTTCGTTAAGCGACTGTTCGCAGACAAGCGTTGCACGATATTTTGAAAGCCAGCCCTCGTCAACATTCGGCAAACGTCTGAATATATAGTCACTGATTATAACACTCAAAACAGAATCGCCCAAAAATTCAAGACGTTCGTTATTTTCTTTTTTACACTCATTCGCATATGAGATGTGTGTAAGTGCCGTTTCTAAAAGATTGACATTTTTAAATGTGTAACCGATTTTCTCTTGTACGTTTTTCATAACAGCTTTCCTTTCTCTGTACATACACTGCTCTAAAGAGTGAACCGTTCACCGCTTAGAGCAATCCACATAACAGTAGAGGGTGCCTTAAAAAGACATCCTCTATTGTTTAAGTTTATTTAATTAATCTTCGTACTTTTTCATTACGATAGTTGCGTTATGACCGCCAAATCCAAGTGAATTTGACATTGCAACTTTAACTTCCTGTTCTCTGCCCTTATTCGGAACTATATCCAAATCACAAGCAGGGTCAGGTGTATTGTAATTGATTGTTGCAGGAATGTAACCGTCCTTGATAGCCAATGCACAAACGATTGCCTCGACACCGCCTGCCGCACCCAAAAGGTGACCTGTCATTGACTTTGTTGAGCTTACTGCAACGTTCTTAGCCGCGTCGCCAAGAGCCTCTTTTATGGCTTGTGTTTCAAACTCGTCATTGTACTTTGTTGATGTACCGTGAGCATTGATGTATGTTACATCTTCAGGCTTTAAGCCTGCATCTTCGATTGCAAGTGACATAGCCTTTGCACCGCCGACACCGCCCGGAATAGGGCTTGTGATGTGGTAAGCATCATCAGTTGCACCATAGCCGACAAGTTCACAATAAATGTGAGCTCCTCTCTTCTTTGCGTGTTCAAGTTCTTCTATAACTATAAAGCCTGCACCTTCACTTAGAACAAATCCGTCACGTTCTGCGTCAAACGGTCTTGACGCTGTTTTAGGATCGTCATTTCTTGTTGACATAGCTTTCATATTACAGAAGCCTGCAAATGCAAGCGGACTTACAGCCGCCTCTGCACCGCCTGCGATGATAACATCGTTAGCACCGTGCTGAATGTGTCTTAAAGCGTCACCGATAGCGTTTGTACCCGAAGCACAAGCTGTAACGATATTTTCATTTACACCTCTTGCTCCGTACTTAATAGCAATCTGTGCAGCGCCCATATTACCTATCATCATAGGAATAAAGAACGGACTTACACGTCCCGGGCCTCTGTCAAGAAGTGACTTATGCTGTTCCTCAAGAGTATGGATACCGCCGATACCCGAACCTGTTATAACTCCGACTTTCCAAGGGTCTTCGTCTTCCATATTAAGACCGGAATCCTTAACAGCCTCATCAGCCGCTACCATTGCAAGCTGAGTATATCTGTCCATTTTACGAGCGTCTTTCTTCTCGATAAAATCAGTCGGCTCAAAATTCTTAACTTCACCGGCAATCTGTGTCTTAAAATCAGTTGCGTCAAAAAGTGTTACTTTATCAATACCGCATTTACCTGCTTTGATACCGTTCCAAAATTCTTCAACGTTATTTCCTATAGGGGTTACAGCACCTAAGCCTGTTACAACAACTCTTCTCATTTAGTTACCTCCTATTGTTTATCCTTATCTATATAATAAAATTAATTTCTTTTTTCAAAAAAATTTCATGCCTTGCACCAAGAGTATTGATACAAGGCACGACTTCGTATCTTACGCATGACTCTTAATATATTCAACTGCGTCGCCTACTGTGCTGATCTTTTCAGCATCTTCATCAGGGATTTCGATATCAAATTCTGTTTCAAGACCCATGATAAGTTCAACAACGTCCAATGAGTCTGCACCCAAATCGTCAACGAATGATGCTTCCAAAGTTACTTCATCTGCATCAACACTTAGTTGGTCAACGATAACGTTCTTTACTCTTTCAAATTCCATTATTCACTTGCACCCCCTTTCAGTAATGTCTATATAAATTCTAAACGAATTATATACATATTATATTACATAACAAGTCCGCCGTCAACATTTATTACTTGACCTGTAACGTATTTTGACATATCAGATGCCAAAAATGCAACAACATCTGCAATATTTTCAGTTTCTCCGAATTCCCCAAGCGGAATTGAGTCAAGATATTTCTTCTTTACATCGTCAGACAATACGTCTGTCATAGCAGAACGGATAAAGCCCGGTGCTACTGCGTTACATCTGATACCTCTTGATGCAAATTCCTTTGCTGTTGTCTTTGTAAGACCGATAAGACCTGCTTTTGAGGCAACATAGTTTGCCTGACCCGGATTACCCATAACACCTACGATTGACGCCATATTGATTATAGCACCGCTTCTTTGTTTCATCATAGGTCTTGCAACTGCCTTGATACAATTAAATGCACCCTTTAGATTTATATCCATAACAAGATCCCAATCGTCCTCTGACATTCTAATCATAAGACCGTCTCTTGTAATGCCTGCGTTATTAACAAATATGTCGATATGACCGAATTTATCCATAGTTTCCGATACAAGTTTCTGAACATCTTCGGTATTTCTTACATCACCTTTAACAACTATACATTCTACGCCAAGCTTTTTAACTTCTTCACAAGTTTCGTCTGCATAATCCGATGAAGGAATATCGTTTATAACGATATTTGCACCGTGTGACGCAAGTTTTAGGGCGATTGATTTACCTATACCTCTGCCTGAGCCTGTAATTACCGCTGTTTTACCTTTTAACATTTCTTTATCTCCTCTCTGTTATGCGTTAAGACCTTCAAGAGTCTTTTCAAGTGAAGCCATATCCTCTACGTTAAACACCTTTACATCTCTTGAAACTTTCTTTATAAATCCGCTAAGTGCCTTACCCGGTCCGACTTCAACGAATGTATCAACTCCGTCTGCTATCATTCTTCTGATAGTTTCTTCCCATTTAACAGATGAAGATACTTGCTTGATTAAAAGCGGTTTAATATCTTCCTTTGAAGAAACGTAATCAGCAGTTACGTTTGTGATTACAGGAATTTGCATATCCTTAACTTCTACATTTTCAAGTTCTTTTGCAAGTTTTTCGCCTGCGCCTATAAGCATAGCACAATGGAACGGAGCTGAAACAGGAAGTTTTAAAGCACGTTTTGCACCCTTTTCCTTTGCCAATTCACAACACTTATCCACTGCCGCAACTTCACCCGATACAACGATTTGACCAGGACAGTTAAAGTTTGCAGGTGAACAAATACCGACTTTTGACGCCTCTTCGCAGCAAGCGATAACGTCCTCTGCGGAAAGTGCGATAATAGCCGCCATAGCACCTTTTCCTACAGGCACTTCCTCCTGCATATACTTACCGCGTTTTTTTACAAGTCTTACACCGTCGGCAAATTCCATTGAACCCGACGCAATGTGTGCAGTATATTCACCAAGGCTAAGTCCGGCAACAATGTCAGGCTTAATACCTTTTGCTTGCAATACTCTAAGTGCCGCAACGCTCATTGTAACGATTGTCGGCTGCGTGTTCTCTGTAATCATAAGAGTTTCACTGTCGCCGTTCCAAATCATATCCTTTATATCAAAGCCAAGTGCCTCACTTGCCTCGTCAAATGTCTTATCGGCAATCGGAAAGTTTTCGGCAAGTTCCTTACCCATTCCGACAGCTTGTGCGCCTTGTCCTGCAAATACAAATGCTAATTTACCCATTATATTTATTTTCCTTTCTTAATTTATCTAATAAGAAATTCTTATTTAAGTTTAGAAGTAATTGTTTCAATAACTGCCTCTGTACCGTCAAAATAACTCTTGATTATGTCTGCACAAGGTTGAATTTCGTGTACCATAGCGGCTGATTGACCTGCCATAAGTGAACCGGTTTGTGTGTCACCTTCTTCAAATGCACGTCTTAGACCGCCAACGCCAAGTGCTTCTATTTCTTCAAATGACGCACCTTGCTTTTCAAGTTTGTCATATTCACGAGTAAGTTTGTTTTTAAGCGCTCTTACAGGCGCACCTGTTGATCTGCCCGTAACAACCGCATCTCTGTCTTTTGCCTTTATAACGGCTTGCTTATAGTTATCGTGTGCGATACACTCTGTTGAGCAGATAAATCTTGTACCGACTTGAATACCGTCTGCGCCAAGTGCAAATGCCGCAACAGCACCTCTGCTGTCAGCTATACCGCCTGCCGCTACAACCGGAATACTTACCGCGTCAACAACCTGCGGTACAAGTACCATTGTTGTAAGCTCACCGATATGTCCGCCTGCCTCTGTACCCTCTGCGATAATTGCGTCTGCACCGTCTTTTTCCATCTTCTTTGCCATTGCAACACTTGCAACAACCGGCATAATCTTAATTCCTGCCTCTTTAAGTGACGGTATGTATTTACCCGGATTACCGGCACCTGTTGCAACTACTGCCGGCTTTTCTTCTATAATAACCTGCATAACTTCTTCAACGAACGGTGACATCATCATTACGTTTACGCCAAAAGGCTTATCTGTCAGTGACTTTGCCTTTTGAATTTGCGCTCTTACAACGTCCGCCGGTGCATTTCCTGCCGCGATAAGTCCGATACCGCCGCCGTTTGAAACAGCAGCCGCAAGTTCGGCTGTAGCTACCCACGCCATACCGCCTTGAATAATAGGATATTCAATACCAAGCAATTCACATAATCTTGTCTTCATTTCTCTTCTCCCTTTCTTATTTAACGTATTTGTTTTACCACTCAATAAGTGCCGCACCCCATGTAAGTCCGCCGCCGAAGCCTACAAGTACAACCTTGTCGCCCTTTTTAATTCTGCCTTGCTGAACTGCCTCTGTAAGTGCAACAGGGATACAAGATGCTGATGTGTTACCGTACTTTTCAAGGTTCAAAAATACCTTTTCATCAGTGATACCCATTCTCTTTACGGCACTTTCAACAATTCTGTAGTTAGCCTGGTGAGGTACAACAAGTGCAATATCGTCCCAAGTCAATCCTGCACTGTTTACAACTCTTGCGCTTGCGTCTGCCATTGCTTTGACGGCAAACTTCATAACAGCTTGTCCTGCCATCCAAATAGTATCTTTTCTGTGGCTTATTCTCTTTTCTGTTTCTTCATCATCATTTCTGTATGCAAGACTTGTTATAGCGTGACCGCTTGAGCCGTCTGCACCGATGTCTGTTGCGATAATACCCTGTTCTTCACTTGCAGACACAACTGCCGCACCTGCCGCGTCACCGAACAATACGCAAGTTGCTCTGTCTTTATAATCTGTAGCCTTGCTTAATGTGTCGGCACATACTACAACAATATGCTTGTATGTTCCTGCTTTTATAAACTGTTCTGCGATAGTAAGACCTGTAACAAATCCCGAACAAGCCGCATTATAGTCAAATGCCGCCGCATTTACCGCACCAAGATTGCTTTGTACAACACAAGCACAAGCCGGTGTGAAGTAATCAGGTGTAACTGTTGCAAGCATTATAAGGTCAATATCCTCAGGTGTAAGTCCTGCATTTTCAATAGCACGCTTAGCGGCAATTGTTGCCATATCCGTTGTATATTCGTTGTCGGCTGAAATATGTCTTTCCTTTATGCCTGTACGTCTTGTTATCCATTCGTCGTTTGTATCAACAATGCTTTCCATATACGCATTGTCATATACCTTTTCCGGAACATATCCGCCTACACCTGTTATCTTTGCATTAATCATTACTCTTTTCCTCCATACAGTTTATATTATTAACTATTTCTTCTATTAAGTTTGTTTCAACAAATTTCTTTGCCTGTCTGATTGCAGAAAATACCGCTTTACCGTCTGACGAGCCGTGTCCTTTTATAACGGGTCTTTTTGTACCCAAAAGCGGTGCACCGCCGTATTCACGGTAATCCATAGACTGTTTAAACTCATTTAAGCCGCCCATTACAAATATTGCACCGAGCTTTGTAAACAAGTTTTTCATAAATATATTTTTAACTTTCGTACTTACGACGTGTCCCATACCCTCAACGGTTTTAAGTATTACGTTTCCGACAAAACCGTCACAGGTAATTACGTCAGCCGTACCTTCCATAACATCTCTGCCCTCGATATTGCCGATAAAGTTTATAGGTGCTTTTTTCAAAAGTGGGAATGTTTCCTTCGTAAGTTCATCGCCCTTGCCTTCTTCTTCACCGTTTGACATAAGTCCGACAGTCGGACTTTCAATTCCGAGTACATTCTTCATATATATACTGCCCATAATACCGAACTGAACAAGATTTTCAGGTTTGCAGTTTGTATTTGCACCGGCGTCTATGAGCATTTTCGGTCCTTTTGCACTCGGCAGAAGTGTTGCAAGTGCAGGTCTTAAAATCCCCTTTATTCTTCCGACAATAAGCAATCCCGACGCTAAGAGCGCACCTGTATTACCCATCGAAAGCATTGCATCACCCTCGCCTTTTTTCAGCATATTTGCCGCAACGACCACCGATGCATTTTTCTTGCTTCTTACCGCCTTTGCCGGTTCTTCGTGGTTTGTTATCACTTCATCAGCATTTGCTATACTGATTTTATCATTTGGGTAGTCATATGCCGAAAGTTCCTTTTCGACAACCTCTTTTTTGCCGACAAGAACTATTTCCACATCAAGTTCCTTTACCGCTCTTACAGCCGCCTCGACAGGCGCCATAGGAGCATTGTCACCACCCATTGCATCTACTATAATCTTCATCTTTCCTCCGACTATTTCACATCAGTCATAACAAGGCTGAATTTTCCTCTGAATACTTCGTTCATATTTGCCTTTATGACAACACGAACGATATATCCTCCGTCTTTCACTCTCATAACGTCCGACTTGGCAATCAGTCTTTCCCCTGCGTGTGCCTCGTGCATATATTTCACATTTGCGATTTTCACCAATGCCGCCTTCGCGTCAATAACGCTTAGCGCCAAATTTTCCGCAAAAGCATATATACACTGTCCTTTTATTATGTCAGTACCGTCAAAGGTCATCGTATCATCGGTTTTAAGCACCGATATTCCGTCGTGATACAAGTTAAGGTCAAGCACTTCGCCAACCGCCGTATCCGCCACCAAACCTTCTTCCGCCACCGACTTTATTCTCTCACGATATTCTGCTATACCAAGTTCCGCTCTGTCAAAACGAATAGTGGACACGCTCACGTTACAAGCCTGTGCAAGTTCTTCGTCTTTCAAAAACGGATTTTGTTTTATTTTTCTGAGCAAATACTCATGACGTTTCTTTTTCAATATTGTTCTTGTCACTTTCAAGCGTTCCTTTCTATGTTTTTTCGACATTTTATTAATTATTGTTAGATATTTTATATCTACACAAAAACAAAATCTGCAAAAATATATTTGCAATATTTTCTTGCAAATAAACATAAACATTGTACAATATGTTTAAATATATTGCTCTAATATGTTCATAATTACCCAATAGATACAAAATATTGTGCTGTGTAGTCTGTTTAACACCTGCTACCAACACCATATTGTATCCGTAAATCATCATTTTTTTATGATTATAAACGCAAAAACAGACAAAACAATAATGTTTTGTCTGTTTTTATATTGTATTTTATAGGATTATATAGGATTATTTGTCTGAATTGTCACATTTCTTGTG
>ENA-ORLW01003100-ORLW01003100.1-human-gut-metagenome-genome-assembly--contig:-NODE-3100-length-13389-cov-3.450195_pt1 | contig 13389 bp, 7 predicted proteins | sample MGYA00243017_ERZ508829 | MGnify/ENA primary metagenome ERZ508829 (study PRJEB26277, sample SAMN04329776) | human gut metagenome | biome: human-associated habitat | host: Homo sapiens | place: USA...
CAATCATTTCCTGTAGCATTCTTTATAGGAGCAAATTCCTTCTCTCTGTCGACCTCAAATGGAAGACATGTTCCCATATAAGCGATCATATCGAGAGCCAGTGTCTCAAATTTGTAGCCGTTTGGCTCTGATGGCTTGACGATCTCTCCATCCTCACCGACATAAGGGATAGCCTTCTTGACGATGTGGAGAGGCATACTTTCATTCATGATCTTCATCAGTCTGTCAACCGGGAAGATATAGTTTAATGTAACTCCATAGTTGTAAGCGTAATCGCCGTTGGCATCGCGCTCATCACGCATGGCATCTGTGAGTTCATAATACTCGACGATATATGGCTTTCCGTGGTTAGTACACAGGACGCCAACCTTCTCGTCAGGGTATGCTTTTTTGACAACCTTTCCGCCGGAGAGGAAGCCCTCTGTGAGAACTGCTCCGAGGAATACTGGGTCTGCAATTCTCTGAAGTACATTGTCAACTGAGAATACATTTATATACTTGATTCCGTATTTCGTGAGCTTGTCGAGGTGGCCGGCCTTGCAGAGGGATGAGAACCATCCACCGTTGCCGTTAGGAGACATGGCAACCTTTCCCTTCTCCTCGAGATATATCTTGCCGTTGAAGTCCACTGAAGGAACCATTTCCTGTTTAAAGAAATGAACATATTCAGGATTGTAACCGAAGTAGTCATGCTCTTTGAAGAATGATGTTGTGTCATCGTGGTTCTTCTCATTGGTCATGATGAAGAAATGGATCCAGGTATCTGCCATCTTCACAATATCGAGGGTGTGCTCGATGAGAAGCTGGAATATAAACATATCCTTGGTGACACCGACGTTGAAGGTTCCCTTAGGACCGGAGAATCCAAGACGGGTGCCCTGACCACCTGCCAGGAGGACCAGTGCCAGATCGCCAGCTTTGATGGCTTCAAGGCCTGCGTTCTTGTATATATCATATTTTTCTGCAATGCTGTCCATCTGGAGAGCTGCAACGGGAGCGATATCAGAATCACTTCCTGATGAATTGTGTCCGATCATATCGATAAGTGAGAAATCAATTTCACTGATCTGGTTCAGGAGTGCTGCCTGTTCAGCCTCGCTGAGAGTATCATAATACTTTAATAAGTGTAGCTGTCCTTTTTCTTCGAGAAGCTTGTAAGCGTTTTCGTAATTCATAAAAATCTCCTTAATAAATGTGTAGTTTGTATTTATTTTCTCTATCCGTGTATAATCCCTAAATTAATGATATTTCTTCTTGATCTCAATAGTGTCTGTGAATACCTTCCAAATGTCCTTGATCTTGATCCTTCTTCCATCTGATGCATCGTCCCTGCTGTAATTCAGGACGATAGGAACTTCGGATATCGAATATCCCTGTCTGTGTGCAGCCACAAGGATTTCAATATCAAAAGCATAGCCCGATATGGAAAGGTTCTCGGCAATCGGCTTTATGACTTCTGCTTTGAAAAGCTTTATACCGGTCTGGGTGTCATGGATACCAAGATGAAACAGCATTTTGAGCATAATATAATAGCTGTAGCTCATGACTCTTCTAATAGGAGGATAATCAAGCTTGGATTCAGGGTGAAGCTTTGATCCTATGACTATGTCAGAACCGGTGTCCCTCATCTGCTTCATAAATGGCTTGAGAAGAGATGGACTCAGTTCAAGGTCTGAATCAAGGAATGCTATATATTTGCCGGAAGCTTTGGCAATTCCGGTTGTGATAGCATGTCCCTTTCCCTGATTGACATCATATCCTGTATCTACAATATGAGAATCCATTTCGGCTGCCTCGGCAATAAGTTTGCCTGTGGAGTCCTTGCTGCCGTCATTCACAGCGATTATCTCATAATGATGAAGAAAACGGCTGAGTATTCGGCTAGTCTCAAGAAGATTATCTTTGATGTGCTGTTCTTCATTGTAGGCGGGCATAACCACCGACAAAGTAATATTGTTAGTATCCATTTCCTGCTCCTTAAAAAATAAGCATTGATATTTAGACATTATTAATACGAGTATACTTTTTTATACATCATGTGTCAAATAAAATAGTGTTAATATGAAGGTGTTTATACTAATTAAGATATAATACATGTTGTAAAAGGAAAAAATATAATGTATTATAAATCGAGGTAACGACATTTTTAGATATTTGAAAAAGGAGTTCCAATGGATAATAAGAAGAAAAATGGAATGAGATCCAGGTACGATGAGGACATGGATTGGCTGGATGACGATGATGATTATCTTGATGATGGTGGATTGATAGGATCATTGTTGTTCGGGGATAAAAAGAAGAAAGAAAAAAGGCGTGATCCTGAGCCGGAGAGAAAGGCTGATAAGAGACCGGAAAAGAAGCCGGAGAAGAAGACTCAGAAGAATATTTCCAGACCTGTGAAGCCGGAAGAGAATTATGACGAGTATTATCACGAGGACAGCAGGGCAAGAAGAGTGAAGAGTGAGGCCCGGGCAAAGCAGAGACAGACCGGACAGCCTGTAGCAGACAGAGCTGTGGACAGAGGTCCGGTGAAGAGGACACAGGGCACTGTACCGAGGACACAGAGCAATCAGAGTACCGTGCAGAGACCTTCAAAAGCTGCCCAGAGACCACGCAGGAGTATACAGAGCACAGGAAGCTCATCTGTGGACAATCTGCTCAGAGAAGTTGACAATATTGAGACAGATGTGCAGACAAGACATGAGGAGCTTAGACGTGAGGCGTGGGAACGCACCCAGAGAAATGTTGCAAAGGCAAAGGCTGAGGTTGAGAGGCTGGAGCTCGAGAGAGAGCAGAATGCCCGCGAAGAGGCAAGAAAGCTTAAGGTTCAGCAGGAGCTTGAGCGCCGCCAGCAGATGAAAGAAGCTGAGAAAAAGGAAGAGCCTGTTGAGGAAGATAACAAGATCACTGAGCCGCAGGAGAGTGATGCGGAAGTTGTAGAAACTGCCACACAGCCAGTAGAAGAGCATGAACAGAAGACTGAGCCGGCAGATATTCTGGAGAAGAATACGGAGCCTGTCCTTGACGATGAGGTCGAGGAAGCTGCAGAGGCAGAGCCTGTGGAAGAGGATTCGACAGTATCATCCCGAAGAACAGATGACATGCTGGACATGGATGAGCTTGAGCGTATAGAGAAGGATATTGATGAGGATAAGCTCAGTTATTCGGAATCAGATACGGCTGATCTGGGACTTGGAGACATAGGCAAAGCATTGGGCTTCGATGAAGTGGAGCTTGAGGATGATGAGGAAGAGCCTGAGGAGGACGAGGAGTCAGACAGCGAAAAGTTCTTCAGGGAGAACCTTCTCGATGAGGCTGATCCAAAGGTTGTCAATCCGGAGAGAAAGAAGCTTAACATCAGTACAAGAGTGTGGGCGATAGCGTTCTTTGTCCTGCTTGCGCTGTTTATACTCATATGTATAATATATGTCAAGAATTATGCCAGAATGAAGTACAATGAGATGGATATCAATGAGATAAGTGCAGATCAGATACTTGTCAATGACGGTGTCAAGGATGCGACCAAGGGATATCGTGCCATTGCACTCTACGGAGTGGATTCCAGAGATTCGAATATGAATGCAGGAACTAACAGTGACAGTATAATGATAGTGAGCATCAATGAGAGCACCAAGGAGATCAAGCTTGTATCTGTATACAGAGATACTCTGATGGAGATAGCAAGCGGTTCCATGGATACCACACAGAAGGTGAATTACGCATACCAGCTCGGCGGTGCGGTTACAGCCATCAACACACTGAATACCAATCTCGACCTGAATATCACAGATTATGTGGCAGTTGATTTCAGTGCAATGGCAAGTATAATCGATGCCGTTGGAGGCGTTGATGTCAAGGTCATTGATGAAGAGGTGAACAACTTCAATAAGAACCTTGCAGAGCAGATAAGCCTGTCAGGCAAATATTCATCAGGAATAACTGAGGCAGGAGAGTATACTCTTGATGGACAGCAGGCAGTTGCATATTCAAGAATACGATCCACTGGCCAGGGAGATATAACAAGAACCGAGAGACAGAGAATAGTCCTCATGAAGGTTATAGACAAGCTGCTCAGTGCAGACACAGGTTCACTTGATTCATTTGTTGATGTTTCATTTAAATGTATATCAACAAGTCTTAACAAGGACGATATACATGCTCTTGTCAAGAATGTGGCTGGATATAAGGTTGTAGATACCGCAGGATTCCCATTTGCATATGAGGCAAAGGAACTCTCGGACAAGGGTAACTGCCTTGTGGCTGCTGATATGGCATCCAATGTGGAGGCATTACATGAATATCTGTATGGTGCTGACAAATACGTCATATCAGGCACAGTAAAGCAGATAAGCAGCAATATAGAGAGCATATCAGGTGTTAAGTCACAGAAGGTCAAGGTGACGACGGAGGCTCCGGGTGATGGAATATCAGACGGAAGCGACGAGGATGGAGATCTTAGGACGATAACAACTCCTCCAAAGGGAATGATCGTCGAGGAATAAAAAACTAAACATAATAATTAAGCAAGGAAGCTTCAGATATGGGGCTTCCTTTTTTTATGCATCGGAGACATTGAGATATGAGACATCCAATGCTTAAAGAAAGGCTACAATATAAAGAATTGTATATACATTACAGAGCATTGTTTTTTAATCGAAAACTGTCAGATAATTTATTGAAAAAAGTTGTTTACAAACAGTGTAAATGGTAGTAATATATCCAAAACGATAAATGACTTGAGAAAAATACAAAAATAACAATATTTACTTGAGAAACAAAAGTTAAAATCAAAATATCGTTGTGAATGACAAAAACATGGAAAGGACGGAACAGGACATGATTGAGAATAAGAGAGCGGAGAATACCGGATTATACGACCCAAGCTTTGAGCACGATAACTGTGGTATCGGTGCCGTTGTCAATATCAAGGGTATAAAGACACATGACACAGTGAACAATGCACTCAAGATTGTTGAGAATCTTGAGCACAGAGCAGGAAAGGACGCAGAGGGCAAGACCGGAGACGGTGTAGGTATACTCCTTCAGATATCACATAAGTTCTTCACCAAGGCTTTAGCAGAGCTTGGATATGACCTTGGAAAGGAAGGCGATTATGGAATAGGAATGTTCTTCTTTCCACAGAAGGAGCTGGCGCGCAAGCAGGCTATGAAAATGTTTGAGGTCATAGTGGAGAAGGAAGGACTGGAGTTCATTTGCTGGAGAGAGGTTCCTACAACACCTGGAATCCTTGGCAAGAAGGCAATAGATGTCATGCCATGCATCATGCAGGCATTCATCAGAAGACCTGAGACAGTGAAGGCCGGTATGGACTTCGACAGAAAGCTCTACTTCGTCAGACGAATATTTGAGGAGAGCAATGATGACACGTATGTTCCATCACTTTCCAGCAAGACTATAGTATATAAAGGAATGTTCCTTGTCGGTGAACTCAGAAAGTTCTACAACGACCTTCAGGATCCTGACTATGAGTCAGCCATAGGACTTGTTCATTCAAGATTTTCAACGAATACAACACCATCATGGCTCAGAGCTCATCCATACAGATATCTGTGCCACAATGGTGAGATCAATACAATAAGAGGAAATGAGGACAAGATGATCGCCCGTGAGGAGACTATGGAGTCGACCATCATGCAGGATGAGATGTACAAGGTTATGCCTGTTCTTGATCCGGATGGATCGGATTCAGCAAGACTTGACAATTGTCTTGAGTTCCTCGTGCTCAACGGAATACCGCTTCCTATGGCTGTCATGATCACGATCCCTGACCCACCGGACCACGCCACCCCCACGAGCCAGCAGAAGAACGATCTCAATCACTACAATGCAACCATGATGGAGCCTTGGGATGGCCCTGCTTCTATATTATTTACAGACGGTGAGCTCATGGGAGCAGTTCTTGATAGAAACGGACTGAGACCATCGAGATACTATATCACAGATGATGATTACCTTGTACTTTCATCAGAGGTCGGAGTTCTGGACGTAGATCCATCCAAGATCGTAAAGAAAGACCGACTCAGACCTGGCAAGATGCTTCTTGTCGACACAGTGAATGGACGTCTTATATCTGATGAGGAGATCAAGGAGAAATACGCGCTGGCAAAGCCTTACGGAGAGTGGGTAGACAGCAATCTTGTACATCTCGCTGATCTGAAGATTCCGAATATCAGAGTTCAGGAGTATACAGACGAGGAGAGAGCAAGACTTCAGAAGGCATTTGGATATACCTACGAGGATTTCAAGAATACCATATATCCTATGGCAGAGAAAGGTGCAGAGGCAATCAGTGCCATGGGTACTGATACACCACTTGCAGTTCTCTCGAACAGCCACAAGCCACTGTTCAACTTCTTCAAGCAGTTATTTGCACAGGTTACAAACCCACCTATCGATGCGATCAGAGAGGAAGTTGTCACATCCACATCGGTATATCTCGGAAAGGACGGAAACATCCTCGAGGAGAAGCCGGAGAACTGTCATGTGCTGAAGATCAACCATCCAATACTGACAAATACGGATCTTTTGAAGATCAAGAATATGAATGTTCCTGGCCTTAAGGTTGCGACACTTCCTATTCTTTATTATAAGAATACATCCATGGAGAAGGCTCTCGACAGACTGTTTATCGAGGCCGACAAGCTCTACAGGGACGGTGTAAATATCCTCATCCTCTCAGACAGAGGTGTGGATGAGAACCATGTTGCAATACCATCACTCCTTGCAGTATCAGCTATGCAGAAGCACCTGGTAAGAACCAAGAAGAGAACAGCGGTTGCGATCATCCTTGAGAGTGCTGATCCAAGAAATGTTCACCACTTTGCAACACTTCTCGGATATGGTGCATGTGCAGTCAATCCATATCTGGCAATAGAGACGATCAAGCAGATGGTAGATTCGCATCTGCTGAACAAGGATTTCAATGCGGCTGTCGATGATTACAACAGTGCAATATGTCACGGAATAGTAAAGATCGCATCCAAGATGGGTGTATCAACGATCCAGTCATACATGGGATCACAGATATTTGAGTGTATCGGTCTTTCAAAGGACGTTGTGGACAGATACTTTACAAATACAGTAAGCCGTGTTGGCGGTTCTGGTATAAAGGAGCTTGAGAAGACAGTTGATGATCTTCACTCATCAGCATTTGATCCGCTTGGACTTAACACAAACCTTGCCCTTACAAGCATCGGTGCACACAAGTTCAGAAGCGGCAAGGAGGAGCACCTGTACAATCCTGTTACTATACATCTTCTTCAGGAGTCTACAAGGCGCGGCGATTACAAGCTGTTCAAGCAGTACACAGCAGCGCTCCACGATGAGCAGAAGCCATTCCACCTGAGAGGTCTCATGGACTTCAAGTTCGCTGACAAGCCGGTTCCACTCGATGAGGTCGAGCCTGCAAGCGAGATTGTGAAGAGATTCAAGACTGGTGCCATGAGTTACGGAAGTATATCACAGGAGGCACATGAGTGTATGGCCATCGCCATGAACGAGCTGGGCGGTAAGTCCAATTCAGGAGAGGGCGGTGAGTCGATAGAGAGACTTACGATCGGCAAGGATGGCAAGAATAGATGCTCAGCCATCAAGCAGGTAGCATCAGGAAGATTTGGCGTTACATCGAGATACCTTGTGAGTGCCAAGGAGATACAGATCAAGATGGCACAGGGAGCAAAGCCTGGAGAGGGCGGACATCTCCCTGGCGGAAAGGTATATCCATGGATCGCAAAGACAAGACTTTCGACACCGGGAGTAAGCCTTATCTCTCCACCACCACATCACGATATATATTCGATAGAGGATCTTGCACAGCTCATCTACGACTGCAAGAATGCAAACCGTGATGCGAGAATATCAGTAAAGCTTGTGTCTGAGGCTGGTGTAGGTACAGTAGCGGCCGGTGTTGCAAAGGCCGGAGCACAGGTCATCCTGATCTCAGGTTATGACGGAGGAACAGGAGCAGCACCTAACAACTCCATCCATTACGCAGGACTCCCTTGGGAGCTTGGACTTGCAGAGACACATCAGACACTTATCATGAATGATCTCAGAAATAAGGTCATCCTTGAGGCAGACGGTAAGCTGATGACAGGCCGTGACGTTGCGATAGCTGCAATGCTCGGAGCTGAGGAATTTGGATTTGCAACAGCACCGCTTGTAACAATGGGTTGTGTCATGATGAGGGTATGTAACCTTGACACATGTCCTGTCGGAATAGCAACTCAGAACCCAGAACTCAGAAAGAGATTCAGAGGTAAGCCTGAGTACGTGAAGAACTTCATGCTGTTCATAGCAGAGGAGCTTCGAGAGTACATGAGCAAGCTCGGCGTCAGAACAGTCGATGAGCTGGTTGGACGTTCAGATCTCCTCATGAGCAGCGACAGAGCAGATGAGAGAAATGTCATCCTTGATAAGATAATTAACAATCCTTATATAGATATGCCACAGAACAAGGTAAAGTATCACGAGAAGAATGTCTATGACTTCCAGCTTGAGAAGACAGTAGATATGAGAATTCTCATGAAGAAGCTTGGACCTGCACTTGAGAAGGGACAGAAGAAGAGCGTTGAGCTTGATGTGGTCAACACAGACAGATCTGTTGGAACGATATTCGGTTCAGAGATCACAAAGAAGTACGGCGAGTCACTTGATGAGGACACATACATCGTCAAATGCAACGGCGCCGGCGGACAGAGCTTTGGAGCATTTATTCCAAAGGGACTTACACTTGAGCTGGTGGGCGACAGCAACGATTACTTCGGCAAGGGTCTGTCAGGTGGTAAGCTGATAGTTTATCCGCCTCGTTCAGTTAAGTACAAGCATGAGGATAACATCATCATAGGAAACGTTGCACTGTACGGTGCCACAAGTGGTAAGGCATTCATCAACGGTGTTGCCGGCGAGAGATTTGCAGTTCGTAACTCTGGTGCCACGGCGGTCGTTGAGGGTGTTGGCGATCACGGATGTGAGTACATGACAGGTGGTAAAGTAGTAGTTCTTGGAACAACAGGCAAGAACTTTGCAGCCGGAATGAGCGGTGGTATCGCATATGTACTTGATATGGGCAACGATCTGTACAAGAGACTTAACAAAGAGATGATATCCATAGAGGCTGTGACAGACAAGTACGAGGTGAGCGAGCTGAAGCAGCTCATCATGGATCATGTAAATTATACAAATTCAGAGATAGGCAAGAGGATTCTTGAGGACTTTGAGGGATATCTTCCAAAGTTCAAGAAGATCATACCAAAGGATTACAAGAAGATGATGAATATGATAGTTGCATTTGAGGAGAAGGGCCTGAGCCGCGAGAAGGCAGCTATCGAAGCATTCTACAAGGTTAAGAACGGAGGTAAGTAGGAATGGGAAAACCAACTGGATTTTTAGAATATGAGAGAAAGACAAGCGCAGAGCTTGCTCCTAAGGACAGAATCAAGAATTTCAATGAATTCCACACTCCGCTTAGCCGTGATGAGCAGAGAAAGCAGGCTGCAAGATGTATGGACTGTGGCGTTCCATTCTGCCAGGCAGGTATGAACATATGCGGAATGACATCGGGCTGTCCGCTGAACAACCTGATCCCAGAGTGGAATGATATGCTCTATAACGACAATCTTGAGCAGGCATTTGCAAGACTCAGCAAGACCAACTGTTTCCCTGAGTTTACAAGCCGTGTGTGCCCGGCTCTCTGTGAGAAGGCATGTACCTGTAACTTAAACGGTGATCCAGTGTCGGTCCGTGAGAACGAGAGAGCCATCATAGAGTATGCATTTGCAAATGACCTTGTAAATGATAAACAGCCAAAGGTTCACTCAGGCAAGAAGGTGGCAGTCATAGGTTCAGGTCCTTCGGGACTGGCCGTGGCAGACCAGCTGATCGGCAGAGGCCACGACGTGACTGTGTATGAGAGAAGTGACAGACCGGGCGGACTTCTCATGTATGGTATCCCAAACATGAAGCTTGAGAAGCAGATCATAGACAGAAGAATAGATGTCATGAAGAAGAGAGGAATAAAGTTCGTACTGAACACAGAGGTTGCAACCGGAAAGGCATCTGCGAAGGCTGTGTGTCCGAAGGATGATCAGATGACAGGTTATCTTAAGAACAAGAACCTCAAGTATGTGAAGGCTGAGGATCTGCTCAAGGAATACGACGCAGTTGTGCTTGCCTGTGGTGCAGCCAATCCAAGAGATATAAAAGCACCTGGAAGGGATGCAAAGGGAATCTACTTCGCTGTTGATTTCCTCAAGACTACGATAATGAGCCTTGTAAATTCGGGCTTTGCTGACAAGCAGTTCGTGAACTGTAAAGGCAAGAATGTTCTCGTCATCGGTGGTGGTGATACAGGAAATGACTGTGTGGGAACAGCAGTCCGTGAGGGCGCTGTCAGCGTTACACAGCTTGAGATGATGCCAAAGGCACCTGATACAAGAACACCAGACAATCCATGGCCAGAATGGCCGAAGATCTGCAAGACAGACTACGGTCAGCAGGAGGCAATAGCAGTATACGGACATGATCCTAGAATATATGAGACTACAGTCAAGGAATTCATCAAGGACAAGGACGGAAATGTCAAGGCAGCCAAGTGTGTGAAGCTCGATTGGAAGAAGAATCCTGAGACAGGAAGAATGACTATGACAGAGATAGAGGGAAGCGAGTATATCGTTGACTGTGATGTGGTACTCATCGCAGCCGGATTCCTCGGATGTCAGACATATGTGGCAGAGAGCTTTGGCGTGGAACTCAACGAGAGAACAAATGTCAAGACTCCATGTCCAAACTCATATACAACAAATGTTCCAAAGGTATTCGTAGCCGGAGATATGCACAGAGGCCAGTCACTGGTCGTATGGGCCATACGCGAAGGCCGCGAGGCCGCCATGGCAGTAGAAGAGCTGCTGCTCGGATACACTAATCTACAGTAAAGGATAGACGTATTTGGTTCGTTCCCTGAGTGAATTATAAAAAATATCCCTAATACCACAGATATTGAGGTGTTAGGGATATTTTATTCTTTAAAGCAGGTGGTTTACCGGCAGGTACATAGGAAGTCCATCCTTGTACTGAAGGGAAACCTCGCCGATTATAAGAGGTCTGAGATATGCTTCCATCTCAGGTGTGACGTCATTCTTCTCAGGTGTGATCCATTCAAGCGGAATTGTCTTAGCCTGGTTGGCGATGAGAGATACATTCTCAGGTTCAATGATCCACTGGTATGGATCGTTAGAAACTCGCTTGATCGTGGACATAACAGCAGTCATTCCCTCGGCGGCGTATTTTACAGCAGCCTGGCCAAGTGCAAATGACTCGTTGATATCTGTCCTTGAGGAAATATGCGCTGCACATCTCTGGAGGACATTGAGCTCGATGGAACGAACCTTTATATCCATTCTGTCCTTAACAAGACTCTCGAGAGCCTTGCCGGTTCCGCTGAGCTGGGCATGTCCGAACTTGTCTGCCACAGCAGAAGTTGCGCTGATGTAGTTGCCATCCTTATCATGTATACCCTCAGATACGGCCACGATGACACATCTTGAAGTCTTTAATACATTTTTGATGTCCTCTATAAACTGATCCTCATCGAAGTCTACCTCAGGAAGATATATGAGATGAGGAGCAGGACTGTAGTCATTTCTTGCCAGACAGGATGCAGCGGTGAGCCAGCCTGCATCACGGCCCATGATCTCCACGATGACAACACTTGGTATCTGGTAGATGTAAGTGTCGTGGGCAATCTCCAGCATGGTGGATGCAACATACTTGGCTGCAGAGCCAAATCCCGGAGTGTGGTCGGTATGGCACAGGTCATTGTCAATGGTCTTAGGGATGCCGACGATCTTCACATCCGATCCGATCTTATTTGCATATTTGCTGAGTTTATCCACTGTATCCATAGAGTCGTTGCCGCCGATATAGAAGAATGCGGCAACCTGATATTCCTCAAATCTGTCAAATATTATCTCATAAGGTTTTGAGTCAACCTCAAAATCAGGAAGCTTGTATCTGCATGAGCCAAGGTACATTGCAGGGGAGAGCTCCAGAGTATTTACCAGAGGAAATTTTGAGAGGGCCATGAGGGACAGATCTATGAAATTATTGTCCAGCACTCCCTGGATCCCGTGAATTGCACCGTAAACTCTGGTGAATTTGTTGCTTTTCTTAACTCCGTCTATGACACCTGCCAGCGAAGCATTTATCGCTACGGTAGGACCTCCTGACTGAGCTACTATACAGTTATCTTTCATTTTGTAAATCTCCTTTGAAAGGTTTTATTTTATTCTGGACTGCGCAGGAGTATGGTTATCTTTTTGCGGCCATAAACCATAAGTGCGTCCTTGATTATATCTTTGTTGGCATCGGTTGTGTGTATCTCAACAGTGTCCAGAAGCTTTTCGACATATGAGCACCAGAGGTCATAGATGATCTTCTGGTTCTTCTCGGTAAGGGAATCCGGGTTATTAAAATACCGGGAAATGGTTGTTTTGGAAAAATTCGTATATTTTGCAATGTCCGCGAAGGTTACATTCTGTTTTCGTGCCATAATCGTTGCCTCATGCATTCTTTTTATAGGAACAACGAGTCGAAGCCGTACAAATCAAATCTCCGACGATTGCTGGAAAAGATCTCAGGCATATCGTGCGCATCAGACCCGTTGTAGTTGAATTGTTGTAACTATTCAGTAGGTAATATTCCGCGAGGTGTTTTGGCATGGATATGCCAAAATCCCGAGACATACGAGCAAAAATGCCATCACCGAAGGTGATTTCAAATGCATTTTTGCTTGTAACTGTGAAGGTACTGAACAGTTACAAATCGTTTCAATTTCTTAATCCAGTATAGCAAAAAAATCTCAAAAAAACAAGGAAAGAGCGAGTAACCGGTAACACTATTCAAAAAAACGGAAATGAAAAATCTGAGAAAATATTGACGAAAATACAGGTGAATGATATGATAAAAGAAAAAGTAACCGGTTACTTTAAGCACCGAAAGAAAGGAAACGATAAGAATGAAAGATCTTGTACATGTAAAAGCTCCGGGAAACTGGATCAACGATCCGAACGGCCTGGTCTGGTACAAGGACGCGTATCACTTTTTCTATCAGTATAACCCGTTTGGCCTCACCTGGGGCGAGCCCTGCTGGGGCCACGCGGTGAGCCGGGATCTGCTGCATTGGACGCAGCTGCCGCCGGCGCTTGTACCAAGTGAGCCGTATGACATGTATGAACAGGGCGGCTGTTTTTCCGGCTGCGCGCTTGTTGTAGGGCAGAGGCTGTATCTTCTGTACACAGGCGTGTGTGAGAAGGATGGACACTGCGTGCAGGCGCAGTGTCTGGCTTGGAGTGACGATGGCGTCACGTTTCA
>ENA-ORLW01003104-ORLW01003104.1-human-gut-metagenome-genome-assembly--contig:-NODE-3104-length-13375-cov-2.788088_pt1 | contig 13375 bp, 9 predicted proteins | sample MGYA00243017_ERZ508829 | MGnify/ENA primary metagenome ERZ508829 (study PRJEB26277, sample SAMN04329776) | human gut metagenome | biome: human-associated habitat | host: Homo sapiens | place: USA...
AAGATTGATGGCTCCGATCTGACCGAGGGTGGCATTTCACTTGATATGACATGGTTTCGTGATAATGGAAGAGATTATGTGATGTGGTCTGATCGTAAGATTCACTACGGTGCAGACGATGAACATTTTGAGGCAGGAACAGCTGACGTTTATATCGCAACAGTTGATCCGAAAAAGCCATGGCAGCTGACAAGCGAGCCGCATTGTGTTGTGCGCCCAATGTATGGCTGGGATCGCTATGAGACGCCAGTAGACGAAGGTCCATATTTGCTTCGCCGCGGCGATGATCTTTTTGTAACAATTTCTGGATCTTCTACTAGCATGGGTGATCTGTATGTTGTTGGTTTGCTTCATGCAAAGAGCGGCACAGATTTGCTGCAGGAAGAAAACTGGACATGGCTTAGCTACCCGCTTTTGACAAAAGAAAGTGTGCCGGGTGAATATGGACCAGGCCACAACAATTTTGTTAAAGATCCAGACACAGGAGATGATTTGATGATTTATCATGCTATTCCACATGATGAAAACGACAAAACACTATTTCGTCAGCCAGGAATTAGGCGTGTGCACTGGGCAAAGAATGGACTGCCATATCTTGAGATGACACCAGAGCGTGATCTGCCAGAAGGCAGCGAAAATGTAGTCATGGAACTTGTGATTGAGTAAGGGGGGAATGCTGTGATTAAGTAAATGATGCGCGCTCACGTTTAAGCTCATCATGCAGCTGACGCAAAGTCCACTTTCGATTAGTAGGCGTAAGAATTGCCTTTAAATCGATTTGGACTTTGCGGCTTTTTAATTCGAAAAGCATACGATTTAAGTGTTTTTCGCTTAGGTCACAGAAAATAAGGATGCTGTCAGAGGGCAGTTGGTTATCGGCAATTAAAGGAGAAATAGAGGCAGAGGAAGTGCTATTAACAGAGCTAATTTTTCCATTAACGATATTATCTAACGTTTCATTGTAGATAGAAGCATCTGCCTTAATCACTCGTATCTTCATATTAGAAGCGAGACGTTCAATTTCTCTTGTATTTTCAATTTGAAAGCAAATTAATTTTTCCATAAATATTGTAGAAGTCCTTTCATATAAATTTGGCAGTCTGATTCTAGTTGTAGAGTCAGGCTTTTTCTTTTAGGAATCTGGCGCGGGAATCCTCGGCCATTCAATGACCGAGATGAAAGCGCCGCTTGCTTTTATCATACCATAAATCTGCCGAAGGCGTGAAGCTTTTTTTAGGTACTCCCCACGCAAGGGGGGTAATCCTAATTAAAATTTATTTTACTATCATTTTTGAAGTTGTCCCCATACAAGTGGGGATAACTTTTTTTGTTACTAAGATAAAATGGTGGCGCCAAAAATGTTAATCCCCATGGCATCACAAAAACCACTTGACAAATACCCTGTAGGGGTATATAGTAAAGTTACTCCAACAAAGTACCCCATGGGGGTATATAAAAATATAGGGAGGGTTTTATGTGTATGGAATATAATGAACAGTCTGTCTGTCCCCACTGTAAGCACACACAGCGAGATGAGGATCAAAAAAAGCTTCTCCAAAATCGCTTGCGCAGAATTGAAGGTCAGGTACGCGGTTTGCAGTCGATGCTAGAGCAGGACGCTTATTGCAACGACATTTTGATTCAGTCAGCTGCAGTCAGCGCTGCGCTTAGCGCTTTTAACCGTGAGCTTTTGGAAAATCACATCCGCCATTGTGTGGCAAGAGACATCCGTGAGGGTAAGGATGAGGTCATCGATGAGCTGATGGGGACACTCAAAAAATTAATGAAGTAGTGTTAGTTGGGAATTTAAGAACTAGTACTACAAAAGAAAGGGGCATGTTTATGGAACAATACAATGTGACAGGCATGAGCTGTGCTGCCTGCAGCAGCAGAGTTGAAAAAGCCGTCTCAAAGGTACCAGGCGTAAGCACTTGTTCCGTCAGCCTATTGACAAACTCAATGGGAGTTGAGGGCAGCGCCAGTCCGGACAGCATTATTGCGGCGGTTGAGGCGGCTGGATATGGAGCATCGTTAAAGGGTGCTTCTGACACAAGAAATGCATCGGTAAATCATGCGGCAGAGGAGGATGCATTAAAGGATAAGGAAACACCAGTATTAAAGAAACGTCTGATCGCGTCAATTGGTTTTCTGGCAGTTTTGATGTATTTTTCAATGGGGCATATGATGTGGGGATGGCCGCTTCCATCATGGTTTGAAGGAAATCATGTTGCGATGGGACTTTTGCAGATGATTTTAGCAGCAATCGTTATGGTCATTAATCAGAAGTTTTTTATCAGCGGATTTAAGAGCTTATGGCATCGTGCACCAAACATGGATACACTTGTTGCACTTGGTTCAATGGCATCATTTGTATGGAGTGTCATTGCACTGTTTTTGATGACAGATGCGCAGCTTCATGGAGATATGGAAGGTGTAATGCGCTACATGGATGAGTTCTATTTTGAATCAGCTGCCATGATTCTTACACTGATCACAGTCGGAAAGATGCTTGAAGCGCGCTCAAAGGGAAAGACAACAGATGCCCTAAAGAGTCTGATGAAGCTTGCACCAAAGCAGGCCACACTGATCATAGATGGAAAAGAAAACGTTGTGCCGATTGAACAGGTAAAAAAAGGTGATATTTTTGCAGTTCGTCCGGGAGAAAGCATTCCAGTGGATGGCATTGTCACTGAGGGAAATAGTGCTGTCAATGAGGCTGCATTGACAGGAGAAAGTATTCCTGTAGATAAAGCACCTGGCGATCTTGTATCAGCAGCGACAATTAACCAGTCTGGTTATCTTCGCTGTGAGGCATCACGTGTAGGTGATGATACGACGCTCTCTCAGATCATCAAGATGGTCAGCGATGCGGCAGCAACAAAGGCACCAATCGCAAAAGTGGCAGACAAGGTTTCAGGTGTATTTGTACCAGTTGTTATCAGCATTTCACTTGTGACTCTTCTTGTCTGGCTGCTTCTTGGAAAGGACTTTGCATATGCGCTGGCAAGAGGCATTTCTGTATTAGTAATTAGCTGTCCATGTGCGCTTGGCCTTGCGACTCCTGTTGCGATCATGGTTGGAAACGGACTCGGTGCGAAAAACGGAATCTTGTTCAAGACAGCAGTATCACTTGAGGAAACCGGGAAGATCCAGATTGTTGCGCTTGATAAGACAGGAACCATTACAAATGGAACACCGAAGGTAACTGATATTGTTCCGGCAGATGGCATTTCACAAGATGAGCTGCTTCGCCTTGCGTTTGCATTAGAGGCAAAGAGTGAGCATCCGCTTGCAAAGGCAATTGTTGAGGAAGGAAAAAGTAAGGGTCTTGATACTGCTTCATTGCAGGCAGATAATTTTACTGCTCTTGTGGGAAATGGACTCGAGGGAACGATAGAAGGTTCTCATCTGCTTGGCGGAAGTGTATCGTTTATCTCTGGTAGAGTAACCATATCAAAGGCTGACAGACAAAGGGCTGCTTTGCTTGCTGAGAGTGGAAAGACACCTCTTTTATTCGCGAGGGATAAGAAGTTTTTGGGAATCATTGCTGTAGCTGATACGATCAAGGAGGATAGCCCGAAAGCCATCCGTGAGCTTCAAAATATGGGTATCCGCGTTGTTATGCTGACTGGCGATAATGAGCGCACAGCCCGTGCGATTGGTGCACAGGCTGGTGTAGACGAGGTAATCGCAGGAGTTCTCCCAGAAGGAAAAGAGCAGGTGATTCGTGCTCTTAAAGAAAAGGGAAAGACAGCAATGGTAGGTGATGGCATCAACGATGCACCGGCACTGACACGCGCCGATATAGGAATTGCAATAGGAGCAGGTGCAGATGTCGCAATTGATGCAGCCGATGTTGTGCTGATGAAGAGTAACTTAACTGATGTGGCAGCAGCAGTTCGCTTAAGCCGTGCATCACTTCGCAATATTCACGAGAACCTCTTCTGGGCATTTATATACAATATCATCGGAATCCCGCTTGCAGCAGGTGTGTATGCGCACTGGGGACTGCTATTAAATCCGATGTTTGGTGCAGCAGCAATGAGTCTTTCAAGCTTCTGCGTTGTAACAAATGCGTTGAGACTGAATCTTTTCAAGGTATATGATGCTTCACATGACAGAAAACGTGTAAAAAAGCATGATAATAATAAAAACAGTAAAGGAGAAAAAAATATGGAAAAGACACTTAATATCGAAGGAATGATGTGCGGACACTGCGAGGCAAGAGTAAAGAAAGCTCTTGAAGCACTTGCACAGGTAGATGAGGCTGTAGTAAGCCATGAGAATGGTACGGCAGTAGTAAAACTTAATGTTGATGTTGACAATGCTGTTCTTAAAGAAGCTGTTGAGGCACAGGACTACAAAGTTACAGGAATCAACTAAATCATAAATAATTATAAAATTGCAAAAATATCAGAAATCACAAAAAATATTGGAAGGCAGGTAAAGACAGATGAACGAAATCATAGAAAACATGAAGACAAGAAGAAGTATAAGAAAATTTAAGTCAGATGCACTTCCTCAAGATGTGCTTGACAGAATTCTTGAAGCCGGAACATATGCCCCGACAGGAATGGCAGCACAGTCCCCTGTTATAATTGCGGTTACAAACAAAGAGCTCAGGGATAAGTTATCTGCTATGAATGCAAAGGTTATGGGAAAACCGGAAGATTTTGACCCGTTTTACAATGCACCTGTTGTTCTCGTTGTGCTTGCAGATAAAAGCAGACCGACACATGTTTATGACGGAAGCCTTGTGATGGGAAATCTTATGCTTGCGGCACATTCAGAGGGAATTGGAAGCTGCTGGATTCACCGTGCGAAGGAAACATTTGAGAGCGAAGAGGGAAAGAGTATCCTTAAAGAGCTTGGCCAATTATGTATACTATGTAAAGTATATATTGATAGAAATATCAAAAAAGTAAATATTGAATCTTTCCCAAAATGTAGTAATATAAGATTGAATTTTATGGAAAGGGGCTGCCGCTATAATGATTAATTTTGAACGATTAATTTACATGCGGCAGCCCTTTTTAAGAAAGGTATTAACAGGTATATTAATGAGAGAATTAAGTCAGAGAACATCACAATTTACGGATTCAGTAATAAGAAGAATGACAAGAGTTGCCAATAAGTACGGTGCAGTTAATTTATCACAGGGATTTCCTGATTTTGACCCGCCAGAAGCCATTACAGACAGGCTGGCAGAGGTTGCAGGCGAAGGTCCTCACCAGTATGCACTCACATGGGGAGCAAAGAATTTCAGGGATGCACTTGCGGCAAAACAGGAGCATTTTTCGGGAATGAAAATAGATGCAGAAAGTGAAATAGTAGTTACATGTGGAAGCACAGAAGCTATGATGGCAGCAATGATGTCGGTTGTAAATCCGGGAGATAAAGTTATCATTTTTTCTCCTTTTTATGAAAATTATGGTGCTGATACAATACTTTCGGGAGCAGAGCCGGTTTACGTTCCTTTAGTACCGCCTGAATTTAAGTTTGATGCTAATGTACTTGAAGATGCATTTAAAACAGGAGCCAAAGCACTTATTTTGTGTAACCCTTCAAATCCCTGCGGCAAAGTATTTACAGAGGAAGAACTTAAAATTATATCAGAACTTGCAATAAAATATGATACATATGTTATAACAGATGAAGTATATGAGCATATTGTTTATGAACCGAATAAACATACATATATTTCAACGCTTCCGGGAATGAGAGAGAGAACAATTATATGTAATTCGCTTTCAAAAACCTATTCAATTACGGGCTGGAGGCTTGGATATGTTATTGCAAATCCACAGATTGCAGACAGAGTAAAGAAAGTGCATGATTTCCTTACAGTAGGAGCTGCAGCACCGCTTATGGAGGCGGCAGTTACTGGTTTGAAATTCGGTGATGACTATTATAAAGAACTTCAGAACCATTATACACATATGAAAAATCTGTTCTGTGACGGTTTAAAAAATCTCGGACTTACATTTAGTGAGCCGCAGGGAGCTTATTACGTACTTATGGATGTTTCAGAATTTGGTGTAAAGGATGATGTGAAATTCTGTGAGTGGATGACACAGCATGTCGGAGTTGCGGCAGTTCCGGGTTCTAGCTTTTTCAGGGAAGATATCCATTCACTTGTAAGATTTCATTTTGCAAAGAAAGACAATACGTTAAATGCGGCTCTTGATAATCTTTCATCATTAAGAAAAAAATGTGCTGATGCACAAAATGTCATTTGGAGATAATAATTTTTATATTTTTTTAAGAAAAACTCATATTAATTTTCTTTATATTCGTAACCCATAGTGGTAATATCTAGAAATGCAATTGGAAAAGGAGAGAGACTATGGGCAGAATATTTAAAAATCTTGTACCATACTGGAAGTCTGTAATTATGATACTGGTACTTCTTGTACTGCAGGCGTTTTGTGATTTGTCACTTCCACAGTACACATCGGATATTATTGATGTAGGAATCCAGAATAAAGGTGTCGGACATGTTATGCCTGAGGCTGTAACAGAGGATGAATATAATCTGGCACAGCTTTTTATGACAGACAGTGAAAAGACAATCTGGCAGGAAAGTTATGACAATGATAATGGTATTTACAGATGCAATGTAAAGAGCGAAAAGAAACTGTCATCTTATGATGATGAACTTGTTTTACCGCTTATAATTAATAATCAGATGACAGATGAAGAAAAACAGAAGTTTCTTGCTATGTCACAGGCAGGAATGTTAAGCGATGAAATGGTTTCACAGATCAGGGAAAAAGCTGAAGAAACAGTTGATACGATGGGTTCTACACTTGTAAAGTCAATGGGAATCGCATATGCAGTAAAGCAGGATACTAATGCTGGAATTGATATGGATGCATTGCAGACAAAGTATCTGTGGGTTTCAGGAGCCAAGATGATAGCGATGGCACTTCTTGTTGCACTTACTACAGTTCTTGTTGGACTTGTAGCTTCAAGAGTAGCAGCCGGAATCGGACGTGATTTGCGTGGCAGTGTATACAAGAATGTAATGAATTTTTCAAATGCAGAGATGGATAAATTCTCGACAGCATCTCTTATAACACGAACAACTAATGATATACAGCAGGTACAGCTTGTGACTGTTCTTATGCTTCGTATGGTTTTATATGCACCTATACTCGGTGTAGGCGGTATTTTTAAGGTGATGCAGACAGGTGCAGGCATGGAATGGATTATAGCACTTGCGGTGCTTATAATAATCGGAATTGTAATGGTACTTATGGTAGTTGCAATGCCTAAATTCAAACTTATGCAGAAGCTTGTTGATAATGTCAATCTCGTATCAAGAGAAATTCTTACAGGTCTTTCCGTAATACGTGCATTCGGACGCGAAAAGAAAGAAGAGGAGCGTTTTGATGATGCCAATAAGGCACTCACTAAGACAATGCTTTTTACAAACCGTGTAATGACATTTATGATGCCTCTTATGACATTTATCATGTACGGAATTAATGTACTTATCATATGGGTAGCTGCACACAAGATTGACAGCGGAAGCATGCAGGTAGGTGCCATGACAGCATTTATCACATATGCAATGCAGATTGTAATGTCTTTCCTGATGCTTACAATGATGTCAATTATGCTTCCGAGAGCAGCAGTTTCAGCTAACAGAATAGATGAAGTTTTAAATGAAAAATCATCTATAAAAGACCCTGAAAATCCTGAAAGACTTGAAGAACACAAAGGTGTTGTAAGCTTTAATCATGTTTCATTCAGATATCCTAACGCTGATGCAGATGTTCTTTCAGATATTGATTTTGTGGCAAAACCGGGAGAGACAACAGCTATTGTCGGAAGTACAGGATGTGGCAAGTCAACACTTATCAATCTTATACCGCGTCTGTATGATGCAACACAGGGAAGTGTCCTGGTTGATGGACATGATGTTAAGAATATAACAATGGAAGATTTAAGAAGCGAAATCGGTTATGTGCCTCAGAAGGGTGTACTTTTCTCAGGTACTATAGCATCAAATTTAAGATATGGTAAAGATGATGCAACTGATGCACAGATTGAGGAGGCAGCTTCAATAGCTCAGGCAACAGAATTTATAGACAGCAAGAGTGCAAAATATGACAGTCCTATTGCACAGGGCGGTACTAACGTGTCAGGTGGTCAGAAGCAGAGACTCTCTATTGCGAGAGCCATTGCAAAGGATCCTAAGATATATATCTTTGATGACAGTTTTTCTGCACTTGATTTAAAGACAGATGCAGCATTAAGAAAAGCCTTATCATCAAAAGTTAAGGACAGCACTGTTATTATAGTTGCACAGCGAATCAGCACAATACTTCATGCTGACCAGATTCTTGTAATGGATGAAGGCAGAATTGTAGGTAAAGGTACACATGGAGAACTTATGAATTCATGTGATGTATATCAGCAGATAGCACGTTCACAGATGTCAGCAAAAGAGCTTGGAGAGGAGGCATAATCATGGAAGATAATAAAGATTTCAAGACGCCTCCGAGACGAGGCAGAATGGGTGGACCTAGAGGCATGGGAATGGCACCTGAAAAGGCAAAAGACTTTAAGGGTTCAATTTCAAAACTTATGTCATATATTGGAAGATATAAGATAGGAATATTTGCGGTAATGTTATTTGCTGCAGTTGCAACAGTATTTAATGTAATAGGCCCTAAGATTCTCGGTAAGGCCACAACAGCACTTTCTGAGGGACTTATGCGTAAAATAGCAGGTACGGGCGGAATGGATTTTAACTATATTGGAAAAATTCTTATAATTGTGCTTTGTCTTTATCTTGTAAGTGTCATTTTCAGTTTTTGTCAGGGCTGGATTATGACGGGAATTACACAGAAAGTATGCTATAGACTTCGTAAGGAAATATCAGAGAAAATCAACCGTATGCCTATGAAGTATTTCGAGAGCAGAACATACGGTGAGGTTCTTTCGAGAATAACAAACGATGTAGATACGCTCGGACAGGGACTTAACCAGAGTATAACAACCATAATTACATCGGTTGCCACACTTGTAGGTGTATTCATAATGATGATGAGTATTTCACCTCTTATGACAATTATTGCTGTAATTATACTTCCTGTATCAGCAGAACTTATATCATTCGTTGTCAAACGTTCACAGAAGTATTTTAAGACACAGCAGGAGTATCTTGGACATATCAATGGTCAGGTAGAAGAAACATATGGCGGACATCTTGTTGTTAAGTCATTTAATAAAGAAAAAGACATGGTAAAGCAGTTTGATGAGACTAACAACGTGTTGTACAAATCAGCCTGGAAATCACAGTTCTTCTCAGGAATGATGCAGCCCATCATGGCATTTGTCGGCAACCTTGGATATGCAGGTGTAGCATTGAGTGGTGGATTTCTTGCCATAAAGGGAACTATAACAATCGGTGATATTCAGGCATTTATCCAGTATGTTAAGAATTTTTCGCAGCCTATAACACAGATTGCACAGGTTATCAATCAGGTACAGTCAATGGCAGCCGCTTCAGAGAGAGTATTTGAATTCTTAGGAGAAGAAGAGGAAGACCAGTTTGCAGCTAATCCTGTAAAGTTAGATACAATAAGGGGCGAAGTAGAGTTCAGACATGTGCATTTTGGATACAGGGAGGATCAGACAATTATCAATGACTTTTCCGCAAAGGTAAAACCGGGACAAAAGATTGCGATTGTAGGCCCTACGGGAGCCGGAAAGACAACTATAGTTAAGCTTCTTATGAGATTCTATGACGTTGGCTCAGGTGAAATTCTTGTGGACGGTCATAATGTAAAAGATTTCAATAGAAGAGATTTAAGAGAAGCATTCGGAATGGTACTTCAGGATACATGGCTTTATAAAGATACTATTATGGAAAATATACGTTATGGACGTCTTGATGCAACAGATGAGGAAGTTATTGAAGCAGCGAAAGCCGCTCATGCAAATCATTTCATAGAAACACTTCCGGGTGGTTATAACATGGAGCTTAACGAGGATGCAAGCAATGTATCACAGGGACAGAAACAGCTTCTTACAATTGCAAGAGCAATTCTTGCTGACAATCCGATACTTATTCTTGATGAAGCTACATCTTCAGTAGATACAAGAACTGAACAGCAGATACAGAAAGCTATGGACAACCTTATGAAAGGCAGAACAAGTTTTGTTATTGCACACAGACTTTCAACGATAAAAGATGCGGATTTGATTCTTGTTATGAAAGACGGCGATATTGTCGAGCATGGAAATCACGAAGAATTGCTGAAGAAAGGTGGATTTTACGCTGACCTTTACAATTCACAGTTTGAAGAGGCTTGTTAATTACGAGATTTGTCAGGTTATAGTGTAAATACAGATATTATATATAGACACCGTCAAGGTCAACAGTCAGTTAAACTGTTGATTGTGGCGGTGTTTTGTAATATAATAAAATAATTAGAAATATTTGGAAATTATGTAATAAAATCTGCTATAGGGGATTAATATAGCTAAAGGGGTATTGTTATATTTATGGGAGAAGCAAAATACAAAATGTTTTACGCTGCCGGGAATTACTGGATTATGTCATGTGATTCATCAGATGAACAGTATATGACACCAATAATTATTAATGAAACCGGGGCAGTGATATGGAAATATCTGAGTGAATGTAATTCATTAAATGAGACTGCACAGAGGTTATCAGACTTTTATGGGATAACAATAGAAGATGCTAAAGCAGATGTTTCTTTATTTACGGATAGTTTAAGAAAATATGGAATTAAATATATTTAACAGGCTGGTATGGAATTATGAGAGTATTGATAGTTGGAGCATTTGGAACTGTTACATCAGCGATAATCCGTAAGTTTGGTAAAGAAGGTGCAAGAATATATGCACTGACGGGTGGGAAAAATTCTGAGAACAGGTACAAAAAAGTATATGAACAGTATGATTTTTCGTATGATAATAATTGTATAAAAGAAGTGTTTGAGAGTGTAAATCCTGATGTAACAATATTTACAGGTGCATTTGACTCTAATTTTGAATGGAGCAGTGGCTATAGTGAGATGGTGAAGTTCGGTGCCGGATTGTATAACTGCCTGAATGCTTTTTCATTTTTGAATCATGGCCGCTTTATATTTTTATCATCAAATGAGGTTAATAGCTTTGATGAAAGTACATATAAAGAGATATTACATTCACAAAGACCGCTTGAATCTGGAGCAATACGTACTTATGCCAGAGTGTATAAGGCAAGTGCATTGAAGAATGGTGAAGATATATGCAGTAATTACCGTAAGACAACAGGCTCGGATGTAATAGCATTGAGAATAGAAGAACTTTCATTTGAAACGAAAAAGCCTGAAGAAGCTGTAGATACATGTACACGTATGTGCAGTGAACTATTGAGAGAAAACAGTATAACGAAAGAATCAGAAAAATATTCGCCTATTTATATTACAGATGTGGTCGAAGCCTTGTATAAGCTTGTTAATAAGGATTTGTTGAAGTATGGTTTATACAGAATTCATTCAGACAGTTCGATTACACAGAATGAACTTGCTGAACTTATTAATACGTCATTTGATACACAGGTTACAATAAAAGAAAATATATCTGATATAAGTAGTAATGATGATATACATGACATGTCAGAAGAAATTGAAGTAAAAATATTTAAAGATGCAAAATCATGTGCACAGCAGATTATAAAAAATATAAAGAATAATAGATCTGTATTTGCATCGGGAAGTACAGTTACTGAAAAATTCTCAAAAAGAATAGCACAATATTTTAAAGGAATGCTGGTTGCGTTGATTCCTTTTATTGAAAATATGGTGATTTTCATTCCTTTCTTTATGATTAACAACAGAACGACCGGAAGCACATATTTTGCTAGACTTGACTGTTATCTTATATATGTTCTTATATTTGCCATGGTTTATGGTCAGCAGCAGGCATTTTTTTCATCTATACTGGCGGTATGCGGCTATTTTTTCAGACAGATGTATTCATGAACCGGATTTGAAATCATGCTTGATTATAATACGTATGTATGGATTGCACAGCTTGTTATATTGGGACTTAGTGTAGGATATCTGCGTGACCAGCTCAATTCGCTTAAAGCTGATAAAGAAGATGAAGTTGGATATCTTGACAGTCGTCTTAAAGACATTGAGGATATTAACATAATCAATGCAAAGTTAAAAGATGAACTTGAGACACAGGTTATTAACCAGAGTGATAGTCTTGGAAAGATATTTGAAATAACATCAACACTTGATAAAGATGAGCCGGAGGAAGTATTTTTCCATGCTGCAGAAGTTGTTTCAAAACTTATGGATTGTAAAGAGGTTGCAATATATAACGTATCCAACAGAAGTTTTGCAAGACTTATGGCATTCACATCACATAATGCCAAGAAACTGGGTAATTCAATTGAATATACAAAATATACTGAAATGTATGAAACATTAAAGCAGGGAGACGTGTATATTAACAGAAAACTTGAAAAAGATTATCCGCTTATGGCAGCAGCAATTATGGCAGAGGAAAGCATAAGTTCTATTATAATGCTGTGGGACATTTCGTGGGAGCAGATGAATCTTGCACAGTCAAACAGGCTGCGTGTTGTAAGTTACATGATTCAGAATGCAGTTCTTAAAGCTAACAGATATATAGAAATGATTGAAAATGAAAGATATGTTGAGGGAACAAAACTTCTTGAAACGCAGGCATTTAAGGCACTTCTGGATGCTTTTATCAATGCAAGAAAAAGAGGGCTTGCAGATTGTTCAATTATAAAAATTAATCCGGGCACAAAGGATGTTAAAGAAGCAAGTATCGATTTGCAGAAAAATTTCCGTAATTCGGATTATCTTGGAAGTCTTGATGATGGTTATCTTTATGTGCTTCTTGCAAATACAAATAATGCTGATGCAGGTTTTGTTACAGGAAGAATAAAGGATGCAGGATATTCGTATGAGATGATAGATGGTGATGTTGACGGAGGAGCATATGGAGATTGATAAGATTTTATCTGTGACACTTATAATACTGGCAATTCCGGTTACAATCTCAGTGGTTGTTCTTCTGGCAAGGCTTTTAAAAGTTATATTTTTTCATGGAGAAGTTAATCTTGAAGATGTAATTTTCAGTAAAGAAAGAATTCGTCAGGTAGATAAGAGCAATATGGAACAGGAGCGGAATATTGTTTCAATTCAGGAAGCTGTGGCAGTAAGCAATTATAAGAGCCAGCGTGAACTTATGATGAATATTTTAAGAAAAGATACAAGTCAGTCGCTCGGTTCAATTTCTTATGCACTCAACAGCGAAGACACAGAAACATCACATTATGCGGCGACAGCTTTAAGAGATGAAC
>ENA-ORLW01003105-ORLW01003105.1-human-gut-metagenome-genome-assembly--contig:-NODE-3105-length-13373-cov-3.118306_pt1 | contig 13373 bp, 9 predicted proteins | sample MGYA00243017_ERZ508829 | MGnify/ENA primary metagenome ERZ508829 (study PRJEB26277, sample SAMN04329776) | human gut metagenome | biome: human-associated habitat | host: Homo sapiens | place: USA...
AAAGCTGTACAAATAGACTACCATAATCGGATTTGACGTTCGCGGAATGAAATCTGCGGAGGCGGCAAAGAGCATAAATGACCAGTTCAGACGCGATTACAGCAGTGTGGGCATACAGGTGAAGCTGGATGACAAGACTTACACCCTGGATGTGTCGGCGGCGCTGGATATGGATTCTGAGAAGTCTGTGCAGAAGATACAGGATGACTCACACAGCTTCTGGAGAAGAGGCTATGGGCTTCTGGAATCCTGGACACTTGGAAGCAGCTATGACATTTATCCATATATAGGCGACAGCGGCATCATAACGACCGCCATCGAGAGCAGTGATATGATGAAGGTTGATCTGGATATAGAGGATGGATACAGGATAGAGGACAAGAACCTCATTGTGACAAAGGGAAAGGGCAGCTACAGGATAGACACAGACAAGCTGGTAACCCGCATAAAGAAGCAGATAGCAAAAGGAGACTATGGCACTGTGGTGGAATGTCCTGTCGTGTCTGCTGACGTGGATCTGGACGAGGTATACAAAAAGGTACATTGTGAGCCGCAGAATCCAACGCTTGACCCGGACAAGAACTACGAGGTAGTTGAGGCCAAGGACGGTGTGGACTTTGATCTGGAGGCGGCAAAGAAGAGCCTTGAATCTGCCAAGAAGGGAACGGATGTGAGCATCCCGCTCACATACACCCCGGCGGATATGAGTACGGAAGAATACAGGAAGATGCTGTTCAGAGACGAGATGAGTTCATACAGCACAGAGGTTGAGGGTTCAGAGAACAGAAAGACAAATGTCAAGCTGGCGGCGCAGTATTGCGATGGAACCATACTCATGCCGGGAGAGTCATTTTCATATAACCTCGGAGTCGGAGAGCTCACCGAGGAGAGAGGCTTCCTTCCGGGCCCATCATATGCTGACGGACAGTCAGTCATGGACATGGGCGGTGGAATATGTCAGGTGTCATCCACCATGTACATGGCGTGCCTGTATGCGAATCTTGAGATAGATGAGAGACATTGTCATCCATACCCTTCATCGTATGTTCCTGCGGGACTTGACGCCACTGTGGCGTGGGGCGGATGTGACTTTGTATTTACAAATGACACGGATTACCCGATAAAGATAAGCACAAGCTACGATGGATATTCCACATCATGTACGATATGGGGCACCATCACGGAGCCGTTCAGCGTGGAGCTCTACACGGAGACCGTTGAGACAGAGCCATATGAGACCAAGTATGAGCTGGACAAGAGTCTTGGCAAGGATGAGCAGGTGCTTGACACAGTGGGAATAGAGGGCCTTACAGTGCAGTCCTACAGAAGAGTGTATGACGGCGATGGAAATGTCATATCGGACAATCCTGAGGCGACAAGCGTGTACTCTAAGCGTGACGAGGTGTACAAGGTAGGAAAGCTTCCAAAGGACAAGGATAAAGACAAAGATAAGGATCAGAACAAAGATAAGAGTGACAGCTCAGACACAGATAAGAAGACGACTGAGTCTGAGTCAGATACTCAGGAAGAGTAGCTGCCGGCTACTCCTCAATGTCGTCTGAGTCGTCCTCCCTGATCCTTATAAGGCCTTCCAGGAATCCCGGTTCCTTGGTCTTTATCTCCTGGTTGGTGTAGAGATTGACATAGTGAGGGCGGAGCTTTGAGTAGATGATCTTCTGCTCGTTGTACAGGCTGTAATAGCCGGACAGCATGTAGCTGACGGCACATCCTATGGTGAACAGAAGTATTCCGTGTGCTCCGAACAGCTCTATGCTCAGGAACAGAGATGTAAGAGGACAGTTTACCACGCCACAGAAGAAGCACACCATTCCGAGGGCAGCGGCAAAGCCCGGGTCGAGTCCCATGAGTCCACCCATGACGCATCCAAATGTGGCACCGACGAAGAACGATGGAACGATCTCACCGCCTCGGAATCCACAGCCTATTGTTATGGCGGTGAACAGCGCCTTGAGAAGGAAAGCCGTTGGTTTTGCCTCTCCGTTGAGCGCCTGGGCGATGATGTTCATACCGGTTCCGTTGTAGTCGGTGGTGTTGAGTATTATGTTGAGCAGGACGAGCATCACGCCTCCTGCGAATACGCGCACATACTGGTTCTTGAAATATTTGCGGAAAAGCTTGTGCACAATGTTCATGAATATACAGAATAGACTGCTGAGCACTGCGCACAGGATAGCCAGACCGATGACCTTGATCACCAAAGGCACATCCACGGATGTCGGCATGCCGGCTATATTGTAGTGGTCGTGTACAACGTGAAGCTTTTTCGTTATTGCGTATGCGATGACTGACGAGAACAGACAAGGCACAAATGCGCAGTAGTAGAGGATGCCGATACTTATGACCTCCATACTGAAAAGTGCAGCCGTTATTGGCGTTCCAAACAGTGCCGAAAAGACAGCGCTCATACCGCACAGTGTGAGTATGTGCTTGTCGCTGTCATCCAGCTTGAACAGCTTGCCTATAGAGACACCGATGCTTCCACCTATCTGAAGGGCGGCACCTTCCCGGCCGGATGAACCTCCAAAGAGGTGTGTAATGACCGTCGATATGAAGATCAGCGGAGCCATACGGGAAGGAATCTCGTCCTCCACACTTCTTATGGAACCGATGACAAGATTGGTTCCCTTGGAATGTCTTATTCCACAGATCCTGTATATAAATACGATCACGATTCCCGCAAGCGGCAGAAAATATATTATCATATGATTGTTCTCACGGAAGCCGGTGGCGTACTCTACGCATATATGAAAAGCTGTTCCGACAAGCCCGCATATCGTTCCCATTATCAGTGAAAAAACTATCCATTTGAAAAAAGTCGTAGCATATCTGACACATCTGCTAAACCAGTTTACCCAGTATTCCTTTGTAAATTCCACGGCGATTCTCCATTCCTTTTTCTTTGTAAAGCAACTTTAGTAATGTTAAAGCAAATAAATGAATTTGTCCAGTGCTGAGATTAACAAAAACTACCATTATAATCTGCAGTGCATAAGGAAATTATAGTAACAGTTACATTTATCCATATAAGGGAGTTGCATGATATGAATGAGAAAAAAGGAAAACAGAGCATAAAATTTGGCAATCCCCCATATATACTGGGGGCAGCAGCGGTGGCGGGGCCGAAGGAGATAGACGGCCCCATGGCGAGATATTTTGACAGAGTGAGCGAGGATGCAACATTTGGCAAAGATTCCTGGGAGGAAGGCGAGAGTGAGATGGTGCGTCAGGCGGTGACCCTTGCCATACAGAAGGCGGGAATAGTCAAGCAGGATATAAGGTATATATTTGCCGGGGATCTGCTGGGACAGCTCATAGCGTCGACATTTGGAATCAAGGATATGGAGATACCGGTGTTCGGTCTGTATGGTGCGTGCTCGACGTGCGGGGAGGCACTGTCGCTTGCGTCCATGACTGTGGCGGCGGGGTATGCGGACAACGTCATTGCGGAGGCGTCAAGCCACTATGGAAGTGCGGAGAAGCAGTTCCGTTTTCCCTTGGAATATGGAAATCAGCGTCCCCTGTCAGCTACCTGGACGGTCACGGGAAGTGGTGCCTTTGTGGTGTCGGACAGAGAGTCGGATGTATGTATTCATGGAGTCACCACAGGGCAGATAGTAGATTATGGAGTGAAGGATTCTCTCAATATGGGAGCGTGTATGGCACCCGCTGCGGCTGCTGTCATATATCAGAATCTTCAGGACTTTGGAATAAAGCCATCATACTATGACAGGATAATAACCGGTGATCTCGGCAAGGTAGGCAAGAAGATACTGGAGGATCTGCTGAGCATGAACAATGTGGATATATCGGCAAATCATATGGACTGCGGTATAGAGATATTTGACAACGAGGAACAGGATACCCACTCGGGCGGATCGGGCTGTGGCTGCTCGGCGACTGTTCTTGCCGGATATATATTGAAGAAGGTGAGCTCCGGGGAGTGGAAGAGAGTGTTGTTTGTTCCGACTGGAGCACTGCTTTCCACCGTGAGCTATAACGAGGGGCAGACCATACCGGGGATAGCCCATGCGGTCATGATAGAGCATCACGAAAAGAAAGGAGAGTAGATGTAAATGGATTATGTAAAAGCGTTTGTGGTTGGCGGAATAATATGTGTCCTTGCCCAGATATTGATGGATAAGACCAAGCTCCTTCCGGGAAGGATAATGGTCATACTCGTCTGTACGGGAGTTGTGCTTGGAGCTCTTGGAATATACAAGCCGCTTCTGGAATTTGCACAGTGCGGAGCGTCGGTGCCGCTCACAGGATTTGGATATAATCTGTGGAAGGGTATAACCGAGGCGGTTGATAAGGATGGATTTATCGGACTGTTCCGCGGAGGCTTCCAGATGGCGGCGGTTGGAAGCTCGGCCGCACTGATATTTGGATATCTTGCATCGCTGATATTCAAGCCGAAGATGACAAAATAGAAATAGAAGACAGGCAGATATAAAAAGCCCCACCATACATTGAATTGTATGATGGGGCTTTCCGTCATTGAGTTGTATCGGTTGAATCATCCGAGCTTGGTTCCTCGGTTGTGGTTATCTCTGTTGAAGAGGTAGGTTCCTCTGACGTAGGTTCCTCGGTTGTAGGTTCCTCAGTCGTTGTAGGCTCCTCCGTTGTTGTATCATCCGTTGTATCCTCCGATGTATCCTCGGTTGTCGTTGTTGCCTTGGTAGTTTTCTTTGTATCCTTCTTCTTGCCGTGGATGTTACAGTGCTCCTTGAGGAGTGATTCATCCCATGTGTAACCCTCAAGAACATATTCACCATCATCATTCAGCTTGTAGATGAAGGTTGTAGTCTCAGGACATTCCTTGTTGGCAAGCATGTGTGATTCGTTACATACGACAACCTTCTTGACACCTGGACAGTACTTTGTAGGAATCTTGGATGCGTCAAAGTAATCTGTTACGGTAGGACATCCATTCGATGGAAGAAGTCCTGTATCCGAACATACAGTGGCCTGTACGATTCCGTCCGGCATCTCAAATGTAGCCGATGTATCAAGTCCCTTCTTCTCAATGACCTGATCCATGATATCTCTCCACATATAGCACTTGATAGAACCAGGGCTGTATGTGATGTTCTCATCATTTCCAAGCCATATAGAAGCTGTGTAGTATGGGTTATAACCACAGAACCAGTTATCAAAGTCTCCTGATGTGGTACCTGTCTTACCTGCTGTATACATACCTGTGTAAGAGTTGGCACCTGAACCGGTACCTCCTGTTACAACGTCGTGCATGGCACTTGTGAGAAGCCATGCTGTCTGCTCTGATATGACACGTGTCTTCTCAGGCTCCCTGTTGTCTATCAGAAGATTGCCTTCATGGTCGTAAACCTCTGAGTAGAACACAGGCTTTATATAATTACCACCGTTGGCGATGGTTGCATATGCAGCTGTGATCTCTAGGTTGGTAATACCATTTGTCAGACCACCAAGTGCAAGTGACTGGTTGATATCTGACAGGATGAGACCATCGCTGTCTGTCTTTCTCTCAACAAGAGTTGTAAATCCAAGCTTCAGCAGATAGTCATATGCGAGCTGTGGAGTTACGTCTGTGATACACTTTACAGCTATGATATTCATAGACTCCATGATAGCATATCTTATAGTTTTAGGTCCCCAGTATCCGCCGTACCAGTTAAATACCTGATTACCATTCTCATAGTAGTAAGGTGCATCATCGTATACGGTGGCAAGAGACATGTTGCACGCGTCCAGTGCAGGAAGGTATGTGGCAACTATCTTGAAGCAGGAACCAGGCTGTCTGGTAGCCTCAGTTGCACGGTTGAATGATCTGTTCTCAGTTTTCTCTCCACGGCCTCCGACAAGTGCCTTGACCTGACCGGTGTTCTGGTCCATGAGAGTGAATGATACCTGTGGCTGTATGACAAGCTTGAATGTCTCCATGAAGACTTCGTCGCCGGTCTCGGCAACCATGGCATCCCTGAACTCGTCAGCCGCTGCACGGGCTTCATCCTCACTGTAATATCTTGCACTATAATCGTAGCCCTGCTGTTCAGCAAACCAGCTCTCGAGATTCTCTACACTGTAGTTTGTCTGGACCTTTGTCTCCTTGTCAGCAAGAGTGAGAGCGTAGTTGAGCTGATATACAGGCTCAGGCCAGTAGGATGTATCATTTACAACTGAGTCAGCGATCTCCTGGATCTCAGGATCCTGACAAACGATGACCTTGAGTCCGCCTGACCAGATCAGTGACTCTGCCTCGTCCTCTGAGTAGCCCTTGGCAACCAGATCATTCTGAAGCTGCTTGATGACCTCGTCAGTGTAGTAGGAGTTGACCTCTGTCTTCTGCTGCTTTTCTTCCTTCTTAGATACGGAAGCGATACGCTTGTAAACGTTATCGTTTATAGCCTCGTCATACTGCGCCTGTGTTATATACTCAAGATCCAGCATGTATTTAAGAACCTGGGTCCTTCTGGTCTTGTTGTCGTCAGGCGACAGGAGAGGATCGTATTTGGTAGGGTTCTGCGGAATTGCTGCGAGCACGGCACACTCAGATACCGATAACTGGCTGAGCCCCTTGCCGAAGTAAGTCTTGGCAGCGGTCTCAACACCGTAGCAGCCTTCTCCGAGATATATGGTGTTCAGATAATACTCGACTATCGACTTCTTGTCGATCTTCTTCTCCATATCCACAGCCAGGTACTGCTCCTGAACCTTACGCTCAAGCTTATCCAGGAAAGTTGACTCATTCAGTCCGACGTTGAACACGTTGTTCTTGATGAGCTGCTGTGTAAGAGTGGAAGCACCCTCATCGAAGTCTCCGCTTTTGAGACCCTTTATAAATGCTCTGGCGATACCCTGTACATCGATTCCGTTGTGCTCCCAGAAACGTCTGTCCTCTATAGCGACAAATGCATTCACAAGATCCTCAGGAATAGAGTCGTAATACACATACTCTCGGTTGGAGTTGGAATTGGCAAGTGTCGTGATCTCCTTTCCATTCTGGTATACAAGAGTTGTCTTGTATCCCTTAGGTATGAGAGCGTCAGCGTTGATGTTCGGCGTATCATCCAGAATACCCTTGAGGGCACCAAATCCGGCTCCGACACCGACTATCACAATGGCGAGCACCAGCACCAGTATAATCTTAAACACAGAAATGTTAAGCTTACGCCGGTTTCTTGGAAGCTTGGATACCAGCTCCTTCTGAGCCTTCACCGCTCCCTTCTTAGTAAAATCCATAAAAAGACCTCCTTAAAACCTGGGGGATAGATCCCCGCTATTTAATTGTAAAAGTAAATTCTAAATAAGGGCAGACTACTGCCGTTAATATACACTTCAAATTAGTATATCAAATAACAGTATAATAATAAAGAAAAAAATATTGCAACAAAACAAAAATTAATAAACGTGAACGAAAAAATCAGAAAGAGTAAATTGACAACGGTATGATTCAAAAGCATAATAAATATAAAAAAGTGCAGAATAAACAGGAGAAGATATATGTTTGCATCAATAGACGAAGCGGTTGAATACTGGAAGGACGAGCTGTCATATGTGGACGACGCAAAGGTGACAGGATATGTGGGAGGCTACCCGGTGGTGGAATTTACCATCAACAAAGCCGCCTGGGGACTTGTTAAGGACAAGAAGAAATTTGGAAGGATCGTAAGATCATCGGAGATGGAGGGCGGAATAGAAGTCGGTGTGTCGACATGCTTTTATCAGACGGCATCCCTGGAGTGGGAGCCACCTGTCCTCAGGGTGTGCGGATATCCTGAAGTGATCAACAGAATACTTGGCAAGGTAATGTAAGATTTACCGTGGAATGCCCCGGCGGATACATAAAAATGCATCCGCCGGGGTATTTTATTATACATGTAATGGGTTATGTAAGGAGGACGCATATGAACAGGGAGATACGTACGGATCTTGCGATAGAGCTCAGAGAAAATGTAGCCGACAGGAGAAATATGCCTGGGGTCAAGGTGAAGACGGTGGTGAATGAGGACAGGAGCATCAAGACCACCACCATAACGGTGCTGGATGAGATAGGGGAGAAAAATCTGGGAAAGGCAAAGGGACAATATATAACGATAGAGTGTTCCAAGCTTAAGGAATATGAGGAGTCCATACATGAACCTCTGAGGGCGGAGCTTGAGGGCAGACTCAGGGAGTTCATGGGGCATGCGGGAAATATACTGGTGGTCGGACTTGGCAACAGGCAGGTCACCCCGGATTCCATAGGCTCGCTGGTCATAGACAATCTGTATGTGACAAGGCACCTGGACACTCCGGGAAAGCCAGATCTGGTCATGAGTGCCATATGTCCGGGAGTCATGGCACAGACCGGAATAGAGACTGTGGATATAGTCAGGGGAATATGCGATGAGATAGACGTGGAGATCGTGGTTGCAATAGACGCCCTGGCGGCCAGAAGCAGCAAGAGACTCGGATGCACCATCCAGCTCACGGATACAGGTATAAGCCCCGGCTCCGGTGTCGGCAACAACAGAAAGACACTGAGCTCAGACAACCTTGGCAGACGCGTGATCGCAGTCGGTGTTCCGACAGTCATCTCCGTTCCATCCATCATAGACGATTCGCTGGATGAGGTGGCTGATGCATTTAACGAGACCTACGGGCGCAGGATCATGAGGGAGTTCACGGAGAAGCAGAGATACCAGATAGCGTGCAATCTTCTGGACGAGGATATGGCGGATATGTTCGTGACCCCGAAAAATATAGACGAGCTAGTGCGCCGCATCAGCTTTACGATATCTGAGGCGATAAATGCCATAGCGATGTAGAGAAAAATACAGGGAATCATTTGGCACGTACACTCATATATTTGAATAATGGATAACAGAGGCCATAGCATATTCAAAAGGGGTGGAAATATATGTCGGACAGAAAGCTTCATACGAAGACTGTGTATATACTTGCGTGGGTGATTCTGGTGTGCGCGGGGATATTGATAAGGACAGGGATAGCTGATGATGTGTGGAAGCTGGTGTACCGTGGGATATATGGCAGCTCTTCAGGAGATGCAGGCGGGAGCATATACAGCCCCGGTGCGGCTGAGCCGGATGTGTACTGTTACATGGATTACTGGGAATCCCAGGTCAGGGAGGTGTGCGAGGAGGGCAGGACATACCAGACGGAGGATGCGGATTCCGAAGGCGAGGCATCATCGCAGGCGGAGACTTCAGAGACTTCTGCGCCTGCCAGCACTGAGACCACAGAAGCTGCGCAGAGATCCGCTGATGCCAGGACAGTGTCGGCCATGGCGGATATAACGAGCTCTTATATAGGTATGGACGCAGATACACTCCTTTCATATTGTTATAACGCCACATACCCTAAGTGCGTCAAAAAAGACGAGCTGGATGCGGAAAATCTGCTCGGCAAAGATCTGTCGCTGGATATGGACACGGGCGGATACAAGGTTCTGATATATCACACCCACGGCTCTGAGGCATTTGCGGACTCAAGACCGGGCGAGGTTGACGACACGGTGATAGGACTTGGCAACCGCCTGGCGGAGATACTCACGGATACATATGGCATACCGGTGTACCACGACACCATGGCATATGACATGATGACAGGGGTTCTTGACAGGAGCGCTTCCTATGATTATTCGAGGGAAGGTGTGTCACAGATACTTAAGGACAATCCTGAGATAGAGGTCATCATAGATCTCCACAGGGATGGTGTGCCGGATGACACACATCTGGTTACAGATGTGGATGGAAAGCCCACAGCACAGATCATGCTGTTAAATGGTATGTGCCGTGACGAGGATGGCAACGATGTGGACTATTGGAGCAATGACAACAAGGTCGACAACATGGCATTTGCACTTCAGACCTATCTGGCGGGCAGGGCAAATTACGGCGACATGATGCGCAAGATATACATAAGTACGAGCCGGTACAACATGGATCTCATGCCGCACGCCATGCTGGCTGAGATAGGCGCACAGACTAACACGGTGGAGGAGGAATACAACGCCATCGAACCATTTGCCGCAATGCTTGCAAAGGTGCTTCTGAAGTGAGGATTAAGTGGCATATTGGCACTTGCAGTTATATGCTCATACATGTTATATTAACGTCAAATGCGAGTAAGACAAGTATAAGAATAAAAGAGCCTGCACATACAAGGCGCGGGACATAGATAAGGATGTGAAAACATGGAGCATTTAGACCAGTCAAAGATAAGAAATTTCTGTATAATAGCGCATATAGATCACGGTAAATCAACACTTGCCGACAGGATCATAGAGAAGACCGGAACTCTGACCAGCAGGGAGATGCAGAATCAGGTTCTTGACAATATGGATCTTGAGAGGGAGCGTGGAATCACCATCAAGGCACAGTGTGTCAGGATCGTGTACAATGCCAATGATGGACAGGAGTACATATTCAATCTCATAGACACTCCGGGACATGTGGATTTCAATTATGAGGTATCTCGAAGTCTGGCAGCCTGTGAGGGAGCCATACTTGTGGTTGATGCCGCACAGGGCATAGAGGCGCAGACCCTGGCGAATGTATACCTGGCGCTGGATCATGACCTTGATGTCATGCCAGTCATCAACAAGATAGACCTCCCGTCAGCAGATCCGGAGAGGGTCGTGAACGAGATCGAGGATGTAATTGGAATAGAGGCACAGGATGCCCCAAGGATATCGGCAAAGAATGGGATTAATATAGAAGAAGTGCTTGAACAGATCGTGAAGAAGGTGCCGGCACCGCATGGTGACCCTGAGGCTCCACTCAAGGCACTTATATTCGACAGTCTGTATGACTCCTACAAGGGAGTTATCATATTCTGCCGATTATTTGACGGCTGCGTGAAGAAGGGAACCACCATAAGGATGATGGCCACCGGAGCTGAGGCTGAGGTGGTTGAGGTCGGAATATTCGGAGCGGGAAGATTTGTACCATGTGATGAGCTGTCAGCCGGTATGGTTGGTTACATAACAGCCAGCCTTAAGAATGTACAGGATACCACAGTTGGAGATACAGTCACACAGGCGGACAGGCCATGTGACGAGGCACTTCCTGGATACAAGAAGGCACAGCCTATGGTATACTGCGGACTCTATCCTGCGGATGGAGCAAAGTATCCGGATCTCAGGGATGCCCTTGAGAAACTTCAGTTAAATGATGCGGCGCTCAGCTTTGAGCCGGAGACATCCATAGCATTGGGCTTTGGTTTCCGATGTGGTTTCCTTGGACTGCTTCACCTTGAGATAGTTCAGGAGCGACTGGAGAGGGAGTTCAATCTTGATCTGGTAACCACAGCGCCAGGCGTTGTATATAAGGTACATACCACAGATGGAAATGTGATAGAGCTCACCAATCCGTCGAATCTGCCGGATCCATCCACCATAGAGTACATGGAGGAGCCATTTGTCGATGCGGAGATCATGGTCACAACAGAGTATGTGGGTGCCATCATGCAGCTCTGCCAGGAGAGACGAGGCGTGTACAAGAGCATGGAGTACATGGAGGAGACAAGAGCGCTTCTCAAGTACGACCTCCCACTGAACGAGATCATATACGATTTCTTTGATGCACTTAAGTCGCGTTCAAGGGGCTATGCTTCATTTGACTATGAGATGAAGGGCTATGTCCGCTCAGAGCTTGTGAAGCTGGACATCCTTATCAATAAGGAAGAGGTCGATGCACTCTCATTTATCATACACAAGGATACAGCGTATGAAAGGGGCAGAAAGATGTGCGAGAAGCTCAAGGACGAGATCCCGAGACATCTGTTCGAGATCCCGATCCAGGCGGCCATAGGCGGCAAGGTAATAGCCCGCGAGACAGTCAAGGCCATGAGAAAGGATGTCCTTGCCAAGTGCTACGGCGGAGATATATCCAGAAAGAGAAAGCTCCTTGAAAAGCAGAAGGAAGGAAAGAAGCGAATGAGACAGGTGGGCAATGTGGAGATACCACAGAAGGCATTTATGTCTGTCTTGAAGCTTGATGAGGAATAGAAAAGACCGGGAACACAGTGACACGGTTATATTAAATAAGAAATAATAGAATCGTAGAAAAGCCGTTAATGAGAGCATTCTGACAGGAGCATTCTTAGTAGCGGCTTTTTTCATGCGGTGACGATATTTAAAATAAAAAGGAAGGATACTAATGATAGATATAATAAATACCGAAAATTCAGATCGGGATTTCGGCGATGAAAATAATGACGAAGTTTTAGAGTCATATGAGAAGAAGCCGCTCAGCATATACATACATATCCCATTCTGTGTGAAGAAATGTGCATACTGCGACTTCCTGTCATTTCCGGTGGGGGCAGCCTGCATGTCGGGATATGGAGTGTACCGTGAGAAATACATCGAAGCCCTGTGCGAGGAGCTGAAAAGCTACTCGTATCTGGCGGAGACACACAAGGTCAGGACAATATACATAGGAGGCGGAACCCCATCCATACTGGAGCCGGACGAGATCACACTTGTAATGACGACGGTGAGGAAGCTGTTCGATGTCGCAGAGGATGCGGAGATAAGCATAGAGGTAAATCCGGGCACCCTGACCAGCCGTAAGGCAGCAGAGTATATAGTAAATGGCATAAACAGGATGAGCATAGGCCTTCAGTCCGCACAGAAAAATGAGCTGGAAGCTCTGGGCAGGATACACAATTATGACCAGTTCCTCGCCGCATTTGACATGGCTAGGGAGGCCGGATTTCGCAATATAAATATAGACCTGATGTCAGACATACCGGGACAGACCATGAGGTCATATCTGGACACCCTTGACAAGGTATTAAGGTGTAAGCCGGAGCACATATCGTCCTACAGCCTCATAGTGGAGGACGGAACGCCTCTGGCAGCAGATGAGAACCTGCTGTCACAGATCCCGGATGAGGACGTGGACAGGCAGATGTACGACATAACAAATAAGCTCTTAGGCACCGGCGGCTACCACAGATACGAGATATCCAATTACGCCAAAGCTGGCTACGAGTGCAGACATAACATAGTCTACTGGACCCTCGGGGAATACATAGGAATTGGAATCGGAGCAGCGTCCTTCCTGTACGGCAGACGCTACACCAACACATCCAGTCTGGAAGACTACATAGACGGCATGGCAAGACACAGGGAGCTCATGACATTCGGAGATCACGTCGCAAATTCGGGTAAGGCAAGAGATATAATAGAACACATGCGCAATGTGGAAGAAGAACTTGACGCAGACAGGCTGATGGAGGAATATATGTTCCTCGGCCTGCGTATGATATCCGGTGTGAGTGCAGAAAAATTCAACGACTACTTTGGACACTCCATCTACGACATATACGGCTCCGTCATAGATAAATACAAGTCCACCGGCCAC
>ENA-ORLW01003107-ORLW01003107.1-human-gut-metagenome-genome-assembly--contig:-NODE-3107-length-13361-cov-11.922990_pt1 | contig 13361 bp, 8 predicted proteins | sample MGYA00243017_ERZ508829 | MGnify/ENA primary metagenome ERZ508829 (study PRJEB26277, sample SAMN04329776) | human gut metagenome | biome: human-associated habitat | host: Homo sapiens | place: USA...
TGAGAATATCGTCGTTGGTGATTTCGCCTGTGATGGTGCCCAGGTGGTGGATGACCTGGCGGATGTCTTCGCTTAAGAGGTCGGCCGAACGATCGTCATCGAGGGCCGTGAGGGCTCGGTGCAGGGCGTCGAGGGCTTGGCGCAGGGCCTCCAGATGGCGGCTGTTCGAGATGACGGGATCGCCGTCGTAGATGCTTCCGGTGTCGAAAGTCGCGCGGAGTCTGGCAAGGAGCCGTTCGATTCCTTCGCCGGTTTTTGCCGAGATGAAAAGAATGTCGGGGTTTGCCGACGATACTCCGTATTCGACCCCGCAGCCGGAGGATACCTTCGATTCGGTGATACGTGCATCCGGGCTGTCGCATTTATTGACGATGAGCAAGCGAGTCTGTTCGGACGTAATCTGTATGGCGGGAGGTATCGGGCAGGTCGCATCGACGACCTGAAGTACGATTTGTGCGCGGCGGATCATCTCCTGCGTGCGGTCGATGCCCATCTGTTCTAGGCGGTCGGCGGTATCGTGCAGCCCGGCGGTGTCGATGAAGCGGAACAGAACGCCGTCAATATTGAGCGTCTCTTCGATCGTGTCGCGTGTGGTGCCTGCGATGTCGGATACCAGGGCCCGCTCTTCGCCCAGCAGACGGTTCAGAAGGGTGCTTTTGCCGACATTGGGTTCTCCGACAATAGCGACGGCCACCCCTTTTTTGATGGCGTTGCCGAGTCTGAACGAGTCCGTCAGGCGGGTGATTTCGCTTTCGATGCGGTGCATCATCTCCCGCAGGCGTGCACGGTCGGCGAATTGAACGTCTTCTTCCGAAAAGTCGAGTTCGAGTTCGAGGAGCGAGGCCAGTTGCAGCAGTTCGTCGCGCAACGCACCCAGTGCCGCCGAATATCCGCCCCGCATCTGGGTCGAGGCCATGGCGTGCGAAGCCCGGGAATCGGAGGCGATCAGATCGGCGACGGCTTCGGCCTGCGCGAGGTCCATCCGGCCTGCGAGGAAGGCCCGAATGGTAAATTCGCCCGGTTGCGCCATACGAGCGCCGGAGCGAAGCAGGAGTGCGATGATTTCGGAGACGATGTAGGGCGATCCGTGACACGATAGCTCGACGGCATCTTCGCCCGTGTAGGAGTGCGGTGCACGATAGATGGCCGCGACTACGTCGTCGATCGTTCTGTCCCCGTCTATGACTTCGCCGTAGTGCAGGGTGTGCCCGGCGGCTTCGGCCAGCGGTTTGCGCCCCCGAAAGATGCGGTCGCAGCAGGCGATGGCTTCGGGACCGCTCAATCGGATGACGGCGATGGCTCCGCCCGAAGCGGTGGCGGGAGCGACGATGGTATCGGTCGATGTGTTCATCGGACGAAGATTATCGGCGGATCGGGATCCTGAGCCGTTGGCCTTCCCGCAGCTTGTTGGCGTTTTTCAGCTTGTTCAGCTTCATGATTTGTGCCGTAGTGGTTCTGTAACGGCGGGCGATCGCACCCAGCGTATCGCCTCGCTTGACCGTGTAGGTGGTGTATGCGGGGGTGGCGTCCGCGAGTTTCTTCTTTTCGATGTTGGCCGGATTGATGTACTCTTTCAGATAGGTGGAGTCCTTCCGGTGAATCTCCTCTTCGCTGGCGATGTACTGGCAGAGGTAGTGCTGGGGGAGTACCAGCGTGTAGCTTTTGATCGTAGCCGGGATGATGTCCATTTTGTATTGCGGATTGAGTGTCCGCAAAGTTTCGATGGGAATGTCGAGTGTCGAGGCTACTTGTCCCAGGTGGAGCAGGCGGGTGACGCGGATCGTATCGGTCGCCAGCGGCATGGGCGGGTTTTCGCTCTGGATACCGTGCTGCTGGTGGTAGGCATAGGCATAGGAGGCTCCGACGAAGGCCGGTACATACCCGCGAGTTTCGCGGGGCAGGTATTCGTAGATGTCCCAGAAGGTCGTCCCTCCGCCGGCGCGGGCCAGGGCTTTGTTTACGTTGCCCGGGCCGCAGTTGTAGGCGGCGATGGCGAGTGTCCAGTCGTGGTAGATGCTGTAAAGGTCCTTCAGATAACGGCAGGCGGCGCGGGTCGCTTGCACCGGGTCCCGACGTTCATCGACGAACGAATTGATCTCCAGTCCGTAACTTTTGCCTGTCGCGGGCATGAATTGCCACAGTCCGACAGCACCCATCGGAGAGGTGGTCGTGGTCGAGAGAGCCGATTCGATGATCGGCAGGGCACGCAGCTCGACGGGCAGGTCGGCCTTGATGAGCTCTTCCTCGATCAGCGGGAAATAGTAGCGTGAGAGGCTCAACACCCGGTTGATTGTCCCGTAACGGGTATCGACGTAACGGCGGATGTAGTTTTTGACGATCGGATTGAAGGGGAGTTGCACCGGTGATACGAGTGCCCGCAGGCGGTTGGCATAGACTGAATCGGGGGTCGTGTCACTCGAGGAAGCGAGGCTGTCGATGTCGATGTAGTCGTTGAAAAACGTATCGTAGGATTGCAGAGTCTGCTTTTCCCGCCAGAGAGCCACGAGCGAGTCGATCTGGGCCGGGGTGAGATTGCGATTCAGTTCCGGACAGTAAGGCTCCGTTTGCTGTACGGTCGTTTTTTCTGTCACTGTTTTCTCCGGTTTGACCGAAACGGGAGTATGGGTCGATTTCGAAGCCTGCTTTTCGGTCTTGGCTTTTCTCTTGGCACGGCGCTCTTTGCGGCTCTGGGCGGTTGCGGTCGCGCAGCCGAGGAGGATCGAAAGAAAGAGGGTGCAGGCGAGGATCTTTCTCATGATGGAATCAGAAATTCAGGTTGAAGTTGAATCCGAAAGTCGGGCGGTGTCCGCCGACGGTCGGGGAATAGACGTAATTCACCGCCGGCGTGAACTCTACGCTTAAATCGTCCGAAATGTCGTAACTTTTCAGATGAGCGTCCACATGGGCGTCGATGATTTGCAGCACGTAAAGTCCGGCAGTGATGATGATACATAAGTCGCGGTTGCGGCGGTAATTGTCCTTGAGGTTTTTGAGAAATTCCGCTGAGTACTTAGTACCGAATTCGCCCTTGGCTACAGGCGGGTCGGGATGGTGCTCCGGGTCTTTCTGGTGCTCTTCCAGGGCTTTGTCGTAGGCGCTACGATCGGAGTAGGCTTTCTTGAAACGCTTGTAGCCGCGATTGTTCCAGTCGATGGTATAGATCGTGGTTGCCAGTCCGCCTACGACGAAAGGCAGTTTCCAGTAACTTTTGTTATAGACTTGTCCGGCACCGGGGAAGATCGTGGCCAGTGTCGTGGCTTTCTTTACGGGGGAGGCGTCGTAGCGGTAGTTGACCGCCGCATCGCCCAGGAAGTAAAGGTAGGAGGCGACCGTAAGCCCGAGATAGATCTGCCTGCGCGTATTGCTGCGGATCATACGGGACTGTACGTCGTCCAACTCCTCCGTGCGGGCCGTACCGTTTTCCAGCAGGGCGTTGTATTGTCGTTTGAGAGGTTTGTAGGTGTTGTTTTCGTGGAAGAAGAGGGTCAGTCCCGCACCTACCGTTCCGTAGAGGATCGGCAGCTTCCAATATTGCTTGTTGTAGATCTGTCCGAAACCGGGCGCTACCAGCGAGATCCAACTTACGCCCGACAGCGAGATGGTATCGCGCCGGGGGCGGAGGTCTTTTCGGCCTGCGAGCGAGTCGGGCGCTCCGAGTGCTGCGGGCAGGGAGTCGGTTTTCAGAAGCAGGGCCGAGTCGGGGACGAATTGCGGGTGCAGTCTCGCAGCCAGCGAATCCCGGAGCCGCAGCGAATCGATGCCCGAACGCAGCAGCGAATCGCGCAGGGTACTGTCCTGAAGCAGAGAGTCCACCCGCATCAGTAGCAGAGAGTCCGTAAGATGGTTTTTGGCCAGGCTGTCCGGTTTGGGCATCAGACCGCTGCGCACGAAAGTTTTCGCGCTACGGTAACGGTCCAACGGAACTTGGGCCGATGCTTCGCCTGCTCCGCACAATGCGAGAAAGGCGAAAAGCACCAACAGACGGATATATCCCCGGGTGTGTTTCATCTATTTATTGTTGCGGATTTCGGCGGAAGCGCCTCTTTTCTCGAATTTTTCGATGAAGCGGTCGATGTCCCGGTCGTCCGAGAAGTCGATCACGATGCGACCGCCGCCGTTTTTCGAGCGTTTGATGCTGATCTCCTGCGAGAAGAATTTTTCGAGCTGCTCCACCAGCCGCGCATACGATTCGGGATACTCCTCGTCTTCGGCCGGAGCTGCGGGTTTTGCCGCAGGGTCGGTCAGTGCGCGGACCAGTTCCTCGATCTGGCGCACGGAGAGTCCCTTGCGGATGCACTTTTTGAGCAGGCGCAGTTGCAACTCTTCGGGAGCTCCGGCGATCGCTTTGGCGTGTCCCATCGAGATAAGCCCCTCCTTGAGGGCGAGTTGTACTTCGTTGGGCAGTTTCAAAAGGCGCATGTAGTTCGACACCGTCGAGCGTTTTTTGCCGACCTTTTCCGAGAGCGCCTCTTGCGTGAGGTTGCATTCGTCGATCAGCCGCTGCATTCCCAGGGCGATTTCGATGGCGTTGAGGTCTTCGCGCTGGATGTTCTCCACCAGGGCCATAGCATGCAGGTTCTCGTCGTCCACTTCGCGGATATAGGCGGGCAGGGACTCCAGTCCGGCTTTGCGGGCGGCCCGCCAGCGGCGTTCGCCACTGATAATCAGGTAGCGTCCGTCGTCGGTGCGTTTGACCGTGATGGGTTGGATTACGCCCAGCGTGCGGATCGAGTCGGCCAGCTCTTCGAGCGCCTCTTCATCGAACTCCGTGCGCGGCTGCGTGGGGTTGGGGAAGATCGCCGAAACGGAGATCTCCGCCATTTCGGTCATCGGTTTGAGCCTGGCATCCAGGTGTTCGCTCCCGAAAATGGCGTCCAGACCGCGTCCTAATCCCTTCTGTTTCATAATGCTATTTTGCTTTTTGATTGCTTTTGCGGTTGCGTTTCAGGAGCTCCTTGGCCAACGTGAGGTAATTAGCCGACCCGACGGCGGAAGCATCGTACAAGATGACGGGTTTTCCGTGCGAGGGGGCTTCTCCTAAACGGATATTGCGTTGAATTATTGTGTCGAAGGCCAGCTCTCCGAAGTGGTTGCGAACTTCGTTCACCACCTGGTTGTTGAGGCGGTTGCGCATGTACATCGTCAGCACGAAGCCTTCGATTTCGAGCGCCGGGTTCAGTCCGTTCTTGACGATGCGGATGGTGTTGAGCAGCTTCGAGAGCCCTTCGAGCGCGAGGTATTCGCACTGTACGGGAATCAGCACCGTGTCTGCGGCCGTAAGGATATTCACCGTCGTATAGCCCAGCGAGGGGGAGCAGTCGATCAGGATATAGTCGTAACGGTCGCGCACGCTCTCCACGATGCGGCGGATCACGTGGTGTCCGTTCTCCATCTTCGGTAGCTCGGTGTCGGCGGCCACCAGGTCGATCGACGAGGGGAGCAGCCAGAGGTTCTTTACGTCCGGGCTTTGGAGGATTACGTCGGCCGCCGTCTTCGCTCCGGTGATGCACTCGTAAATGCCCTCCAGGTTGATATCGAAGCCCAGTCCCGACGTGGCGTTGGCCTGCGGATCGGCGTCCAGCAGGAGAACTTTCTTGCCCAGCAGCGCGAGCGACGCCGAGAGGTTGATGGCCGTGGTCGTCTTGCCCACGCCGCCTTTCTGATTGGCCAATGCGATGACCTTTGCCATGTTTGCTGATTTTAACGGGTTATAATCGGCCAAAAATACGAATTTTATCGGGAAAAACCATAACGATACCCGAAAAATGCCTATCTTCGAAGCGTAAAACAGGTCTTTATACCGAAGATAAAACATAGAAGCTATGGTACATACCGATTCCACGACTCCGTCCGATGTCCGTCCGCAAGCTCCTGTTGGGGATACTCCCGGAACATCCGATCGGGGACAAACGCCGCAACCGGCTCATAAATATCGATTTCCGACCCTTATCGACCTGTTGGCTCTGGTAGGAATCTGGTATTTGCTACAATTCGTCGGACTGCTTGCCGCCCGTCTCGCCGGGTTCGATTTTCCGGACTGGGACTTGTTGCGCGGCAACGTCGCTCCGACGCCCGAACAACAGGACGCTCTGGCGCGTTTTACGGCTTTCACCTACCTGGTGACGATGGGACTGATGATTCTTTTCACGCTGTTCTATCGCCGCTTGCGGCACGGAACGCGCAAGACGCTGCGCTTTTCGGCGCGGGGCCTCAATCCGGTTCTGCTGCTTTGGGGACTGGTGATGATGCTGGCTGCCGGTATCGTCATCGAACCGGTGGTGGAGCTGCTTCCGATGCCTTCGTCCGCAGTTTACGGCCGGGGCTTCTGGGCGATCATTACGCTGGTGGTTATGGCTCCTCTGTTGGAGGAGTTCCTCTGTCGGGGCATCATTCTCGAGTCGGTGCGGGCCAAGTACGGCGTCGTAGCGGCTTTGTTCCTCTCGTCGGCGTTCTTCGCCGTGTTGCACGGACATCCGGCGCTGGCGGTCAATGCTTTCGTGATGGGCCTGATCCTGGGTTTCATCTACATCGAGACCAATTCGATCTTTTCGGTCGTTCTGCTCCATGCCATGAACAACGGCGCGGCTTTCCTGTTGATTATGGTCGGACTGGACGGGGCCACGATACGTTCGGTTATCGGCAGCGATACACTTTATACGATCGTTTACGTCGTTGCGCTCGTGCTTTTCGCCGCATCGGGCTATATGATCTACCGTTTGCTGGCCCGGGTGAAAAAGTTGGATAAAAATACGATCCGGTAACCTGTTGTGACGGTCGGGGGCTATTTTGCGGCGTACCGCAGGAGCGGGATCGTCGGCGGGTATCATGCAGAAGTATTGTCTGTGCCGGTTTTCCCCGGATTATCTGCACCGGAGCATCCGGTTTTTTCGATACGATAAATTAGGGCGTAATGTAATATTCGGGATGCACGGTACGTTAGGTTCGGGTAAAAAGTATCTTTTTTAGACGATAGGATGCGCCTCGGCTTAACTCAAATAAATTTGGTTAGGCTCTCGGCTTTCATTATCTTTGTCCCTTGTAGTTATGAGTTTTTGTGCCAAAATAGGAGCTGTTCTGCTGCTCGTACTTGCGGTAGGGTGCCAGGAAGTGCCCCGCTATTGGGGCGGAGGTCGGGTCGTGTTGGCCGAGGCTGCCGGTAGAAAATTGTACGCGCGAGAGGTTAAGGCTGCGATTCCGAAGGGAGTGGTCGGCGAGGACAGCGTGGCTTTCGTAAACCGTTATGTCGAAAAGTGGGTGCACAAACAGCTTAAATTGCACGAGGCCGAAGAACTTTTCTCCGATGCCGAGCAGGACATCGATTCGCTGGTCGAGGAGTACCGCCAGGCGTTGTTGATCCGTAAGTTCGACCAGCATCTGATCGAGGAGCGCATCGATACGCTCGTTACCGCCGATCAGATTGCTGCCTATCACCGTGAACACGCGTCGGATTTCAAGGTCAATCAAACCCTGGTCAAGGGGCGGATCGTTCGCTTCGACGCCAACAACCGGCAGGCGCCGAAGCTGCGCAAGTTGATGACGCAGCCCGGCTCATCCCGGCAGCAAGAGTTCGCCGACATCTGTACCAAGAACAATTTCGTACTGAACGATTTCTCCTCTTCGTGGGTGACCTTCTCCGAGTTTCTGGGCTATCTGCCCACATTGCGCAACCAGAGTTACGACGCCCTGCTCTCCTCGCGGGCCGTACAGGAGATGAGCGACGGTCATTCGCGCTACTATTTCGAAATAAGCGACGTGCTTCGTCCGGGCGATCCCGAACCGCTGGAGCGCAGCGAGGCGATCGTGCGCCGCATCCTCTACAACCAGCGGCAGAACGAGATCATTCGGGCCTACGACGAGGAGGTTTACCGAAAAGCGGTCGAGGAGGGGAGAGTGAAGATCCATGAAGAAGAAAAAATAGAGAACTGATGAGCAAGAAGATTCTGTTTTGCGCAGCGTTGGTGCTGGCGATTTTTGCAGGGGCCGCCCAGAAGCGGCAGGTGATGCTGGACCGCGTGGTGGCCGTCGTCGGCGGATCGTCGATCCTCTGGTCGGAGGTGGACGAATATGCGGGCGAGCTGGTGGAACAGCGCCGCCAGCAGGGTTACACTTCGGACCGCGATCCCCACGACGAAGCGCTCGAACAACTGCTGATGCAGAAGCTGCTGTTCAATCAGGCGCTCATCGATTCGGTGGATGTCAGCTATTCGGGCATCGCACAGCGGGTGGAAGCCCATTTGCAGGCGCTCATCGACGATGCGGGTTCTATCGCCGCGCTCGAAACCAAACAGCATATGCCGATCTTCAACGTGCGCGAAATGCTGCGTCAGCGTTACGAGGAGCAGGCATACGCCCAGGCTATGCAGAGTTCCGTAGTAGGGAAAATCAAGGTGATTCCCGGCGAGGTGGAGCGTTACTACAAGAAGACCGATCCGGACAGTCTGCCGACTATCCCCGAACAGTACGTTTATGCCCAGATCACCCGTTTCCCGGCGTCGATCAAGGAGGCCAAGCAGCGCACCAAGGAGCGGTTGCTGGATATGCGCGAGCGCATCATCAAGGGGCAGACCCGTTTCGACATCATGGCCCGCATGTATTCGATGGACGGTTCGGCTATCAGCGGCGGCGAACTGGACCCCCAGCCTTTGGACGGGTTCGTGCGGCAGTTTGCGGACGCATTGGCCGATCTGAAGCCGGGACAGGTTTCCGAGGTCGTCGAAACGCAATACGGTTATCACCTGATTCAGTTGATCGACCAGAAGGGGCGTATGTACCATGCGCGTCATATCGTGTTGCGACCCTCCTATACGCTCGAGGAGCTGGCGGCTCCGGCCCGTATGCTGGACAGTATCGCAAACCTGATCCGTAAGGATTCGATTACTTTCGAGGAGGCGGCCCGGAAGTTTTCCGACGACGATAATTCGAAGATGAACGGCGGCGTGGTGACCAACCACGATTTGCTGGAGGCGGCGCATTACTATGAGGCTGGTGCGACCGAAACACGCTTTCTGAAGGAGGATTTCGGCCGGGCCGGTGGCAAGAGCCTCGACGACTACAATGCCCTGCGCAATCTTAAGGAGGGCGAAATTTCCGACGCCTATCAGACCGAAGACTGGATGGGCAACCAGCTCAGCAAGATCGTCAAGCTCGTGAAGGTGATCCCTCCGCACAAGGTTTCGCTCAATGAGGACTATATTCGCGTCGAACAGCTGGCGCTGAACGCCAAACGCGAGAAAGTGTTCAAGGAGTGGCTCGACAAGAAGATCGAGGGCATGTACATTTATATCGATCCCGAATTTCGGGACGGAGAGTTCGAAAATAAGAACTGGGTAAAATAGAGATCGTCCGATGCCGAAGGGATTGCGAAAAATAGTGTGCGCACTGCTGGTCGCAGGTGTCGCCGGAGGTGTGATCCTCGCGGGGAACAGGCCGCTGGCCGTTCCCGTTGCGGGTGTTCATACCCCGTCGGCTCCGGGTGCTCCGGCCCAGGACCCCGAGTCGAACAAGGTGGTCGATTTCGTCGCCGACCGGGGATATCCCATTCCTTACGGCGATACGACCGCGACGGTGCTCGTAGGGCATTTCGCGGCCCAGCACAACGGGGCGGTCATTACCTGCGACAGCGCGATCCGCTACAACGACAAGCGCATCGAGTGCTTCGGCAACGTACTGATCAATAAAAAAGAGACATACATTTACGGCGACCGGGCCGACTACAACGGTGAGATCAACGAGGCGCGGGTCTATGCTCCGCTGGTGAAGGTCGTCGATGGGGATGCGACGCTCTATACTTACGATTTCCGGTTCAATACGCTGGACAATATCGGTACTTTCAGCGGAGGCGGTATGCTGACCAACCGCGAGAATCACCTCGAATCCGACCGGGGCTACTATTATGCCGATACGCACCAGATTATCTGTGTGGATCGTGTCGAGATGCGCAACGACAAGTACGAACTCAAGGGCGATTCGGTGGTGTACGATACGGATACCGACCAGGCTCATTTCTTCGAGCGAACCAACATCTGGAACGAAGGCGGCGATTACATTTATGCCGACCGGGGACGTTACGAAAAGCCGCGCGAGCTTTACGTGCTGACTCGCAACGGGTATGTGATGACCGAAAAGCAGGAGCTGTGGAGCGACAGCCTCGACTATTACCGGGAGTCCGGGCATGCTCTTTTGTTCCGGAATATCCAGATCGACGACGCCGAGCACAAAGTGCTCGCTTTCGGCGATTACGGCGAATATTGGAAGGAGCCGGGCAATGCTCTGCTCACGCAGCGACCTTCGGTGGTCAGCTACGATACGAGTCAGAGCGATTCGCTCTATATGTGTGCCGATTCGATGTTTCTTTATACGATCTCGAAGAGCGAGCAGGCACGTGCCGATTCGTTGGCGAAGGTGAAGGCAAAGGCGGCGGCATTGGCGGCAGATTCTCTGGCCGGCTCTAAGGGGGGACCGTCTGTGGATTCACTGGCTGCGAAACCGAGTGCTGCGGGTCCAAAAGCCTCGCAGGATGGATCGCAGGCGGATGCCGCTGCTCCGCAGGCTGCGGCCGGAGCCGTCGAAACCTCGTCCGAAACTGCGGATGCCGGTTCTGGTTCCGCTGCAGAACCCATAGCGGCTGTTCCGGCTGAAAAAGGAGGAACGGGGGGCGATTCTCTGGATGCCGCCCCAGCAATAGATACGCTTCTTTCCGACAGCCTTGATCGGGTGGGGGGCGGAATGACCCCTGCCGATTCCGTGGCCGCCGTTTCTGCGGTGGATACGCTTTTTTCCGACAGCCTTGCGCAGGCCGGTCCAAAATCGCTTCCTGCGGATTCTTCCGTGCATATTCTTTCCAAGCGGGAGCGGAAAGCCCAGGCCGACAGCTTGAAAGCTCAATTGCGGGCACAGGCCGACAGCATAGCGTCCGTGAAAAAGGCGCAGGCGGCAGCGGCCCGCAAGGAGAAGCTGGCGCAGATCGCCAAAGCACGTCAGGCTCGGGCTACTGCCAAGCTCGACGCTGCGAAACAGAAGGAGGAGGCATTGCGCAGAAAGAACCTGGAGCGCCGCGCCGAACGTATGGAGAAAATCTGGGCCAAGCGGCGTGCCAAAACCGGGAAGGCGATCCTGAAAGGCAAGCTTCCGGCGTCGGCTCTCGATTCGCTGGTCGCCGACTCCCTGCGGGAGGCCAGGGCTTTTGCCGCGTTGGATTCTTTGTTCCGGGACTCTCTTGCTGCGGATTCGCTGGGACGCGATTCCATGCAGCTCGATTCGCTCAAGGCCGGGGTTGCGGCAGCGGACTCTTTGCGGGGGGATTCGATCGCTGCACCTGCTGGAGATTCCCTCTACCGGTTGGTCAAGGGGTATCGCCGGGTAAAGATCTTCCGCAACGACTTCCAGGCGGTCTGCGATTCCCTGGTGGCCGTTTCCACGGACTCGATGATCCTGCTCTATATCGATCCCGTGCTTTGGAATCAGGACAACCAGATCACTTCGGACGTGATGAAGATCTATACCGAAAACTCCAAACTCCAGAAAGCGGAATTCGTCGGCCGTCCGGTTATGTCGAGCGAGATCGACACGATGACTTACAACCAGGTGACGGGCAAGCTGATTACTGCCTATTTCCGCAATAACAAGATCTATCGCAACGACGTGGACGGTAACGTGCAGACCATCTATTATATGCAGGAGGACGATTCGCCCGAACCGGTGGGGCTGGTTTCTATCCAAAGCGGTGCGGCTACCTACTATATCGACAACAATACGGTCGAAGGCATTACCTACCGCAATCAGCCGGTCTATTCGATTTTCCCGATGGATAAGATTCCGGAGACGCAGGCTCTTTTTCTCGAAGATTTCAAGTGGGAGGGACACCGGCGCCCGGCGCTTCGGGAGGTTTTCGACCGGACGATTCGCCCTTCGGAGCGTGCGGAGAAGAGTGCGCTGCCGCGACCCGATTTTCCGATCACGCGCCGTATCGAGGAGTATAAAACGTTGCTCATCGAGTCCGGAACCTGGGTGGACCGCGATGACAAGCTGACGCCCGAAGCGCTCGAGTGGCTTCACTGGCTGGGGTATTGATCTCAGTCATACGGCTCTCTTTGGGCTTTCGGATAGGATATAATCGGCCCTCCCGGATTCATCCCGTTAGGGAGAATCCGGGAGGGCCGGTTTGTCAGGTCGGTGAGAAATTCTTTCGTTTTAGGCGGAAGAGGGGAAGATATGCGCTATTTTTGTTCTCCGAATCAAAAGACCGTGCTTCGGACGCGCCGTATTGTCGAGCTGCGGAGCGGTCCGAAGGATGCGAAAGTTGCGAAAAAGGTTCCGTACCTGGAGTGCGGAGCCGTCGGTAAAAAGAGTCGATTTATGAAAAAGAGTTTGATCGCCCTGGCTTTCGGCACGTTGGCTCTCGGTATGGCCGAGTTCGTCATGATGGGGATTCTGCCCGATGTGGCGAGGGATTTAGGCGTTTCCATCCCCCGGGCCGGGGACCTGATTTCGGCCTATGCCATCGGGGTTTGCGTCGGGGCTCCCGCGACGGTGCTCATCGCACGTAAGCGGGCGTTGAAGGGGATTCTGCTCGCTCTTGCCGCTCTTATTGTCCTGGGTAACGTCTGCGCTTCGCTGGCGCCCGACTTTTGGATGCTCTTGGCGATGCGGTTCGTGTCGGGCCTGCCTCACGGGGCTTTCTTCGGGGTAGGTTCGATTGTTGCGGAGCGGGTGGCCGATCCGGGACACAAAACCCAGGCCGTGTCTATCATGATCCTCGGGATGACTGTCGCCAACCTGTTCTGTGTGCCGTTGGGTACCTATTTGGGCAGCTATCTTTCGTGGCGGCTGGCTTTCGGGATGGTCGGGCTGTGGGGAATTATGGCTCTGCTGCTGATCGCCCGCTGGGTGCCTGCCCTGCCGGCGCTGCCCGATACGGGATTGAAGGGGCAATTCCGGTTCCTCGGTTCGCGGGCTCCCTGGCTGATTTTGTTGGCTACGCTGCTGGCCAATGGAGGAGTTTTCTGCTGGTACAGCTACGTGACTCCGACCATGACGCGTGTGGCGGGCATCCCCGGGCAGGCGATGACAGCCGTGATGATGGTCGCGGGGCTGGGAATGCTGGTGGGTAATCTCGCGGGCGGGCATTTGTCGGACCGCTTCTCTCCCGAACGGGTCGCCCGCTTTATTCAGGGAATGATCTGTCTGTTGCTCGTAGGGATCTTCTTCGCGGCTCGGATCGACTGGCTCGTGATTCCGCTGATGTTCCTGACGACGGCTTCGCTCTTCGGGGTTTCATCGCCCCAGCAACTGCTTATTCTGGAGAATGCGCCGGGCGGGGAGATGCTCGGCGCCGCGTCGATCCAGATCGCGTTCAACCTCGG
>ENA-ORLW01003109-ORLW01003109.1-human-gut-metagenome-genome-assembly--contig:-NODE-3109-length-13356-cov-4.236238_pt1 | contig 13356 bp, 9 predicted proteins | sample MGYA00243017_ERZ508829 | MGnify/ENA primary metagenome ERZ508829 (study PRJEB26277, sample SAMN04329776) | human gut metagenome | biome: human-associated habitat | host: Homo sapiens | place: USA...
CCGGGAACCGTGCGCAGATAATCCCGGATTAGCTGACGTAAGATACCCGTACCGGTTCCATGCAAGATACGAACCTTGCCTGCCCCGACTTGAATGGCGTCGTCGATAAAATAGGTCACGCTTTGCAATGCCTCATCGCCCCTCATTCCTCTCACATCGATTTCTTGCTTAAAGTTTATCTTCTTCTCATGCATATTGTCAGTGGTCTGGGAGCTGACGAACGTGCTTTTCTGGATTTCCCGTTTGATCTGGCCTTTGCTTACCTTTTCCAACTGCTCCAGCTTAACCGTGCTTTTGATCATCCCGAATGCTACTACGGCCTGCTTTCCTTGTAGTTCCATAACGGTTCCGGCGGAAACCTGCCCTTTAAGGCGTACATTGTCGCCGACCTCTATCACCTCTTTATTAAATATCGGCTGGGCCGTCACTTTTTGTTTCTGTTTCTTCCGTTCGTTCCGTTCCTTGAGCTTCGCCATCTTGCGTGCGATCTTATCGTCTTCTTCTTCGGTGGCCATTACGGAGTTCTTGAACTCTTCCAAGGCTTTGCGAGCCAGTTTGGTCTGTTCTTTTTCCGCTTGGGCCTCCTTGATCTCACGAACGGTATTCTCGATCTTGGCGTTAGCCTCCGCTAGAATACGTTGGGCCTCGGCCTTTGCCTCCCGGATGATCTCTTTCCGTTGCTTGTTTACGGCTTCCAAGTCTTGTTCATAACGGGAAGTGACATCTTCCAGTTTTTTCTCCTGCTGACGGATATTCTGCCGTTTGCTTTCCCAGTACCGTTTATCGCGTACGATATCTTGCAGGTACTTGTCCATATTGATATAATCCGCTCCGACGTTCGCGGAAGCGTCGGCTATCACGTCCTCGGGCAGACCGATCTTGCGTGCGATCTCTACGGCGAACGAGCTACCCGGGTTTCCGATAGAAAGCTTGAACAAGGGCTGCATCAAATGGCGGTCGTACAACATGGCACCGTTTACGATACCCTCCGTATCCTCGGCGAAATGCTTCAAATTCTGGTAGTGGGTCGTGATTACCCCAAAGCTATGATTCCGGTTGAAGCGATCCAATAAAGCCTCGGCGATAGCGCCGCCAATCTGGGGTTCCGTACCGCTACCGAACTCATCGATTAGGATAATGGTCCGCTCGTTACAATTCTTCACGAAATACTTCATGTTGGTAAGGTGGGAACTGTAGGTACTTAAATCATTCTCGATGCTTTGCTCATCGCCTATATCGATGAATATATGCTCGAAGATCCCGGTTCTTGATCGCTCATGCAAAGGAATCAATAAACCACATTGCAACATGTATTGAAGTAATCCGACCGTTTTCAGGCAAACGGATTTACCACCGGCGTTCGGACCGGATATGATCAAGATCCGTTTTCCCTCGGTCAGCTCGATATCGAGGGGAACTACCTGCTTGCCCTGTTTCTGTAAAGACAGGAATAAGAGCGGATGCACGGCACGTACCCAATCCATTTGTCGCTTATCCTCCACGATCGGCTTGATCGCCTTGACTTGCTCCGCGAATAACGCTTTCGCACGAATGAAGTCAATGTCGGCAAGAAACTCGTAAGATTGTAGGATATCCGGGGCTAAAGGACGGATCACGTTCGTGAATTCCGTCAGTATCTTAATGATTTCCCGGCGTTCTTCCCCTTCCAGTTCCCGGATGCGGTTATTCGCTTCCACGACCACCTCCGGCTCTATAAAGACCGTCTTGCCACTGGCGGACTCATCATGTACGATACCTTTTATCTTTCGTTTGAAGGCCGGGGCTACCGGGATCATCAAACGACCGTCGCGCATGGTCGGTGTCACGTCCTTATCGACAACCCCGTCTGATTGTGCCGCACGGAGGATGGATTGCAGGCTGCGGGATATACCGCTCATCGTGATCGTTATCTCCCTGCGGATTTGCGATAGGGTGGAGGAAGCACTGTCCTTGACCTTGCCGAATTTATCGAGGATGCTATCGATCTTTCCAATCAATTGGGGGAAGACAAAGATATCTCCCGCCAATTCAGTTAAGGCCGGATACTTGATTTCCTCATCGTCCATAGGCTTGAAGAAGCGTACGATGTCATTGATCGTTTGCAAGGAACGTTTGAGGTCGAACAACTCCCGTTCATCCAGCCAAGTACCTTCCGGCCGAATCCGTTTCAAGGAATAGCGCACGTCGAAGAAATAACTGGCGGGGAATTCCGTGTCTCCGTGTAGGATACGGATAAACTCATCGGTTTGTTCCAATCGCTTGGATACGACCTCGAAATCGGCGGAGAATCCCATCTCCGCTACCCGCTCTTCCCCGAGCGGGCTTAAACATTTTTCTGTGATTAAGTGACGGATCTTATCAAAGCCCGTCTTTTGTTCAAAATTTTGTGGATATATCACGTGTTTGTAAAATCTTTATTTGATCTCTACCGTCACTTCAGAGCGAATGGTAGGACGGATAATTACTTCTAATTTTGTCTTGCCACGCTTTATATTAAATGTACAGGCGTTGTTGCCGGACGGATTAATATAAGGGGCGAAATAGTATAAATAAGAGAACGCCGGCAAGTAATCGGAGCTTTGCGACGCATCCGCTATTTGGGGATATTTGAATACGTCCCAAAACATGCAATATTTGAAACCGTTCGCGTCCGTAAACATCGTCTTCGGATCACGATATTGCATCGTGTTCGTGATAAAGCGTTTGTAGGCGGATGAGAACTCCTCTGCCGAATGATCCATCTTATGGCGGCCGATCTTTTCTATAATGTCACGAGGACGGATGCCTGCCGCATAAGCGGGAGAGTTACGATCTACGTCAACCACTTGATCCAATTTATCGATATCGTAGCTGATCCCCGTATAATTATAGGTCTTCTTGCTCACCTTGAACGGTACGTTACGTCCGTATTTCGTGTATGGGTATTGCATACACATCAACGGGACATGCACCCGGGCGTATTCGTCTAAACGATAAGAGTCTTCCAGCAACTCGTTCGCCTCACATTCCCAGAGTACACGTCCGGGGATATCTTTTTGATCGATGATACGGATACCGAATTGCAACAGATATTCGGCTTCCGCTTCGGCGGCGGCGTAATTCAAGAACGGGAATTTCTCCATCTTACTGTGCGAGAAGTTGTACCGGTAAGTCGGTTCTTTTTCTACCAATACTTTATTCGCTCCCAGATAGTTCGGGTTCTTATCGAAAAAATAGAAAGTCTGTATCAATAAATCCGGCTTCGCGATATCAACCGTAAGTCCTTTTTTGGTCAACTCGTTCTCGATGCATTCGTTGATGACCGTTTCCAGTTTACGGTTATTCTCGTCGATGGTCGAGAAGGCGAATGTCTTGAAGTTACCGAAATCTACGCCGTCGGATGTGACGGTAGTCTTGAACGGGCATACGAATTCTTGCTCATTGGTTGTCTCCAAGCTATACATCGCATAGGCGGACGCCAGCTGGTCTTCCGTGATGGCGTTACTTTTCTTGCAGTCCTTCTTTACCAATACTTGTTTAGAAGGAGAGGAAAGGTTGCTGATAGTCAATAGGACATCGTTTCTTCCGGCGGGATTCAGCAGTTGTGGGATCTCATCGACAGATATTTCCGTCACAGGTACACCGTTGATCTCCTCGATCACGTCGTATTTCTTAATACCTGCTTGCTCGGCGGATGAATAAGGGATGACGCTTTTAATGACCGGCTTGTTGTTTCCCCAGTTCTTGCTCTGGCTGATATCGTATGTGAAGCCTAGTCGGCAGATGGATGTATTCCTGTTTTGGGCGGAAACCGTACAGACCGCCAATACTAATAGTAACGTTGATAAAATCACACTTCTCATCATATTCTGGAATTTTATTTACTCTAAAAATACCTGTTTCGTTTAAAACATAGGCAAAGGTAAAGATATTTTTGATGTGGTGGAATAGTTGGCAATATATTTGCTGCTATAATAGTGTATGAACTTGATATGGATGCTGTGTATATACTTTTTAAGGGTATTTATGTGGTACCGTATTTCGCTTACAATTAGTTAGTAATGAAAAAAATCAGATAGATTATGAGCAAGATGAATCCAAACGAGAAAAAAGAAAACGCTTCAAAAAACGAAAACGTGAATAATGAGGAAGCGACAAATTTGCAGGAAGAACAGTCAAATGCGGCAGATGAAACTGCCGGCTCTGACAATGTGTCGGGCGAGGTGGAAGCCTTGCAAAAGAAATATAACGAATTGAACGATTCCCACCTGCGCTTGATGGCGGAGTTTGACAATTACCGTAAACGTACGATGCGTGAGAAGGCCGATTTGATCAAGACTGGCGGCGAGGGTGCGTTAAAGAACCTTCTTCCTATTATCGACGATTTCGAGCGTGCTTTGCAGAACGTCCGCACGGCTGAGGATGTAGAGGCCGTTAAAGAAGGCGTGGACTTGATTTTCGGTAAGTTCATGGGCTATCTGTCTCAGCAGGGCGTAAAGCCGATCGAGGCCATAGGCAAGCCGTTCAACACGGAGGAGTTTGAGGCTATCGCTACGATTCCCGCTCCGGAACCGGACATGAAGGGCAAGGTATTGGATTGCGTACAAACTGGATATACCTTATTTGACAAGGTAATACGTCACGCTAAAGTAGTAGTGGGAGAATAATCGGAAAATCGGCAAATAACAAATACAAGGATGGCTAAAAGGGATTACTATGAAGTGCTGGGCGTTGAGAAGAATGCATCGGCGGATGAGATAAAGAAAGCGTACCGTAAGAAGGCGATACAATTCCACCCGGATAAGAACCCGGGCGATAAGCAAGCGGAGGAGAACTTTAAGGAGGCGGCAGAGGCATACGACGTGTTGAGCGATCCGCAAAAGCGTCAGCGTTATGACCAATTCGGCCATGCGGGTGTCGGCGGGGCTTCACAAGGTGGCGGCTTCGGTGGTGGTATGTCCATGGAGGATATCTTCTCCCAGTTCGGTGACATCTTTGGTGGACATTTTGGCGGTTTTGGTGGCTTCGGTGGTTTCGGCGGTTCTCGTGGAGGACGCCGGGTGAACCGTGGATCGGACTTGCGTGTGAAGGTGAAGCTGAACCTGAAAGAGATCGCTAACGGCGTGGAAAAAAAGATCAAGGTGAAGAAGTATGTGCCTTGTTCGCATTGTCACGGTAGCGGGGCGGAAGGCTCGGAGGGTGTGAAAACGTGTGATACGTGTAAAGGTAGCGGTGTCGTTACCCGTATCGCCAACACGATCCTTGGGCAGATGCAGACGCAGACGACTTGTCCTACTTGTGGTGGCGAGGGCAAGATCGTTGTCAAGAAATGTACGGAGTGTAACGGTGAGGGCGTCGTTCGCGACGATGAGATTATCACGATCAATATCCCTGCCGGTGTAGCCGAGGGCATGCAGCTCTCCATGAATGGTAAAGGCAACGCCGCACGACATGGTGGAATCAACGGCGACTTATTGATCCTTATCGAGGAGGAACCGCATCCGGAGTTGATTCGTGATGAGAACGATCTGTTATACAACCTGCTATTGAGTGTTCCGCAAGCAGCCTTGGGAGCCACGGTAGAGGTCCCGACCATCGACGGAAAGGCGAAATTGAAGATCGAGCCGGGTACACAGCCGGGTAAGGTGCTTCGTTTGCGTAATAAAGGACTTCCTTCCATCAATAGTTATGGTACGGGCGATTTGTTGGTGAACGTGAGTGTATATATCCCCGAGACTTTGTCGTCTACGGAGAAAGAGACGCTGAACGGATTGGAGAATTCACCGAACTTCCAGCCTAATAAGACGATGAAAGAGAAAATCTTCAGTAAGTTTAAGCACTTCTTTGATTAACAAATAGAAAAGACTATTGTGTTCGTGTGAGAGCACTATAGTATTCGTGGATAAATACAGTAGTGTTTGGAAATGAATACTATAGTGTTTATCGCCGGAATACGGTAGTCTTTTTTCATAAGTCCTAAAATGAGTATCCTATGAGAATATATACCCGTGGAGGAGATAAAGGAAAAACCGGCATACATGGCGGTGAGCGTGTCGATAAGGATGACATCCGTATTGAGGCGAATGGGACGTTGGATGAGTTGAACGCCGAGATCGGCATTGTCCGTACGTTGCTGCCTCCCGATCATGAATGGCAGGTGTTGCTGGGTAGGATACAGCGTGAGATGATGGCCGTGATGTCTCATGTGGCGACACCATCGGCGATCCGTGATAAGAATCCGAATCCGCTTCCCGATGATTTGACCGTCTTTTGTGAGTCCCATATCGATGATCTATCCGCCCAGATGGAGGATAACGGGTATTTTATCCTTCCGGGAGGCACACCTGTTTCGGCGCACCTCCAATTGGCCCGTACGATCACCCGCAGGGCCGAACGCCGCTTGTGGACATTGAATCGGAAAGACCCGGTTCCTGCCGGGATCATGGCGTTCGTGAATCGTTTATCGGATCTGTTCTTTACGATGGCACGTTATGACATGTTTCGTCAAGGGAACGCCGAGGAACGTTGGCAATCCTTCCTGTATAAGCGGAAAAATAAATCCTAGAGGGCGATATCTTGCCATTTGCCTTTCACGAGCTCACGGGTGGACTTGAAGCCGGCTTGCTTCAGCAACTTGAAAGCCTCCTTGCGACCGTCGTTCACCAAATCCGGATAATGGCAATCGGAGTTCACCATGACAGGGATATTCATTTCCCGCATCCGTGATAGGTATTCCACACGGGGGTAAAGCTCTTTTTTCTTGGTCCAGTTCTTGGTGTTGACCTCTACCATCAATCCTTTCTCCTGAACCAGATCCAGACAAGCCTCAAAAGGCTTCCGATACCAATCCTCCTCAAAATTGAAGATCTCGTATTTCTGTCCGTTCATATAGATCTTGTCCATATGCCCGACGATATCGATGCCTCCGGCCTCTATCATTTTCATCGTGGTATCGAAGAAACGCTTGACAAGCAACCGGACATCTCCCTCGAAATGACGCTCCACGGAGTGGGCGTATTCCCTGAATGAGCCGTCTATACAGACCATGTTCTCTTCGACCAGACGCTCTGATACGGGCAAGAAATGGATGGAACCGATCCGGTAGTCCAAAGGCAACTCTTGGAAATAGGGGATCGAGGCGTTATAGGTCTCGTCCAGATAATCAATCTCCAGACCGGCATATATTTCTAGTTGATCGCTGTATTTCTGTTTCAGTCGGTTTATCTCTTGCAGATACTCCGGCATATCGTCTTTAGACATATTCCAGAAGGTCTCGAACGGAAGCGGCGAGTGGGAGGAAAAACCGTACGCACGGAACCCGTGTGTTATGGCGAATCTCACGAAATCCTCCGGAATACTTCTTCCATCACAAAAAGTACAATGACTATGGTAGTTACTGAGTTGCATGATTGTTCTTAGTGATTAAAAAGCCACATCCAGATCATCTTGCCCGGATGTGGCCTTGTATGATGAATGAGAGAGGTGTTATTTGATAACGCCTAGCTCTTTTCCTACCTTGATAAACGCGGCGATAGCCTTGTCCAGATGCTCAGTCTCGTGGCCGGCGGACAATTGTACACGGATACGAGCTTGTCCCTTCGGTACTACCGGGTAATAAAAACCGGTTACGTAAATACCCTCTTCCTGCATCTTGGCGGCAAAATCTTGAGACAACTTAGCGTCGTACAACATAACGGCACAGATAGCGGATTGAGTCGGCTTGATATCGAAACCGGCTGCCAGCATCTTGTCGCGGAAGTAACTTACGTTGTTCATTAATTTCGTATGTAAAGCGTCGCTCTCCTTCAACATCTTGAACATCTCCAAGCTTGCGCCTACGATGGCCGGAGCCACGGAGTTAGAGAACAAGTAGGGGCGAGAACGCTGACGTAACATATCGATAATCTCCTTCTTTCCGGTCGTGAAGCCACCCATGGCACCACCGAACGCCTTACCCAGCGTACCCGTGAAGATATCTACACGTCCGTAAACATCAAACTGCTCGGCTACGCCATGACCCGTCGGGCCTACGACACCGGCAGAGTGAGACTCGTCCACCATAACCAATGCGTCATATTTCTCGGCAAGCTCGCAAATCTTGTCCATCGGAGCGACATTGCCGTCCATGGAGAACACGCCGTCCGTGGCGATGATACGGTGACGTTGGGCCTGCGCCTCTTGTAGGCAACGCTCCAAGTCCGCCATATCGGCGTTAGCGTAGCGGTAACGTTTAGCCTTGCATAAACGAACGCCGTCGATGATAGAGGCGTGGTTCAAGGCATCCGAGATGATAGCGTCTTCCTCGCCAAACAACGGCTCGAACACCCCACAGAAAGCGTCGAAACTTGCGGCGTAAAGGATCGTGTCCTCAGTCTTGAAATAGTCGGAGATGGCTGCTTCCAATTGCTTGTGCAAATCCTGCGTTCCACAGATGAAACGAACGGACGACATACCATAACCGTGTGTATCCATGGCTTCTTTCGCGGCCTTGATCAGTCGTTGGTTATCGGACAGGCCAAGATAGTTGTTGGCGCAGAAGTTCAAAACATCACTTCCGGCATTTACTTTGATGTCGGCTCTCTGTGGCGTAGTAATGATACGCTCGTCCTTGTATAAACCAGCGGCTTTGATGCCTTCAAGTTCATTTGTCAAGAATTCTTTAAGTTTTCCGTACATAAAAACTTCGTTTTTTATTAGTATTTAGATGTGAGTAGTAGCTTCGTTGTCAAAGCGACAGACAAAGGTCTGTTTTTTTTTTGAATTTTAATACTAAAAAAGAGAAGAAATTCATGTCTAAACTGTTTTATTCTCTATACCTTTGCCGACGGAAAAAAACTTAAATCTCATTAAACGCGATGAAGAATGTATTAGTAATTGGTTCTACCGGTCAGATCGGATCAGAGTTAACCATGAAATTAAGAAGTATCTACGGTGGGAACATAGTAGCGGGTTATATCCCGGGTGCGGAACCTAAAGGCGAGTTGTTAGAATCGGGACCTTCCGCTATCGTGGATATCACGAACGAGCAGCAGATCGCTGAGACGGTATCAAAATATAATATTGATACGATCTACAACTTGGCGGCTCTTTTGTCGGCTGTAGCAGAGGCTAAACCTCAGTTGGCGTGGAAGATCGGAATGGGGGGCTTGTTCAATGTGCTTGAGGTGGCCCGTGAGATGCACTGCGCCGTATTTACGCCGAGCTCTATTGGCGTTTTCGGTAACAATACCCCGAAAGACAAGACTCCTCAAGATACGATCCGTAATCCTCGTACGATGTACGGCGTGACGAAGGTATCCGGTGAGTTGTTAAGTGATTATTATAATATCCGTTTCGGCGTGGACACACGTTCGGTTCGGTTCCCCGGATTGATCTCTTATGTGACACCTCCGGGTGGTGGTACGACGGATTACGCTGTCGATATTTACTATTCGGCCGCTAAGGGCGAGAAATTCGTTTGCCCGATCGCAGCCGGTACTTTCATGGATATGATGTACATGCCGGACGGCTTGCGTGCCGCTATCGAGATTATGGAGGCGGATTCTACGAAGTTCGTTCATCGCAACTCTTTCAACATTGCGTCGATGAGTTTCGATCCGGAGATCATCTTTAATAATATCAAGAAATATATGCCGGACTTCCAAATGGAGTATGAGGTAGATCCTTTGCGTCAGGCTATAGCCGAGTCGTGGCCGAACTCCTTGGATGACACTTGCGCCCGCCAAGAGTGGGGCTGGAAGCCGGAGTATGATTTGGATGCCATGACAAAAGACATGTTAGCTAAATTGAAAGAACGTTTCAATAAATAAGAGTGATGTTGTAGCCATGATTGTTTGTGGATAGAGGGGCCGGGGTATCATCGGGGGGATGATCCCCGGCCTTGTTTTTTAACGCTGCTATTTCAATAAATCCGGCCGGAGGCGTGCCGTACGCTCTTGTGCTTGTTGCAAGCGCCATTCTTCGATCTTGCGCTGGTGCCCGGATAATAGTACCTCGGGTACTTTCCAACCTTTGTAATCGGCGGGACGTGTATAAACAGGCGGGGCCAGTAAGTCATCTTGGAAGGAGTCGGAGAGGGCGCTTTGCTCGTCGCCGATCGCTCCCGGTATCAAGCGTACCACGGCGTCGGTTATGATAGCGGCGGCCAGCTCTCCTCCGGTAAGGACATAGTCTCCTACGGATATCTCTTTCGTTATCAAATGCTCACGGATACGATAGTCGATCCCTTTATAGTGCCCGCAGAGGATAATCATATTATTTAGTAAAGACATACTGTTGGCCATGGGCTGGTTGAGTGTCTCGCCATCCGGGGAGGTATAGATTACCTCGTCATATTCCCGTTCGCTTTTCAACGCTGAGATCGCCCGGTCTATCGGTTCGATCTGCATCACCATTCCGGCCTCTCCTCCGAACGGATAATCATCCACCCGCCTCCATTTATTAGTGGTGTAATCCCGTAGGTTATGTAAATGAATCTCCGCTAATCCTTTATCTTGCGCCCTCTTGACGATAGAGCAATTAATCATCCCCTCGATCATCTCGGGAAGTACGGTAAGTATATCTATACGCATAAAAAATAGTTGTAACGTTAAAACCTCCCGCAAAGGTACATCTTTATTCTGACTCATCGTAAAGTGAGTCTCTATTATCTATGATTCGCGATAGAAAATTAAGAATGAATGAAACGCATGCGTTGGCGCAGTTAAGAGTTCGTAGAAGTTCATGAGGATATTTTTGTATCGTTTGAATTATTATTCGTACTTTTGTCCGTCAATTCGGCGGCTATCAATAGAGGCCGTCTCTTTAGAGAATAAATTTTATAGCGATGAATATATCTTACAATTGGCTGAAAGAGTATCTTGATTTCGATCTGGAGCCAGAAGAAGTTGCTGCGGCGCTTACCTCTATCGGTTTGGAAACCGGTGGAGTAGAGGAAGTTCAAACCATTAAGGGCGGACTTGAGGGACTGGTTATCGGTGAAGTGTTAACTTGTGAGGAACACCCGAATTCTGACCATTTACATATTACGACCGTAAATGTAGGTGGCGAGGCTCCTTTACAAATCGTATGCGGTGCCCCGAACGTGGCTGCCGGACAGAAAGTGGTCGTAGCCGTGAACGGTACGAAACTGTACGACGGTGACGAATGCTTTACCATCAAGAGATCCAAGATCCGTGGCGTTGAGTCCAACGGTATGATTTGCGCCGAGGACGAGATCGGTATCGGTACCGACCATAACGGTATTATCGTACTTCCCGCCGATGCTGTTGTAGGTACGTTAGCTAAAGATTATTATAATGTAAAGAGCGACTACGTGCTGGAGGTGGATATCACCCCGAACCGTGTAGACGCTACTTCCCATTTCGGTGTCGCCCGTGACTTGGCCGCTTATTTGAAGCAAAACGGCAAGCCCGCCGAATTGAGACGTCCTTCGGTAGACGCTTTCAAGATCGATGACGAGACACCGGGCGTAGAGGTCGTGGTAGAGAATACGGAGGCTTGTCCCCGTTATTCCGGTGTTACGATCAAGGGCGTTACGGTGAAGGAGAGCCCGGAGTGGTTACAAAACCGCTTGCGTGTGATCGGCCTTCGTCCCATCAATAACGTAGTGGATATAACGAACTTTATCCTGCATGAGTTAGGGCAGCCTTTACACTCTTTTGACGCGGGTAAGATCAAAGGAAATAAAGTGATTGTCAAGGCGGCCGAGGCTGGTACGAAATTCGTCACGTTGGATGGCGTGGAGCGTACGTTGACCGATCGTGACTTGATGATTTGTAACGTCGAGGAACCTATGTGTATCGGTGGCGTGTTCGGCGGTTTGGATTCCGGCGTGACGGAGGAGACCACCGACGTATTCTTGGAATCCGCTTGTTTTCATCCGACGTGGATTCGCAAGACCGCTCGTCGTTTTGGCTTGAATACGGACGCTTCTTTCCGCTTCGAGCGTGGTTTGGATCCGAACAATACGATGTATGTATTGAAACGTGCCGCCTTGTTGATACAAGAGTTGGCGGGAGGTAAGATCACGGGTGCCGTACAGGATGTTTATCCTACCGTGGCGGAACCGTATACGGTTGAGGTGACTTACGAGAAGATCAATACGTTGATCGGTAAGGATATTCCGGTAGAAACCGTGAAAAGTATCTTGGCAAGCCTTGAGATGGAGATCGTATCCGAGACTGCCGAGGGCTTGACTTTGCATGTTCCCGTATATCGTATCGATGTGCAGCGTGATGTAGACGTGATCGAGGACATTCTTCGTATCTACGGATATAATAACGTGGAGTTCAGTGATAACGTGAAGTCCAATTTAAGTTACCAGACTCCTACGGATCGTAGCTGGAAATTGCAGAACTTGATCTCGGAGCAACTTTGCGGTTGTGGTTTCAACGAGATCATGAACAATTCCTTGACACGCTCCGCTTATTATACGGATCTGTCTGTTTATCCGGAAGCGCATTGTGTCATGTTGATGAACCCGTTAAGCGCTGATTTGAACTGCATGCGTCAGACCTTGTTGTTCGGAGGCTTGGAGAGCATCGAGCATAACATGAAGCGTAAGAATGGCAATGTCCGTTTCTATGAGTTCGGTAATTGCTATGATTATAATATCGATAACAAGAAGGAAGATGAGACCTTGGCGCAGTTCAGCGAGGATTACCGTCTAGGCATCTGGGTAGCCGGCAACCGGGTGGAGAACAACTGGGCGCATCCGGACGAGAAATCTTCCGTTTATGAGTTGAAGGCTTACGTAGAGAATATCTTAGCTCGCTTGGGCGTGGATATGAAACGGGTTATTTTCGGTAACTTGACGAATGATATCTATTCTTCGGGCCTAAGTATCACGACCGGTTCCGGACGTCAATTGGGTACGATGGGTATCGTAAGCAAGAAACTTCGTAAGATGCTGGATATCGATATGGAGGTTTATTACGCTGAGTTGTCGTGGACCCAATTGATGAAGGAGATCAAGAAGGCGAAAGTAACCTTCTCCGAGATTTCCAAGTTCCCGGCCGTTAAACGTGACTTGGCGTTGTTGCTTGATAAGAGCGTACAGTTTAGCGAGGTCGAGAAAATCGCTAAGGATAGCGATCGCAAGCTATTGAAGGAAGTATCTCTGTTCGACGTTTACGAGGGCAAGAACCTTCCGGCGGGCAAGAAGTCGTATGCCGTAAGCTTCTTCATGCAAGATGAGAGCAAGACTTTGAACGATAAGCAGATCGACGCTATCATGAAGAAGATCCAGACGAATCTGGAACAAAAGCTAGGTGCTCAATTGAGATAAGAATTTAATTACATAAAATAAAGATAAACTGATAAACATATGGGAAGAGCGTTTGAGTTTCGTAAAGCGAGAAAGTTTAAGCGTTGGGG
>ENA-ORLW01003114-ORLW01003114.1-human-gut-metagenome-genome-assembly--contig:-NODE-3114-length-13334-cov-2.712378_pt1 | contig 13334 bp, 7 predicted proteins | sample MGYA00243017_ERZ508829 | MGnify/ENA primary metagenome ERZ508829 (study PRJEB26277, sample SAMN04329776) | human gut metagenome | biome: human-associated habitat | host: Homo sapiens | place: USA...
GGGATCCTCGACGCGGACCTTGCGCATCATCTGACGGATGATGACCTCGATGTGCTTATCGTTGATGTCAACGCCCTGCTGACGGTACACGGCGAGAACGCCCTGCGTCAGGTAATCCTGCACGGCCTCGACGCCGGAGATGCGCAGCACGTCGTGCGGGTTCAGCGCGCCGTCGGTGATGGGCTCACCCTTGCGCACGCGCTTGCCGTGCTCGACCTTCAGACCCACGGAGTACGGGACCTGATACTGCTTGACCTCGCCGTCGTCGGCGGTGATGGTCACAGTCGCAGTCTTGCCCTCGCAGTCGATGTCGGTCTTTGCGCCCTGAACCGTCACAGGCAAGGAAGCGGCGCCAAGGGAATTCAGGCTACCAGTGGGAGCGGCGGTCTCTCCTGCCTCCATAGAGGCAACCAGCTCTTCCAAGGAAGCAGTCTCAGCAGTCAGAGTGACTGCACCCTCGCTCTGGGGCGTGACGGTGTCGCCATTGCGGCCGGCTGCGCCGGTCTCAACCCGATACAAGGCGGCGGGCCAAATGCCATCGCCCATGCAGGTCAAAAGTTCACTCTGATAGATATTTTTTTCTGCATCGTAAGTGAGGGAGTAAATGTCGTTGGACGTTCCGTTGAAGAAGGACAGGTACAGGTTTCCGGCTTCATCGCACACCAAAGAGGAGCGCTTATTCTCAGTCTCATAGATCTTGAAGGTGATATCCAGATCCGAGGGGGTGTAGCGAGCGATTGCTCTCAGCGTGCCCTCGCTCTCATAGCACCACATTTCTACGATATCCTTATCTCCATCGATCATAACAAAGTGTTCTGCCAGCTGCTGTTCGTCATACGCATCCCGGATCTCCTCGTAGCCCAAGGTGGTAACGCCAAAGAGCGGTGCGGTGGCGTCCCGCAGGTTAAAGAAGTTGATACCCAAGACGGAAGGGTCAACCGGCGTCATGAAGATCCAATCCCATATGGCGCCAATCTTCGGCTCCTCCGCTGTAGAGGAGTCTTTGCTATACAGCATATCCCACAGAGGCACCTCCGCGCTATTTTCATAGGTGTTGCGAATTTCGCCGGTGGTTTTGTCAATTTCGTAGATCTTTCCGGCATCGGATACCGCGTCGTTGAGGAACAGCGTGTTTTTTCCGTCATAGGTCACGGAGTTGATGGCAGTGTCCAGTTTAAGCTCGGTCTTCCAGGTCTTGCTCTCAGCCAGGTCCCAGGAGAACAGCTTGGTTGTACCATCTGTATCCTTCAGAACGCCTTCCAGTTTCAGGTCCACGGTGTCCACAGTGACCGTACAGGTACCCACCTTAGAGGGATCCAGGTTCGAGGTTGCCAGAATATGACAGGTACCGGTATCCACAGCCGTTACCATGCCGTTTTCATCCACAACCGCAACCTGTTCGTCGGAACTGGACCAGGTAACGGTACGGTCCGTTGTAAACCAAGGACGGACCGATGCGTCCAGATCCAGGCTCAGGCCCCGGTGGATGGTCACGGCGTTCCGGGAAACCTGTACGTCTGTCACCTGATCCGTGGGAACAATGTTGCCGCTCTGAGACTGCTCGGTGATGATGAGGGCGCCAATGCGCGTCCGGGCCTGATCAATTCGCACAGAATCGCATGCCTCGGTGTCGATCTCAAAGAGGTAGCCATAGCCTGCAGGATAAGTCATATAGGTGAACTCATAGGAGCCATACCAATAGAGCTTACCATTGTTGGGATTCCACTCCATGCTCTGCGTGATCTCGCCGTTTGCAGGCTTGTTGGAAAGGTTGGTATGGTGGAGGAAGGTGGGCGAACTATAGCTATCCAATGTGAAGGTGAATACATTGCCTGTATCAATGAGGCTGCAATAGAAGTTTCCGTCGGGGTCCACAGCCAAGGTGTTGGTTGGGACTCCCACACAGCCAATGGCAGTGGTTTCGCCGAGGATCGGATCGATTTCAATCAGATCGTTGTCCACTGTGACGCCATATAGCTTACCGGTGGTTGGGTTATAGGCCATGTCTACCACCACGGCGGGGAGCTGGCTCACATATTCCATTTCCACCAGATCGTCTTCCGGGGCCACAAAGAGCTGCGCCTGATCTGTAGAGGCATAGACCAGGTGGTTTACAATGGAAGCAGCCACGATGGAATGGGGCACCTCGGCAATCACCCGGGCCACACTGGGATCATAGTCGCTACCGGTGCTGAGGAAATCATCAATGACCCAGGCGCTCTGGTCCAGAGCAAAGATCATCATTTCAGGCAACGGCAGCTCCTCGCCAATTTGCAGCTCGATCTGATAAGTCACGGTGTTCATGGCATAGTCCGTAACCTGCAAGAAGAACTTCTTACCGTTGACCCCGTCCAAATTCAGAACATAGTCATGGGTCTCGCCGGGAGCCGCATCCTGCACAGCTCCTGTGTAAGCCAGCACGACCGTTCCGGCATTGTTGTAGAGGACGGCAGAAGCCACATACTGGTTGTCGCTGGCGGAAACCACCAGGGTGTTGTTCACCAGATCCAGGTAGACGCCCTCCAGAACCGGATCGGTGTCGTCGATGCACACAGGAACCCGCAGCTTTGCACCCTGGCCCAGAGCCTCCCAATCCACGGCGCCATCGTGGACATAGAGCTCAGGGGCCAGATCCAAGCCAAGCTCAAGGCAGTCACCCTGGGCAAATTCGGTGGGAGCCCAGTTTATGCCCACATTCGTCACAGTGGACTGCCAGGAACCGGCGTTGACATGGTAATACGCGCAGCCAACTCCGCCAAGAGGCGCCTCATAGACGGTCTGCCCGTTTTGCATGACCAGGAAGCGGGAAGCCGCGGCGTTACGGATGGTGGACAAGCTGACCTGGGAGATCCGGTCACCCCGTTCGCTGTTGACGGCATTGCGCTCTGGCATATAGGTCTTGTCGGCCACCATGGGATTGCCGCCAAAGTAGTAGGTGGTGTCGCTTTCGTGACCATAGACCACCAGGAAGGTATTGGAGCGCTCATTGCCCAGATAGGGCGTCCGATTCTCTTCCCCACTGCGGAATTCCTGATAGTTGCCCACATCATACATGGAATTGTCCGTCCAATTTCCATAGTAGGCCAGCATGGGGATGGAGTGGCTGGTGCCCAGAATGCCCTCGGCATCTCCCAGCGCCTCTACGTGGATCATGCCCTGGATAAAAGCGCCACCGGTGTAAAGTGCGTCCAACTCCTGCTTCTGGGCATCGGTAAGGCGCAGCGTGACCGAAATTTCCACCGAACCATGGGCAGGAAGGGTCACACTGTCCCGTCCCAGTCGCTTCAAGAAGAGGTGCACGTCATATGTACTGACCTCACCGTCGCCATTCAGGTCGGCGTAGGAGTCGTTCTCGATCGTCTGCCGTGCGCCAGTTACAAAGTCCAGGAGCGCCTGGGCATCATCGGCATCTGTTTTCCCGTCGCCGTTGAAATCCCAATTGTCCGCATCTCCGGCACTGTTCACCAGCTGTCCATCCACGGTCCAGGTAGCCAGAGCCATGAGGGGCGTCGTGGAGGTGGATTGCTTGTGATTGGCATAACCCTCTACCACAGCCTGGGTAAACAGCTCGGCGGAGAGCGCAAATCGCCTTTCCTCCTGCTCCAGGTTGTGTAATGTGAACGAAAAGCTGTACACACCGGTCTTGTCCGGGTCGTCGCCCAGCTCTGCCTTGACCTTACCGTCGCTCTGTCCGTCCACCAGAATGTAGGAGCCGGCGGATGTGGCGGCAGCGGTGTTCACCATGCCAGCGCCTTGCTGCAGCAGGGAGTAAGCATTTCCGTTGGCGTCCTTCAGAGGCGTCGCTGTGGACATCATCAGACTCTGTGCCAGGGCACGGTCCGTGAGACCAGTCTGAGAGATTCCCCGGTCCTGGATGGACTGAAGTACCAGGGCGGAAATGCCTGTCATCTGAGGCGCAGACATGGAGGTACCGCTCATCAGTTCATACTGGTCTGTCCCTCCCAGGAGGTTATAGCCGTTGGAGTGGGTACCATTGATGGAATAAATGCTGCCGCCGGGAGCGGTGATATCCGGCTTCAAGCTCAAGTCGCCGGGGACGCCCCAGGAGGTGAAAGAGCTCATGGTGAGATACTCCGAGCCGGTGTAGGTGGTGACCACGGTCTGATCCAAGAAGAACTTGCCCGTGTAGTAGGTGCGGCCCGCCTCGGTCTGTACACTGGCGGAGTGCTCCTTGATCCACTGGCCCTCTTCCTGGGTGATGGAGACGGCGGGCTCTCTATAGTAGTAATCGCTCAGATCCATATGGAGGCTGCCGGGTTCGTTGTTGTACACCACCAGAGCCTTGGCGCCGTGATAGTGGGCTTCGTTGGCCTTATCGGCGAAGGTAATCTCGCCCCGGCCTACAAAGACAATCTTTCCGGTTACATCAATGCCTTGGTAGTCGGAGGCCGCACCGGGAGCATCCAGCAACACATAGTCGTACTCCGTACCGGTCTTGTCCTCGGAGGTATCCAAGGACAGCAGCTCGTCGCAATAGTAGCTGGTCTCGATGTAGGAAAACATCCGGCCGCCGATCTGGAACACATGTCCCACTGCACCATCGTTGTCCACAGAGGCCACCGTCAGGGGGGAGGCATAGCTGCCGGGGGAGCCGCCGGTGTGAAAGCTCACGTGATCCACATAGGGAAGACCGGTGGCGTTCCTCGCGCTCTCTGCCCAGGCGCCACTGTTACCCATGGAAATGGCCACTACGGTATCGCTCTTGGTCATAGATTCCAGAATGTCGCCATAGCTGCCAGAATAGATGGACATCCCGGGATTGGCAGAGCCCAGCGACAGGTTGACCGAATCACAGCCCAATAAGATGGCATCCTCAATGGCGACCATGTAGTCGGAGTCATACGCTCCGCCCAAACCGCCAAAGACCTTCATGACCAGAATCTGCGCGTCGGGCGCATTGCCCACCACGCCCACAGCTTCAGCAGCGGAGACAAATTTGCCGTCCTTCGGAATGTAGCGGTTGGCGGCGGCGATGCCTGCAACGTGGGAGCCGTGCTCACCCATGGTGTCGTCTTCATGGGTCACATCCAAGTCATCGTCCACATAGCAGAAGCCAAAAGGCAGCTTCTCGTTGATGTAAAGCTGGTCGGCAGTGAAGCTACCGCGCTCCGTAACATGGAGCTTATCCAGCACCGCTGCAATCTGCTTGCTATCCAGCAGATTCAGGGAGGCCGCATAGTCAGCGTATGTCGTGTCGGCTTCCCGGGCGTTTTCTTCCAGAGCGTAGTGGAAAGCGCCGGAATCCACAGACTGGTGCTGGATGTCCAGGCCGGTGTCGATGATGGCAATTCTTGTGCCCGCACCGGTATAACCAGACTGCCAGGCCACATTGGTGCCGGTCATCTGTGTAGAGACCGTCATGTTGGGCTCCGCCGGAGTCCCGGAAACGGTTTCCTGGGGCTCATAGCGCGTCTCCAGGACCACCTTCTCCACACCAGGAACCTTCTCAATCTCGGCGATCTGGCCGTATTCCACATTCGCAGAAATGGCATTGGCCGCCAAGGTCAGGTTCCAGCGGACATCCAGCTTCTCGCCAATGGTGCGCTCAATGGAGGCGGTCAGCTTCTGCTGCGCCGTTTTCAGGCTGTCCTGGTAGGACATGGCAGAGGCGTTCTGTGCAATGTCCATGGTGGAATAGCCCATCCCTAAAGTTGATTTTTTGTTCAAAAAAATGGATACGCGAACCATATCCGTGTCGCCGTACTCCGGTGCATTCGGTTCACTCTCCTCGGCCTCACACAAGAGGCTGCCGGAGACCATGCTGTTATCCACCTTTTGAAAGCTAACACCCGTGCTCTCGTCAGCAGCGCGGGCGGGGGCCGCAAAGCCGAGCAGCAGGGCAAAAGCCAGTAGCAGGGACAGCATGCGGGAAGGCAGATGCATTTTCTTCATACTCGTTCTCCTTTTCTATGGCCGGACAGGGCCGGCAAATTTATATCCACGCAGCGCCGCTGCGTCAGATATCCAAAACGTGGGGGACCTTTCAACAGGTCTGCCATTGGAGACTTCATATGGCGGTACAAACAGCCGAGCTGTTACTTTATCTAAATTGCATGGTCTATCGTCAACACTGCTTCCTGTTCCTATTGCAGCCTCTTGCGTTCTCGCTATAGAGAACATGTTTGTCGAAATTATAGCATAGCGTATTCACTTTTGCAACCCTAATTTTCCTTTTTTGGGAAATACAAGCGCAAATCAGGCGCTCAGTCAAACGGCCGTGTTGCAAACTGTGTCTGTATGCAGCCAAAACAAAAAAACCGCTGCAATGGAGCAACTGGGGATGTGTGGACTTGTTGCAAAACCTACAATGTCATCTGCATCACCAACGGCAGGTACGCCGCGCCTTGCCATTTCCTGGCCATACTCATTCAAGTAGCTATTGGCTAGCAGTGGAGACAGCGGCCCATCCTGCGGAGGGCCTTGGAAGACCTTCAACTTCCAAAATCCGGCCTTCTTCAGACCCCGCCTCATGTCAGGCGCCCTTGCCTTTGGCTCACCCTTCCCACTGCCGGGCGGATTCGGGTCTTTCTCCCGTTAGAACGTGCGCTCACCGGGCGCATATAGCAATAGCCGGAAGATTTTCAGGTGAAAACCCTCCGGCTATGTAAATTCATTTATTCTATTAAATATTTTTATATACTTTCGTATCGTTTTCAATCAGGTCTATCCGCGAGCATTATTCTTATCGCCTTTTATATCCTTGGTTTTGTAAACATCGTACCCCTCATAGTGATAGCTGGCGTCCACACCCTTCATGTAGACTTCGCGGTCATTGATTCGGTCGGTCAGGGCGGCTTTCAGCAGCACTTTGATCTCCAGATCCTTGATGGGGCTGCGCTCCATCGCCAGCAGATAATCGTCCTTGTCCACAAGGCTCCAGTCGATGACCTGTCCGAGTTCCTTTTTCAGAATCGCGTCCAGCCAGAGCCGGGTGCTTCTGCCGTTGCCCTCTCGGAATGGGTGCGCCACGTTCATCTCCACATACTTGGCAATGATCTCGTCAAAGGTCGATTGCGGCATGGGCCCGATGTTCTCCAGAGCTGCTTGCAGATAGAGGACGGGCGCAAAGCGGAAATTGCCCTTTGCAATGTTGACCGTGCGTACCTGCCCCGCAAAGTCGTATATCCCATCAAAGAGGTATTTGTGGATCTGCGCAAGGCCCCGAAAAGTTCCCACCTCAAAGGTGTCCAGTAGGCCCTTCTCAAACAATTCCAGCGCCCTTGCCTTGCTGATCCGTTCTTCCTCTCTGGCAAGCTCTGCGGAATCGGTAATACCCAGCTTGTCTTTCAATGCCATACGCCAGCCCTCCATTCACGGTACATTCGCACGATTTCTAATATTATATCATACCCAGCGCCCGAGCGCAATTACAACGAATCTATGTATTGGCAGCACAGAGTGTGCCGCCAGCCTTGGCGTTATCTTTCGTAGTCCCTGCTTTTGGGCAGTTCGTTCTGCCCCTCATCGGGCGTATCGTCCATGAGGCAGCGGTCTTTCTGATCCATGTTGAGCAAGATATTGAGTTCGTTCAGCCCCGCCTCTTTTTCGGCCAGTTCGTCCGCCTTTGAAAAGGGAGCGTCTAACTCCACCTTGGCATTTTCAAGTTGGGTGTAGGTTTTTGCCAGAACAACAGCATTTACCTTTTTACCAAGGTAAGGGGTAGGTAAGCTGGGGAAAGAGCTGCTTTCATGCGTTTTTTCTGTAAACTAATCCGTTTTCCCATGTCGGTAGATTTGAGAAGACTCAGGGCAAACTTGTAACACATTCATGTTGCGTGGAAAGCGGTATCCTCCTGCATACCGCCTGCTTGCATAGAAATGCGGCGGCTTTCATCTCTTAAAACCGCCGTGTGGAGTGAGTTTTGGATACGGGAAATCGGTTTGCCCAGCGGCGGTCTTTTCTTTTCTGCCACTGGATAGATCGTTTTTTTATCAACTTTAGATAATGATACCGTCTTGTACGTTAATCATGCGGCCGCTGCTTTTTGCCGCTTCCGGGGAATGCGTTACCATGATGATTGTCTGTCCGCTGGTTCGGTTGATCTCCCGGAGCAGGGCCATGATCTCGGCCCCGGTTTTACTGTCCAGGTTTCCCGTAGGCTCGTCGGCAAAGAGAATTTCTGGATTGCCGATCAAGGCGCGGGCAATAGCTACACGTTGCTGCTGCCCGCCAGACAATTCACGGGGCGTATGCCTCCGGCGGTCAGATAACCCTACAATCTCCAAAATCTGTTCCAACTGCTTTTTATATCCACCCACCTTTTTCCCGTCCAGCAGCAGGGGGAGCATGATATTTTCCTCTACATTCAGGTTTGGAATGAGGTTGTAAAACTGAAAGACAAAGCCGATTTTCTGCCGCCGGATGCAGCTCATTTTTTCATCTCCGAAGCGGGAGATGTCCGTGCCGTTCAGCAGAACATGGCCGCTAGTTGGGGCGTCCAGGCCACCGAGAATATACAGAAGTGTGCTTTTCCCGGAACCCGACGGCCCCATGATGGACACAAATTCTCCCTGCATAACCTGTAAGGAAATGTCTTTCAAAACCTCTGTCGCTGTATTGCCTACACGGAAATTTTTGATAATATGTCTGCCTTCCACGGCAATCCCGCCTGTTGATTGCTTCATTTACATATCCTCCTATTCAAATTTGATTTCCTCTACCAGCTTCATATTGCGGCTCTTAAAAATCGGGACAACCGAACCAAGCAACGTGACAAGAATCCCCATACCGCCAGCGGCCAGGAATGTACTGGCGTTTAATTCTGGCACTGTTGAGATTTTTGGGCCAGCGACAAGGAATATCGTTTGAATTTCCATGCAGGAAACGAAAACCGCGATCGCAGCGCCGACCAAACCGGAAGAAAAGCCCTCGATCAACGTCATTTTCATGTTCTGACGGTTGGAAAGCCCAACAGATTTATACATTGCAATACTCCGCCGCTTTTGCAGATAGTTAATTAACAGATTATTGATTACGCCAACTGCCGCAAGCAGCAAAATAAACCAGGTCATACTGTGCATGGGCTGTAAGAAAGCGCCCACAGTGGACAGGGCATCCGCATGAAATTCTTCTACTGTACGGCTCCAATTTGAGGTTTCACCGAACAGATCACGAAGCTGTACCATGATAGCGTCCGGGTCTGCGGCGGTATAGGCAAGGAAATGATAGACCGAAGTCCCAAAATCGGAAACTGCATAGGAGGCTGGAATAATTGCTTCTACATCCGTAGCCCGTGACTTAAAGCTGCCTGCTACCAAATAGCCGTAATCCCCGGCGCCATTCGTCAAAGTCAGCGTATCGCCTACCGAAAAGCCGGTGCGTTCTATGCAGCCCTCACTTAATAGAACCGCTCTTTCCCCAGCAAAAGCCGAGATTGCCTGCTCTTTCATACTGCTTTCCGTATAGTGGAGCGCCAGCATGGAGCTGTACCATTCCAGATTGTCGGTTGCCTCCAAGCGGCTAAGGGTGATACCGTTGGCCTGCATTTGATTTTGGTACACATAGATTGGCAGCACCTTTTCAATGCCGTCCATATCCCTGACCTGTTCCACAAATTCCGGCTCCATGGGTCCATCCGCAAACCCCTGTAATTCGGCCCCGTTGAACACATCGCTGACATAGGTAGTCACAAAATCGCCTACAACGGTAATGGCGATGACGGCGGAAATACTGATAAACAGCAGCGTAATATTTTGAGCGATAAAGATGTTCCAAGCCCATAGAAAGCAGATTTGTCAGCAGGGGAACAATCAGGATGGATGCGGCAATCAGCCCCAGCAAAGAGAATCCGCCGGCCAGATACAGCATATTCCCGGATGCCAGCTTTGGAAGAACCAGCGAAACAACAAAAAGCAGAACACCAGCCCCGATGATAAAGCGCCGGGGAATGTGCTTTTCCTCCACGCTGCCAAGCACCACATCCTTGATCGGCAAGCGGCTCGCCCTCCTTACTGGAAGCCATGCGGAGAGCAGAGATACTCCCAGCGCGACAGCAAAGGAAGAAATCATGCTGAATGGGGAAATGACAACCGGAATTTCAATCCCCTGGGAGAGAGATTGCCCCATTCCCCGCAAAATCAGTTTCAAGACCAGCGTACCCACCGGAATACCGGCCAATTCACCCATCACGCCATACAGGGCGCTTTCCAGAAGAAGAATACGAGTGACGGTTTTCTGTGTTGCTCCAATACTGCGGAATGTGCCAATCACCGGCAGGCGGTCTAACGTAATGACCTGATAGCTGCTGTAAATGATAAAAACGCTCATGGTCAGAGAAAAGAAGCTGATTAGGAAAAACGGCATAGACTTTTGCCGGGCGTCCGCGGCAATCTGCGCCTCATTCACCACCTCGGATATCCGGTATTGACCGTCAGGCAAGGCGGCTGTCAGCTCATTTTTCAGCGCGGAGGTGGAAACGCCGTCGGCTGGCTCCACCAAAATTTTTGTATATCCATCCGTCTGGCCCAGCAAGCCGGACAGCGTTGCAACCGGCAAGAGGGTGGTCGCACCTCTCGTATGCCGCAGAAAAACCGTATCATAGGCGGCAATTTCAGCCACTTCTATCGAAACCGGCTGTCCGCCAATTCGTAATGTAATCGTGTCCCCCTGCGCTATTCCGTATTTTGTGGTAAAGCGGTCTGGCAGGCTCACTTGATTCCCGGTAAACTCTGTGATCTCCCCGCCGTTTACCAGCCGGGGCGGATTGATCTCATTCAGGTCGGTCAAATCGGCCGCAATCAGATCCACCGTTTCGTAGTAGCCGTTCTCATGGTAGAGCGCCGCCCCCTCCAGTATTCCAACGCTGGCGCGGATGGAAGCGGATTTTGGCAGAATGTCGGCACGTATTGTCCCCTCTGCCGCTGTGATAGAGAGCGTTGCGCTGCCAGCCATACCCCGTGCCATTTTCCGTTGGGCGCTTTCATACGATGTGCCGATAGAAAATGATACAAACAGCAAAGTCGTGGAGAGTAAGATGGACAGCAGCATAACGGCGGTTCGCATTTTCCGCTCTTTGACGTTTGTGAAGATGTACTTCGAAATAAATTTCAATATGCTCCTACTTTCTATTGGAGGCGGCATCCTCCAATGCGTTCTCGATTGCCTTCAATACGGTGTCACTGGTAAGCGTAGCACCGGATACCGCATCGACCTCTAACGATTGCTCGGAGCAAACGGCCCCGGCGATCTGTTCCGCCTGCTCCATATAAGCGTCCTTATGCTCCACAATCTCAATGCTGGTAATTTGATGATTTTGTACTTCGACTTTTACTACGGCAAAGAGGATTTTGTTTTGGCATACGCCGATGTACGCACCGTCCGCAACGGTATCAAGGTCAACCGTGCCAATGTGCAGCGGCTGTGGACGGAGCAGCACCGCCACAAAAAGAAAACAGGCACAGACCGTAGCGGCTGCCGTCAGCAGGCAGGGAATCGCTTTTTTCACCTTTTCTTTCATTCGTTCACCCCCTCCCATACAAGAAAAAGGCTGGCAGCTATCACGAAAACAATGATAGTCTGCCAACCTTAATCCAGCTTTCAGGCAACCTTAATTAACCTTAACTGTATGGAAATTCAATGTGAAAAACTGTCCCCATATTCGGTGCTGTGGAAACAGAAATCGTACCCCCATGCAACTCAATAACGCTCTTGGCAATCGCCAGCCCCAGGCCGCTTCCCTCTGGCTGTTGTGTACTCGTCCCTCGGTAATAACGGTCAAAAAGATGCTCTGCCACTTCTGGTTCTATGCCCTTTCCGTTATCCGCAACAGAAATTTTTAGCATGGCATTTGATGCTGATACACGCAGGGTAACTTCGGTATCCGCTTCACCATGCACAAAGGCATTGATGATTAAATTCCGAAAGGCTCTTGTCAAAAGCGTCTGGTCGAATGAATATTCGAAACCCACCTCCTCGTTTTCAAAATGGATTGTGCGATCTTCATATTCCGGGGTGTTCAAAATATCAATTGCCAGCTCTTTCAAAAAGCGGACAATATTTCTTTCCTCACGGTTTACAGGGAGCATCCCGCCTTCTAATTGATAGGTCAGCTTCAAATCGTCGATTAGCGTTTCCATATAAGAAACATTTTTGAGGGTAATCCCCGCGTATCGCCTGCATTGTCCAGGAGTAACGCCGCCATCTTCTTGAAGAATTTCTGCATAACCTTTGATGGGAGAAAGCGGCGTTTTCAAGTCGTGGGTGATGTTGGCAATCCACTCCTTACGCATTTTCTCTGTCTGCGACCGCAGTCCGTCACTGGCCCTGATCTCCGCATCAAGAGTATTCAGACTGCCGTACAAGTCATGGAACACGCCCTGATTTTGGACGGGGAGATAGCTTCGAGCTGATATTTCATAGATAGCGGTCGTCAGACGTTTGATTGCTCTGGATGTAAGGAGGCCGTAGAGAATACCCAAAACCAGGATAATCACCAGAAGCGCCAGCAGAACAGGCAGGACAACAGCCTTACCGCCTGCGAACCGTTCTCCGTTGACATACATCGTAATTTTGGCGACATCCACGGGAAAATACAAGAGATAGACATACTCTTTTCCATCATTGGACACGATGCCGCTAAAAACGGTTATACTGCTGTCCTCGGTGTAGACTGATTGAACAAGCCGCAGCAATTCCGCACTGGAATATGCGGTACGGGCCTGTTCCGGCTTTCGATAGCTGTAAATCTCATAGCCAGAGGCGTCTAAAATCTGGACGCCTACTGCATTTTCCTGTAATAATGCTATCCCTGCCTGCTTGATCTGCGGCAGGCCGTCTATGAAAATAACCTGGTGCTGAAAATCCTCTGTAAACACTTTGGGCCAGTCGCTTCTTGCTCTTGTGCCGTCCGGGGCTTGAATAGAAACCGTTAGGAAGAAAAGCCAACCGGCCAGCAAAAGCGTCCCAAGCAGAGATAGGAAAAAAATCAGGTAGATATGAAATACTGTGCGATAGCCTGATTGTTTCATTTAACTAATCCTCTTTTTGAGCTTATACCCCAGCCCTTTTATTGTGACAAGCTGCTGCGGGTCAGACGGAGTATCTTCAATTTTCTCCCGCAGGTGTCGGATATGCACCATGATCGTATTGTCACAAATGCTGCTATATTCGCCCCATACCTGCTCATAAAGGCGCTCTTTACTGATGATCTTATCTGCGTTTTCCATGAGATAGGACAGCAGCAAAAATTCCCGGCCTGTCAAACCAATTTCTTTCCCGTCCTTGTATAGCCGACAGCTTTCCTTATCAAGTGTAAGCGGCCCGGCTGCCAAGCAGGATTGTTCATTTACCGGCTGTACGGCTTGATATTGCTGGCG
>ENA-ORLW01003115-ORLW01003115.1-human-gut-metagenome-genome-assembly--contig:-NODE-3115-length-13326-cov-7.036757_pt1 | contig 13326 bp, 13 predicted proteins | sample MGYA00243017_ERZ508829 | MGnify/ENA primary metagenome ERZ508829 (study PRJEB26277, sample SAMN04329776) | human gut metagenome | biome: human-associated habitat | host: Homo sapiens | place: USA...
AGTGGTGGAACGTTGCGCAACGTCCCACCACTATTATCCCATAGGAGTCTATACGCCGTTAGCTTTGACGGTTACGCTGCAACCGGTTTATGTGCTCCTACTCGGGGCATCAAGCAGGTCGGGGATTTGTTGATTGAAACAATCAGCGGTCCCTATAAGCTCCAGCCTATTACGCGGGCTAGCAAAGGAACCTATCACTATCATGCGCAAGAAGAGCTGAATAGTTATTCCACTACTTTCCCATTCAACTGCAATGAGGGCGTTGGGAGCAAATTGGATATCAGCGTTGATAACAGCATCGGCGATGTACCTTTGAATGTCTATGTCTATTATGGTGGCAAAATTGTTGAGCAGTATCTACTGTATGCTGGCGAAACGGAAACTACGTATATCAGTAGCACGGATAATTCCTATCTGACTGGGGCTGGAAAGGTTGTTGTAAAGCCAGCCAACGGAGGAAATTCTGTGTATTGGCTGTCTATCTACCAGCACATTTAAATGAATTGGAGGAAATGCATGAAACGTTTCAGAGGTTCTTCGTTTTTTGCTGGAGCTGTCTCGACATTTCTGGTTCTTTCTATAGGGGTAACGTTTGCCAACGCATCAGAGCTTTTCTCTGGAAGAACTCTTTACAATCAGACAGGAATCGCCGTTTTTGGAACTGAAACCATAAAAAAAGGAGAAGCGTTTCGCGCCCCCAACGGGCAGGACGTTCCCTCTGTCATTACATACGTTGATGAGACCGGCGGCAAAACCAATTATCTCTCCATTCGCCAGATCTCTGAGCTGCTGGATGCGGAAATTTCATGGAATGCCAAGACCGGCAATGTTGACATCGCGCCTGCCGGAGATGGTTCCGTGACTGTATCCCGCGGAGAGCGGCCCGGTGTGGCGTCGATTCCTGAATACGGTATCAAGGCGGGGCCATTCACTGAAATCGATCCCAGCACCATGACTACGGACGGTAAAAATGCGCTGATCCAGCTTCCTGACAGCCACCAGACGTCTACGACCGGGTGCTATACGCAGGCGGAATTTAGAGCCAACGGCGGGAGCCTGATCGTTTTCACAGTGACGAACAATGGGGAGTACGCACAGACTGTTCGGGTGAGCCGCCCAATCACCATCAGTAACCGTCCCTGTGAGGCGTTTTCAACCGTCAGATTGGTACCTGGACAGACCCTGACCCGCGCTTTTACAATGGATACTTCGGCCTCCCGCTTGCAGAGCAAATTGGACTTTGATGTGGACGGCATTGAAACAGGAACCCCCACAGATGTAACCATGTCGATCTGCCAGTACAAGTAAAATAGAATTAAGGAATTGCCGTACAGAGTACATTTGAGGGATTTGAGTGGGAAGTTATAAAAATTTTCCAATATTCTGCTCATGACCTCTGTACGGTGTTCCTTTATCATGATTCAACAATTTGATTGGGAGAAATTGTATGGAAACAAAAAAACTTATCTGCCTATACAGTGGAAGATTTCACTAGCTAAGAGAGGGAGAATTTTTTGTGAAAAGTAGTGGGCAATGAGCCGGTTGCTGTCCAGATAATCCATCAAATCTGTGATTTGTGAGAAGCCCTCACATTTCATAACAATAAAAGCACAGAGCATGGCTTCTTTATGGATATTGGACGAATACAATGACCTAAATGATATAACAGGGCAACGGAGTTTATCTCTATACAAAAAATATTGTTAACTAACGATTCCACACCACCGGAGGTACGAAAGGAGTATTCCAATGCAGTAAAAATCCAACAGCATATTGCTAAGGTTAAAGTTAAATCTTTTTAGATGTGGAGGATAACTTTTATGAAAAAACTATGGAGTATTATTTTAGCTACAACACTTTGCCTGACTTTAAATCTTTCTGCAGCCGCTGCCACAGTTAATGAAACCGCCAGCTTCAATTTAAATCAAAACGCAGAATACACCGCTGCGTTTAATGGCCAAGCAATTCAGCCCCTTAATACTGAGCAGGCTATTCCTTCTGTAAATATCAGCTTTGGAAATTTTGAAAACGAAATTGTAACAGCAACTGTCTCCTTAGCAATGAATGGTGTCCAAGAAAGTGTCAATCTTGTCGGTTCTGCAACAAGAGTTGTTGCAGAAGCAGAGTCTGGATATGTCGCAAAGTTGGATGGAAATGTCAACGGCACACCTGTTATTGCAGATGTGATTGTTGCTGATTGTGGTGATTGCGTTACAATCCTTACACTTGGAACGTTGTCGGAAACTTCCTTACCTCAGACATATGCATTCGGAGATTACACCGCGGCTATTGCAACCGTAAGCACCAAATATGCAAATAGTCTGCTTATCGCGCAGGCCGAACAGGCGCGTTTGAAAAACATCGCGGATACCAAAATTGCTGCGGCGGGAGTTGACGCAACTGTAAAGTATCAGGACCATGATACTATTAAAGCTGGCTCTCTTGAAATTGCACGTCTTAGTCTATTTGCCGCTACAGAATCCCGCAATGGTTCTTACACTACTGTTAGGGCAAAGTTCAATACTAACAGCCAAAATTTCATCAAGTATATGCGCAATACAAAAGGCGTTATCGCAATGTATCCGGGTATTAGTGAAGCTAACATCCTAATGGAAGCACAGTCCGATAATTTCCATGCTTCCAAAGCAGAATGTCAACCAAATGAATCTGCAAGTGAAAAAGTAACACTTTATGTGCCGTACGTGAGTGGCGGGGCAGTCGAGATAGTCGGGATTCCTTTCCAAGTGAGCAGAGTCAGTCTCAATTTTGACAGTTTTTCTTCGGATTCTCAATTTGACACCAATAGTGTTGAATGGACTATCCAGAGATCAGGTGGGCTCTCCATGGATGAAACGGATGGCGATCAGTATACAAGCACTGGACTTCCCGTGAAAACACAGTTTCAATACGAGGGCAGCAATGCAACTCCTATCGATGTAGACTTTAATGTTTCAGGTAACATGGAAATTTCCTATGGTGTCCCCACTGACACCAGCATCACAATCTTACATATGACTACCAGCTATGCTGAGGTGCCATACACCTATAGCATTCAGCCTTAAAATGAACAAACAATTTTCCTCTCAATTTAAATACTGGCCAATAATTTTAGCTGTCCTATTTGGAGCCATCTTTTGTTCAAAGACTCCAAAGAATAATCAGTTTCCTTATATTCCTCAAGACTATTACCCTGTAAAAATCGAATATATCGACGCTCCAGATGAGATAAAATTCAGTACCGATCTTGAGTGGGCAGATTTTGTAAATTCCTGGAATCTCTCTAAAGCGGATGAACAGCCTATTGAAAACTGGGTATTTCGTCTCACATTTGGCCATGTATTTCCTGAAAAGGTTCCTTCAAGAGCTTCTAAAGGAAAAAAACGCTCTATTGAGGTAATCGTTGGAGAAAACACAATTCTAGTAGATGGGATTTACTATTCCTGCCCAGACAACAAAAAGCTAATTGAACTTTTAGTCGCACGCTGGAATCGAGCCCCCTTGGTTGATTAAGTAACCAAGATATCTCCATGCAAAAGTTAAATAACAGATCAAAAAGCAGAGGTACCCATGCGTGACAGCATGGGCACCTCTGCTTTTGTGTTTCAGGGAGGTGACCGTTTATCTGAAAGTAACGGCAATCTGGTATCCAAGACCGATCCAGACGGATATACCACCGAATATACCTACAACGCACTTGATTTAGTAACAAAGATTAACTACAATGATGCCAAGGAAGTCTCTTACAGGTACAACAAGACCGGCGATCTGGTCTCCATGACCGATTGGCTGGGCACGACTACCTTTGAGTTGGACCTGCTGCATCAGGTGACCGCTACCACGGATCACGCCGGCAAGCGGGTGGAGTACACCTACGACGGCGTGGGCAACCAGACCTCCATCAAAATGATATGGCGTAGCTTCGCTACCTTGAAGAAGCTGCCATTATTGCTTTACTGATCTGGGACTGAGAAATGCTCGCCCCTGAATTTCAGACAGCAGGAACCTACTTATATCATGAAGAACATTGTTTATATTCTTGTTCTTTCTCTGTCCTGTATCCTCCGGTAGAGTAGGTTCTTCTGGATGCGCCATGATGACGCCACCCTATGGACAGATTTTTCGCAAAAGGTCACAGTCCCCCCTTGGCGGGAGGCTGTGACTTTTTTGCCGCTGTCAGGCGGTACAGATTACTGGTCAGACTGCCGTTGGCACGGTGGCGCTGCCGCTTCTCAATGAGCTGCCTGTGTTCCAGATCTGCCAAGGCCCGCTGGACGGTGCGGGGTGAGAGGCCCAACTCACCGGCGATGGTCTTGATCCCCGGCCAGCAGACGCCGGAGGCATCCGCGCGGTCCCGGAGGTAGATGTAGACCGTCTTTTCCCGGTGGCTCAGATCCTCGGCGTAAATAAAATTGAATTTGCTCATTTGGTATCCTCCGTATTGTAAGGGCTGTTTTCGCGGCGGTTCTGGATACTGCGGGCCAGTTCGTCGCGGTTCACATAGGCGATTTTTCTGGCCGCCCGTTCCGGCATCCGGTAGCCGTCTGGATCGAAGGTAATGCCCCAATCCAAAAACAGGCGTAGTCTCGTCCGCATGGGATGGGTGCCGGTCTTCATCACCACAAACTCTCCCTTGGGGATGGACTTCAATTCGTCTGGTGTCATGAGCGGGCGCTCCATCATCTGCAAGGACTGGCTGCTCTCCTTGCCCTGGCTGACGGAGCCGGAGAGCACCGTGCGGCTGCCAAGGGCGGCGGAGAGGGCCTCCGCGGTTTTGCTCTGGGGCGAAAAGCCGCCGAAGATGGTGTCCTGGCAGTTATCGCATATAATTTCCGCCCCCTCTTTTCCATAGTTCTTTTCCAGTTGGGCAAGGCTCTGGATGATGGGCACCAGCGTCAGCCCGCGGGAGCGGCCAGCGCTGAACAGAGGCAGGATGTCGAAGGGCGGCATGGTGCCCAGCTCATCGCAGAACAGCACCACGCGGTTCTTGAGCCTGCCGTCATGCTCGTCCGCCACGGAGAACAGCTCGCGGGAGAGGTTTTGGATCATAAGGCCCGCGATGAAGTTCTTGGCGGGGTCTTCCTCCGGCAGAATGAGAAAAATGGCGCACTTCTCCGAGGCGAACATCTCCGCGTTGATGGGGCTGTCGTAGCAGATGACCTGCTCCAGCTCCGTATCCAGAAAGGCGTTCAGGCGGGAGAGGACGGTGGACATGACCGAGGCCATCGCCTGATCCGCCGCTGTCAGCGCCGCGCCCGCCAGCCACCGTGCCTTATGCTCCGGCGGCAGAATGTCCACCAGCAGTTGAAAGCCGTTCCTGCCCCGTGAGCTCGGCATCGCCAGCAGATCCTGCACCAGCTTGAAGGCCGACACGATGTGCCGCTTTTCCGGCTCTCCGTCCTTTGGCGGCACGAATTCCGCCAGCAGCAGCACAACGGCCGTCAGCAATCCCTCGGCACTGTCATAGAAGTAGGCGTTATCACCGTATTGGGAGGCGTCACCGTCCGGGCTGATAATGGTCTTGGCAAGGATCTTGGCGTATTTTTCCGCCCTGGCCCGTGCCGCCAAGTTGGACGGATCTGCTCTCGCCAGATCCATGTAGTGATTCATCAGCGTCAAAAAATTGAAGCCGTCTGAGCGGGTTGGGTTACGCAGGTCGATGACGGATACCCGGTAGCCATAGTACCGGGAGGCGATGGCGCCGTAGTTGCGCGCCAGATCCCCCTTGGTATCCAACGCCAGAAAGCTCATGCCGCAGGCGCAGGCGTATTCCAGATTGGGGTACAAGAAAAACGCCGTCTTGCCCACGCCGGAGGCGCCGATCATCAGACAGTGGATGTCGTCGCTGTCCACCAGTGCCCGGATATCCCCCTGCTCATCGATCATCTTTTTGATTTTTGAGAGCACCTTTGACTTTTTCTTCGGTTTCCGTTTCTGCTTTCCCGCCACAGGACGGCGCAGCTTTTCCAGCAGCTTGTGGGAGGTTTTCAGCAGAATTCCCGCCTTGCTTTTACGTTTTCCGCCGCCCACGCTGCCGAGGATGAGCCCCTGCTCCGTGGGCAGCTCCTTCCCCTTGCGCCAGCGGCGGGGGCGGAAGGGTACGGTGTGATAGGTCTTGCCGATCTCCTTGGGCGTCGCCCACCGCGCCGTGCCGTGCTGACCGTCGCCCACCGTCTTGCTCTTGATGTTGTTGAGGGAGTAGCTCTTGGAGAGGAAGGATGCCATGAGCAAAAACACCAGCAGACCGCCGCAGAGGGCGAGGAAGATCCATGTATCCCGGTTCATGGCTGGCTCTCCTTTTTCTCAAATTTGACGCAAAGGTCGTCGTTCCAATCCTTGCGTACCGGACAGAGCCGCTCCACCTCCAAGCCCATGTCCTCCAGCGTATCCGCCATGCGGTCGCAGGCGTCATTGCCCGCGTCATCGTTGTCGAGGCAAAGGTACACCGTGTCCAGCTTTGGATTCTGCCGCAGCCGTTCCAGCACTGGCTGGATGGATGTCCCGCAGCAGGCAACGTAGCTGTGCTCCTGCCAACCGTATGGATAGAGGGTGATGTGGGACAGGAGGTCGATGGGGGCCTCGAACACATAGAGGGACTTGTCCGTGCCGTTCTTATGAAAGCAGTGCTCGCTGGCGCTGCTCTCAATGTTCATGCGGAACATCCGGCCTTCGCTGTTTGTGCTGCGGATATGGGCGTGTTTCGCCTCGCCGCTGCCATCCAGCCCCACGAAAACGCAGTTGTGGTGCTTGTCCTCGTAGAGCAGCTTTTCATGTACGAAATAGGAGATGACCTCCCGGTCGATGTGCCGCTGGCGCATGAGGTAGGCATACATACGCCGCATGGTTCCGTAAGGCTCCGGCAGCGCGAAGGGCTTCGGAGCCTCCTTTGCGGGCTTTGCCTGCTCATACGCTCTGCCATTTTTTCTGCCCAGCAAAAGCAAAACCGCCTCCTGGTAAGGGAGGCGGTAATAACGCTGGACAAAGCTGACGGCATAGCCGCCCTCGCGCTTGGAGTGGTCGAACCACTTGTTGCCCCGGACGGTGATGCTGGGATCGTTGGGAGTGCGGAACTCCCGGCCGGAGCGCACGGGTCGTTCCCCCTGGGCACGCAGCAGAGACACGAGGTCTGTGTTTTGCGCCCGCGCCTTTTCCTCCGGCGTAAAATAAATATATTTGCTCATGATGTGTCCTTTCAAAATTCTGCTTTGCGCTATCTGAATATCTGTTCTTCGTGGTCATCCGGCTTGTGTCCCATCGCCAGCCGCTTGCGCTGCAATTCCTGACGGCGCTTATGGTCGATCTGCAACCCTCGGTGGATCTGATCGAGCTTGCTGTTGTCCTCAAAAATTCCGCTCATGTGGTGCAGCATCCGCACGACGGTTTCGCCCACCGTGGGAGCACGGTACTCTGCTCCTGCCGGTGCGGTTTGCCCTGCTTGACCGGATGGCTGTGAGTGCGTCGGAGTCATTTCGCCCACGGGCGGCGCGGTATCTTTGGAGGCGGCAGCGTCAGCGGAGCCGGTATCTTCCGATGTGGCGCTGGCCGCACGGTCAGATTTGGGCTGTGCGGGAACGGCTGGTGCTGTGGATTCTACTTCGGCTTTCGTGGCCGCCGCGGAATTCTCAGGCGAAATGGATTCCACCGATGTGGCAGAAGTTCTCTGTGCATCCGCGTACCGCTGCCGCTCCACCATCCATTGCAGCGTTTCCTGAATGACCATGTTGCGGACACTCCGGAACTCCTTTTGCCGGGAGAGCGGCAACCGCTTGGGCGGCCGCTGATCGTAGTCCAGACACACCTGCTCGTAGAGCGTCTGCCATGTTTCATAGGCGGCGGACACCCGCTCGTCCTTCGCCAGCTCCTCCACGATGGCGTCCACGATGGCCTTGACCCTTGGCGGCAGGTAGCCGTAGACCTTTCGGCCCTTGACCGTCAGCAGACGCTCTGCTAACTCCTCGGTGAGTTGCTCCAGCCGTGGGTTATCCGCTGCACCATGTTTCAGTTGTGCGATGCACTCCACCATTGCCTTGCGGGTCTGTGCCTGCAACTCCTGCCGCGCGGTATCCTTTTGCTGGTAGATGTGCATCCGATCCGCGTGATAGATCCGTCTGGCGAAGGCGGACTTCATCTGCCGGATGCCTTCTTTGGTGAGATACCCTTCCTTGGGGTCCGCGGAGAAGAGGATCATGTGGATATGCACCTGATTCGGTTTTCGGTGGAAGGCGGCATACCAGCGCAGATTGTTCGGCTGGATCTTATACGCTTCCGCGATGTCACAGACGGAGGCGTTCACCAGAGCCTGCCAGTTTTCTGCGTTGTCATAGCCCAGCCGCTCCGCGTCCTTACGGCGCAGCGCCACCACCGGTGTCCATACATTTCCGGTGTGCTCCGCCACCTCCCGTACCGCCCGCGCGAGATTTTGTACCTTACCGTGAGCGTCCCACAGCCCGTGCTCACCGTCCTTCTGGACGCCGGGGCGATGGGAGATGTAGTCGATGAAATTTTCCTTTTGATCCAGCGCCTCCATGTAGTCTTCCCGCACCTGCTGGATGAACGCGGAGGCGCTGCCCTGGGTGGGATGCTCCAGATATTCCTCGTACTCAATGAGTTCCCAGCAGGAGGGGAAGGACTTCAGCAGCCGTGCGATGAATTCCTGCTGCTTTTTTGTGGCGGGGAGCGTACTGCGCTCATCCGCCAGCAGCTCCACGCCGGGACGGATAGCGACATAGCGGGTGCGCTGGGCCAGCTTCGCGGCATTCTGTCCGCCCTTGAGGTAGGGCGAAATCAGTACGATCCGGGCCATGTGTCATCCGGCTCTATGCGCCGCTGGCTCCGCACCGCGTTTTCAAAACTCACCTGACCGTTGGTGCGTTTCACCTCATCCACGGCGTAGGCCCGCAGCTCCCGCGTGTGGATGGGATCGGTACGGAAGTGCGCGGCGATGGTGTGGCAGAGCATATTCAGCTCCACCGCGCACTTGAAAAGAATACGGCAGAGTCGATTGTTGTTGTCGTCCAGCGTACCCTGAATGGCGGTGAGGATGGCTTGGGAGAGGTAGGCGGTGTTGTCCTCGGTGCCGAGATAGCCCATGTAAAAGCGCAGGGCCTTGTTGATAAATTCGCTGCGGTTTTTGCAATTATCCGCGGCCAGCCAGCCGTCCATACGGGGAACCAGCTTGGCATCCAGCCATACCACTGTGCGCTCGATCCGCTTTTCGTCATTTTCCTGCATTTTTGCAGCACTCCTTTCTGAAAAGGCGCAACCTCTTGTCACGCCTGCGTTTTTGCGGGTAAGGTGCACCTGTTTTCCATCAAAACCCGCAAAAGGTGCACCTTGTCCAAACCTCTGAAAGCCCCGCACTGCGGGGCTTTGTGGCTGAGAGGGGCCCAGTTAGGGGCACCTCTCTTTATCTTGTGCTTTTATCGAACGGGTAAATAAGGGGCGAAAACCTCCGAAACGGAACTTGGCCGGGAGGGAAACATCCATCCCCAAAGGCTCGGTTTCCCATCGCCCACAAACGCCGCAACGTTCGTTTCAAGGGGCTGCGGCGGGTACACACGCCACCCCAGCCCCTAACCGCGCACACAGCGGCACACAGGGCGAAACAGGGGGCCTTCCTCCCCCGGCCACAGCGTGGCCTTAAATTGCCACCGAAAGAATAGCCGGAGAAAGTGGATGCACGCCCTACGGCGTGTGTCCGCTTTCTCCGGTGCCGCGGCCCCGCTGGGCTGCGCAGTCTGGACGCTGTTGTTTCCGCAGCCGCGAGCGTTTCAGCCTTGCTGTGTTTGTGCCTACAGTTTCATCACCGGCCCCTGCCGCTGTTCCGGTTCCTCTCGGAACTGCTGTGCGTAGTCGCGGAGACTCATGTCAGTCTGCTTCTGACAGTATTCCTCCATCTTCTGCAGCAGCACCTCCCGCTCCGCCGCGTTGAGCCGGTAGCTCCAGGTTTCCTCTGTGCCATCCGCTTTGCAGAGATTCAGTTCCAGCGTGTCGCAGGGGCGGTTTTTCTCCATGTCATAGTTGGCGTAGATGTTGAGCCAGTCATCGTTTTTATCCGTGCAGACGAAGGTGCCGAAGGCTGCATCCACATCGAACTCCGTCCGCACATAAAAATTGAGCTTGCCGTCCATCTCGATGATCTCATCACCGAAAGAAAAAATCCGCGCGGAGAGGTGTCCCGCCGAGGTGATTTCCTTACCGCTCAGATGATCCAGCAGCTTGCGCCACTGATCATCGCTCGACGCGAATTGCGACCGGGTGGCATGGTACGCCGCCACGGATACATCCCGCATCGCCCAGGTCTGCCAGCCGTCCATGATGTGAACGGCTGAGAACTCCCGCTTGTCAAAGTTGAGATCGAACACGCCGCGCACCTTGCCGGTGTTCTCCATGCGAAGGGCTGTGAGCGCGTCGTACTCCTCCGCCGTGATGGGCCGTCCGTTCGGAAACATTCTGATGAACAGATCCGGCCCGGTGCCTTTCTCGCCGGCGACATAGCCACACAGCTTTTTTGCGGCATCCAGCAGTTCCTCACCGGGCGAGGTCTTGAAGTACCACTCCTGTCCACGCTCGGTCACATGGTAGGCGGCGTAGGTGCGGGCTGCTTCTTCCTCTGCGCGCCGCGCGGCATCCTCCGCGTAGATCTCGGCACTGATGCGTTTGTATTCCTGCTCCGGGAGTTGGTTGCACAGCTCGTCCAGCATATCCTCCAGATGCTCCCGCAAGGTTTCATCCTTGAGATGCTTTTCAATGGCATCCTTCCATCGCCGGTCGATCCACAGTGTGATGTCTACATGATCTGCCATCTCACTCACCATTCCTTTCGTCAGTGGGCTGCGCCAACGCGGAGGGAGGCTCCTCCCGCGGCTGCGGCTTCGCCGGTCTTGCCGGACGGCGGGGACGGGCAGCGGGCGCCGCGCGGCTGTCCAGATACTCCCGCACCGGCTCCGGCACCTCAGATTCGTAGAGGCATTTGAGTAGCTCCTCCAACTGCGCCTGTACGCTGGTGTTCTTCTTTTTGAGAGAAAATTCGAGAGCGGCAAGCTGCTCGCTCTCGAATGAGATCGTAACATTTTCCTTTTTCATGATTGTTATTCAACCTCCTGATAATAGTCGCGGAGCTGGAAGCCCAGCGCCTCCATGTCGCTGTGCTCCATGCTTTTTTGGTGTTTTTGTGTTGTGGGTGGTATCACTACCCTCCGGCGGTCGCACGAAGTTTCAATCCTGCGGACGTCCGGCATTATCAAGGGCAAAATTGGCCTTTTTTATGGCGTTGCGCCGCTGTATCTTCTCGGCATCAGACAGCACCCTGTTTGGCGCGATCCTTATCCATGATTTCGGGATGACGTAGTCAACTGCCCGCCCGCTGTGGGACACTTTGACGAGCCTGCAATCCTCCGGTCTGTCCCGCGCCAGCGCTTCCAGCTTCTGACGCAGCACCTTGTTGTGAGTATAAATCCCGGCGGTCTTTTCTTCCTCGTTGAAGCCGATAATGGTCTCCTGCTCGTAGCGAGCCATGTTCATAATCATTTCCTTCCTTTCAGCCTTTCGGCAGATACGCCCTCGGATTCGTCCGCTCCCCATTGACGCGCACCTCGAAATGGAGGTGCGGCCCGGTGGAGCGCCCGGTGCTGCCGGAGAGGGCGATGATGTCTCCCGCTTCCACCGTCTGGCCCACTTTTGCCAGCAGCTTGGAGCAGTGGCCGTACAGCGTGGCAAGGCCATTGCCGTGGTCGATCATCACATAATAGCCGTAGCCTCCGGCGTTGTACTTGGAGACCGTCACCGTCCCCGGCAGCGCCGCACGGATGGGCGTACCGGTGGGGACAGCCAAGTCCATGCCGCCGTGTCCCTTGCGCTTCCCGGTGATGGGATCAACGCGGTTGCCGAATTCAGAGGTGACACGGCGCTCCCAGCCGGAGCCAATGGGGGAGCAGAAACCGTCCGCGCCAATAAACGGCACATCCGCGCCGGGTATCCAGCCCTCGGAGCAACCGGCTATGCCATAGCGGACGAGGTTGTAGACACTGTCGGCGTTGGACTTCTGCTCCTCGGAGAGCTGTAAGTGAAGCACGTTTTCAAGATTGCCGTACACGGCGGCTATGTCCGCAACAGGAATCGCCACGGTGTAGCTCTCCTCGGTTTCCGTCCCATCCTCACCGGTGACAGTGCGGGTGCGTTCCTCGTAGGTCACAAAGCAATCCACGAACTGTCGGTGCGCTCGGCGGCTCGGTGTGTCCTCTCCAAAGAAAATGGCATAGAAAACAGCCTTGACGCGGATACCGTCAAGGCTGTCGCTGTTCTCCGTCATGTCATTGACGGCATCAATGGCGCTGTCCAGCAGCGTAAAGCTGCGGCGCATATCTTCAATGTATTCTACATATTCCGCAGGCGTTTTGTCTGGAATGTTGCCGCCGTGGAAGCACAGCAGAACGGCAGAATTGTTATGCTCCGCGCTGCCGGAGAGCAGGGAGCAGATCAGCGCCAGCGTCAGGATCAACGGTGAACAGATCGCCGCCACGATCCAGCCCAGCTTTCGCCGGGTGTCCTCATCCGAGAGAGCTGCAGCGGCGATTTTCGCCAGTGCCGCGACGGGTACCGCCATTACCGTCCACCTGCCGTTCCGAAGATGGCCTGCTTGTACTCTGGGGCCTGCACCTGCAAGAGATACCGCTCATTGCCGCACTTGTAGAGGCAGGAGCCGCGCTGCGGGTCCCGGATCAGGGCATATTCGGATTCCTCCAACTGGAGGTTATCCATGAAGAACTTCTTATCCACATTGCCGCCGTTAAAGATAAATTGATGGACGGGGATGGAAAAGAGGGGGCGTGTCAGCTCCCGTATTCCCGGCTGGGTGAAGTCCTCCAGATTCTGGCTGGCGAGAAACAGGGCGGATTCCTTTTTTCGTACTCTTTTAAGCGCGTTGCGGATGTAGGTGATGACGGTGGGGTTGGACAGCCACAGGTATAACTCGTCAATGGCCGCCACGGAATTGCCCAGCGTCAGAAGCTGATCCGACATATAGGACAGCAGGCTGAACAGCAACGTGTTCCGCAAATTCTCAGCCATGTTATCCAGCCCCTTGACGCAGAAAACAAGAAATTTGGAGCGGTCAATATTGGTATGCCCATTGAAGAACCGGGCGTCTGCGCCGCGGCACATGGAGTGGAGTCCCAGCAGCAGATCCCGCAGCATCTCCCGCGGATAAAGGCTGTCTGCACCATCGTAGTGGTCATAGCTTTCCTGAATAGCGTCGTAGAGGTCGGAGAGGATGGGGTAATCCTCTGGTCGCATCGACGCGAAGTCCGTGCGGTCGGTGATGTTCCACTT